>OMJG01001315.1_pt1 | contig 14665 bp, 14 predicted proteins | sample 1646431 | NCBI WGS metagenome assembly OMJG01 (sample SAMN03771674, study PRJEB25209) | food metagenome | isolation source: Cotija cheese | place: Mexico:Jalisco,Michoacan | collected 2011-12-12
TGATACGGCGCCCACCGAGATCTACACTCTTTCCCTACACGACGCTCTTCCGATCTCGTCCCCTCCGGGGGTTGTGCCGTTCGCGGCGGACGCGGCCGCCGCGGCCTCCTGCCGACGCCGGCGCACCCAGCGGCGCCGCTGGGCGGTGGCCTCCGGGTCATCCGGCAGCTGCGGGCCGAACAGCTCATCGTTCAGGCTCACCATCGGCTCGGTGGGCTGTCCCGTCGCGGTCTGCGCGGGCGCATCGTCCACGTACTCGTAACCCGGGGCCAGCGCCTCGCGCTCGGGCGCCTCCTGCGCGGGGGTCTGCTTAGTCTCCTGTCCGGGCGCGGACTCGGGCTCCCGGGCCTGCGGAGCCGACTCCTCGGCACCCGCGGCCTCCCGGGCGGCGGAGTCCTCGGATCCGCCGTGTCGGGCCGCGGGGTCCTGTGCGCTGTCGCGGCGACGCCGTTTCTTGGCCATGAAGTCACTGTCCCATGTCAGGTGCGGTGGTGGTCGATGCCGATCCCGTCCGGCGGGCGGCCCGGGATCGTGCGGGGGTGTGGGTCAGTGCCGACCGCCGAAGACGATGTCGTCCCAGCTGGGCACGGAGGGCCGCTTCCCGGAGCCCCGCTGCGCACCGGCCCCGGAGGCCCGGTTCCCGGTCGGCCCGCCCTCGGCCCGGGAATCCTCGGCGGCCGGGGGCTCGGACTCCTGCGGGGCGTCCTCGCCCATCCGCTCGGTCAGGGCCTGCACGCGGGCGTCGGAGGAGGGATCGGCTCCGGGCGCCTGACCCCGACGCCGCTGCAGCTCGGCCAGCAGCTCGTCCTGGGCGTCCTGCGCGGGCTCCGGCACGGTGCGCAGCCCCCCGCGTGCGGTCGCCTCGGCGTCGGGAACATCACTGTCGGTCACATCGCTGTCGGGCGCCGCGTCTTCCGCCGGGGCGGCGTCCTGCCCGGCCGCGGCGGACTCGCCCGCCTCCGGGGAAGCCGGATCCTGCGGCGGTGCGGCGGGGGAGGGCTGCTCGGTCCCCTCCTGGGCGCCGGCCTCGCGGCCCAGCAGGAACTCGGCGACGGCGTTGGCCGCGGTCACGGTCTGGTTGGCGGGGTTGTAGACGAAGCGGGCCGGGAACTCGGCGCCGTCGGGCAGCTGCTGCAGGGCGGCGGGGGAGTAGTCCACGGACACCGAGACGTTCCACTGCCCGTCCTCGCGCTGCCAGGAGTTCCACTGGGCCTCGCCCTCGGCGAAGCCCCAGTCCTCTCGCACGGCCACGATCTGCTCGTGCAGGCTCGGGCGGGTCGACACGGCGGTGCGCTCGGCGTGCAGCGGGGTCACCGCCACGGCCTTGGCCTCGGCGACGATGTGGGAGCGCTCGGCGAGGATGGGCCATTCGTAGCGGCGCACCCGTTCCGGCTTCCACCCGGACTCGGCCACGATCTCATCCACGCTGGCCCCCTGGCGGAAGCGGGTCTGGATGTCCCGGGGTCCGAACACCCCGTTGCCGGACAGCCCCCGGGCCGGATGGGCCCGGCGGGCCTTGACCACGGCGTTGCGCAGGTCCGAGTCCAGGGGAGCGCTGAAGCGCTGCTCGCCGTCCGGGGTCTCCAGGATGAGGTGCTGCCCGTCATCGTGCACCCCTACGAATCGCAACTGCTGCATCGGCTCTCCTTCGACATCGTGACCGGCCGCCGGTCCCGCCGCCCCGGCGCCAGGCGCGGCGATGACGGCTCCCGCGAGGGTATCACTGACCAGACTACCCGTTCGCTCGGCGCGGATTCGGGCAGGTGCGGGGCCGGTTTCGGGCCCTGACGACGCCATCCGCGCGCCACGGCTGGACACGGTGTGTCCGATGGTGTTCAATCGTCGCGTTACCGGCGCCGCACCGTCCCCTGCACCGCGAATCCGAGGGGCAGCATCGCGTGCCGAACGGACCGCACATCCGTCACGACCGGCTCTCATCGAGGAGAGCGGGTCCCCCGACATCGAAAGGGTGACTCACCCATGGCCACCGATTACGACGCCCCCCGCAAGCAGGACGACGAGTCCAGCGCCGATTCCATCGAGGAGCTGAAGTCCCACCGCGGCGATCAGCAGTCCAACGTCGTCGACGAGGATGAGAACGCCGCCGCGGAGAGCTTCGAGCTGCCCGGCGCGGACCTGTCCCACGAGGAGCTCTCCGTCGTCGTGCTGCCCGCCCAGCAGGACGAGTTCACCTGCGCCTCCTGCTTCCTGGTCCGCCACCGCTCGCAGATCGCCCGCGAGGAGGACGGCCTGTACTACTGCGTGGAGTGCGAGGGCTGAGGCTCACGCCTCCCTGGAACCAGCGAGGGCCCGGCGGATCCCGATGGATCCGCCGGGCCCTCGCCCGTTCCGGCTGCGCTCGCGGTGCCGCCGGGCCCGAAGGCCGCCGTGCGCGCGAGCAGTCTCAGCGGCGCCACCCGGGGTTGTCCTCCGGGGAGGCTGCCGGCTCGGTGTACTCCAGGGCGTGCTCGTCCTGCTGGTCCGGGTCCCCGCCCAGGGCCCGCACCAGGTCCTCCGGGTGCCGGGCGTTGGCCAGCCAGTAGGGGGTGGGGTCGGCGGGATCGTCGATGCGGATGCGCACCACGGGGGAGACCCACGGGCGGAAGCACATGTAGGCCCGACCGTCCGCGGCCGGTCCCGCGGCGATCCGCGCGGCGTCTCCGCGGAAGGCCTCGGCCCGCCCCACGTAGCGCCGCTCGATGTGGGCCCGGCCCACCTGCAGGGACTCCGGGGTGACCTCCAGGACCGGGGAGGTGGCCGTGAGGATCACCCCGAGCAGCCCCGCCAGGACCACGGCCACCGCGGTGCCGATCGGGATGCTGATGGGGGCCCCGACGAGGAAAACGGCCAGGCCGAAGACCACCACCAGGACCCAGGTTCCCACCGAAGGAACCAGCTTCTCCCGGAACAGCACCTCCCCGGGAGCCGTCACGGCCGGGGAAGAGGCGGGGGCGTCATCGTGCGGGGTGGGCAGGGATGCTGACATACCTCCAGGATCTCACGAACCCGACCCCCGCATGCCCCGCGGCCCGGGGGAGCGCCCGGGCGGTGCGGCAGGGTCCCGCCCCGCCGGTTCCCCGTCCGGTGAACTACAGTGGCCTACGGGCCCCCGACGCCGTCCGGGTGTCGCGGCGCGAGCGGCAGACGGGAGGCTGGCGCCCCGGCCACACGCCGTCTTTTCGCATCCCGTCCACCGAGGAAGTGCTCCCGAGACCATGAGCCAGACCACCGAGATCCCGCTGCAGCTGCTGGACCCCGAGCTGGACCCGCCGCGCTACGCCCACCCCGGAGACGCCGGCGCGGACCTGCGCAGCCGGGTGGACCTCGTGATCGAGCCGGGCCACCGGGCCGCCGTGCCCACCGGTGTGGCCCTGGCCCTGCCCCGGGGTCTGGTGGGTCTGGTGCACCCGCGCTCCGGACTGGCCCTGAAGCACGGGATCACCGTGCTCAACGCCCCCGGCACCGTGGATTCGGGGTACCGGGGGGAGATCGTGGTGACCCTGCTGAACACCGACCGCAGCGAGCCCTTCGCGATCCGCCGCGGAGACCGCATCGCGCAGCTGGTGGTGCAGCGCCACGAGACCGCCGCGTTCACGCTCGTGCCGAGACTGGCCGCCGAGGACGATCCCGCCGCCCGCGGCGCCGGCGGCTTCGGATCCAGCGGGACCCGCTGAGCACACCACCGACCCGACCCGGCACCGAGCCGGGACACGACCGAGACGACGAGGAGAGGCTGAGGCAGCATGCTGGGATTCGGCAGGAAGAAGAAGGACCAGGCCGAGCAGGAGCCGGCGGTCGACGAGCACAAGGACACCGCGCAGAAGGAATCGGTGCGGCAGGATCCGGCGCCGACGCAGCCCGGGTCGTCCTCGCAGGCCGGTGACGGTGCCGCGCAGGAGGTATCGGCGGAGGATCGGGAGCAGAGCACCCAGCGGTCCGAGTCCGGACCCTTCGACCTCGCCGAGGTCGACGCGGCGGACCTGGAGGGGTTCATCGACCTGGGCGGGCTGCGCATCCGGCGCGAGCCCGGGGTGAATGTGCGCCTGGACGTGGATCAGAAGTCCCAGCGGGTCGTGGCCGTGACGCTGGAGGAGGGCCAGGCCAGCGTGCAGGTGCAGGCCTTCGCCGCGCCGAAGTCCCGCGGGCTGTGGCCCCAGATCCGCACGGAGCTCGCCGAATCCGTGCGCTCCCAGCAGGGCATGGTGGACATCACCGACGGGCCCTTCGGGCGCCAGGTGCTGGCCAAGATCCCGGCCAGCCTGCCGGATGGGCAGCGCGGACTGCGCGTGGCCCGCTTCGTGGGGGTGGACGGGCCGCGCTGGTTCCTGCGCGGGGTGTTCACCGGGGACGCGGCCGTGCAGGAGCAGGCCGCCGCCCGCATGGAGGAGCTGTTCCGCGGCATCATCGTGGTGCGCGGGCGCGAGCCGATGGCCCCGCGGGACCTGCTGCCTCTGGAGGTCCCCGCCGAGGCCGTGCGGCGCACCGAACCGGAGGAGGAGCCGAACCTGCAGGTCCCGCAGCGCGGCCCCGAGGTCACCCGCATTGGCTGAGGAGCCGACCCCGCCCCGGCCCGAGCGGCGCGGCGGCACCGCCGAGTACCTGCCGGTGCACGGGTCCATGTCTCACCAGCCGGGCATGACGCCGCGGGTGCGGGTGCTCGTGGAGGGGCGGATCAGCGAGGTGCGCATCCAGCCGATCGGGGCCCTGCCGCGCTACGAGGCCGAGGTGGAGATCCGCCAGTCCCTGCGCACCGTGGTCAGCGCCCAGACCAAGGCCGCCCGCGGCTCCTTCGCCGCCCCGACCTCCGCGATCGCGATGGACACCCCGGAGCTGTCCGACGCGCCCGGCCCGCTGGCCCCGGGTACCCGCGTGCGCCTGATCTGGCACGGCCAGCGCAGCGTCCCCGGGCTCAACGCCGGGACGCGGCTGCGCTGCTCCGGGATGCTCGCCCGGGATGCGGTCGGCCCGGTCATCTACAATCCCCGCTACGAGATCGTCTCCCGACACACCCCGTGACCGGCGTCGACCGACCCGCCCGCCTCAGGAAAGGACCCCGGACCCGTGACCCAGGACCCCGGACAGCGTTCGCCCCAGCACCCCGAGTCCGACGGGCCCGCACAGGACTCCCTCGGGCGCACCCTGGCCGCCTCCTACGGCGCCTCCGGAACGTTCCGCCGGGACGAGCAGGGCCGCATCGACCTGCGGCACGCCGTCGGTGGGTGGCGGGGGATGCTGGAATCCGTGCTGCCCAGCCTGGTCTTCCTCGTCGTCTACCTGCTCACCCAGCGACTGGCCCCCGCGCTGTGGGTGGCCGTGGCCGCGGCCCTGGCGGCCGCCCTGCTGCGTCTGGCCCAGCGCGGCAGCCTCCTGCAGTCCCTGGCCGGGGCCGCCGGGGTGCTGCTGTGCGCCGGATTCGCCCGCTTCACCGGCCAGGCCGCGGACTACTTCGTGCCCGGCTTCTGGATCAACGGCCTCTACCTGCTCGGGGCCCTCGTCTCGATGGCCGCCCGCTGGCCCGTCATCGGCCTGTTCTACGGCTTCCTGCGCGGGGAGGGGACCGCCTGGCGCTCCCGGCCCGAGCGCCTGCGGGCCTACCAGTGGGCCACCGTGGTCTTCGCGGGGATGCTGGCCCTGCGCCTGGCGGTGCAGCTGCCCCTGTACGCCGCCGATCTGGTGGGTCCGCTCGGGGCCGCCCGGATCGTCATGGGCACCCCGTTCTACCTGCTCGTGCTGTGGCTGGGGTGGCTCATCACCCGTCCCGCTACAGCTCCTGACCGTGCGCCGTCTGATGCCGGTCGGGAACCTGCCTGACCCCCCGCACCTCGGTCTCGGCCTCGCCCGCGGCGCGGTTGAAGGTCAGCTGCAGCTCCCGCTCCCCGTGGGCGGTGGTGATGAAGAACAGCTCGTCATCGCCCTCCAGGACGTCGTCGTCGCTGGGGGTGATCGGGATCCCGTCGCGCAGGATCGCCACCAGGGTGGTCTGCTCGGGCCACTCGATCGCGCCGACCTCCGTGCCGATGAACCCGTGCCCGTGGGGCACGGTGTACTCGATGAGGGTGGCCCCGCCGGCCTGCAGGTTCAGCAGCCGCACGACGCCGCCGACCTCCACGGCCTCCTCGACCAGCGCCGTCATCAGCCGCGGGGTGGACACGGCCACGTCCACGCCCCAGGCGTCGTCGAAGAGCCATTCGTTCTTGGGGTTGTTGACCCGGGCGATGGTGCGCGGCACCCCGAACTCGGAGCGGGCCAGCAGGGAGACGACGAGGTTGGACTTGTCATCCCCGGTGGTGGCGACGATCACGTCCGCGGACTGCGGGGCGGCCGCGCGCAGCACGGACAGCTCGCAGGCGTCCCCGATCAGCCACGAGGCGCCCTGCAGGTTGGAGCGCCCGATGGCCTCGGGCTTCTCGTCCAAGAGGGTCACCTCGTGGCCGTGGGTCAGCAGCTCCCGGGCGATCGAGGATCCCACGGATCCCGCGCCCACGATCAGCACCTGCACGGCTAGCTCCTTCCCTCCCCGCGCCGGCGCAGCGCCCGGCGGGGCCGATCGTCCTCCCGGTACTCCTGCTCCTCCGGATCCTGCGGCGGGTTCGCGAAGACCTTCGCGACCTCGTCCACCTCCTGGATGCGCAGCATCGCGTGCACGACGTCGCCCTGCTGGTAGCTGGTGTCCGCACCGGGCAGCTGGCCCTCGCCGAAGCGGGTGATGAAGGCGATGCGCACGTCCGCGGCGGCCTCGATGCGCTCCAGCGGCAGGCCCGCCCAGACCGGGTGCAGCTTCAACTCGGCCAGCACCAGCCGCCCGGAGGCCTCCCGGTAGTCCCCGGTCACGTCCTGCTCGGGCAGGATCCGGCGCAGCACCTGGTCCGTGGACCAGCGCACCGCGGCGACCGTGGGGATGCCCAGGCGCTGGTAGAACTCCGCGCGGTTCGGGTCGTTGATCCGCGCCACCACGTGCTGGACCTTGAAGGTCTCCCGGGCCACCCGGGAGGCCAGGATGTTGGAGTTGTCCCCGGAGGACACGGCCGCGAAGGCGTAGGCCTGCTCGATGCCGGCCCGGCGCAGCGTGTCCCGGTCGAAGCCGATGCCGGTGATCTGGCGGCCCTGGAAGTCCGCGCGCAGGCGCCGGAAGGCCGCCTCGTCCCGGTCGATCACGGACACGGTGTGCCCGGCGGTCTCCAGGGAGTGGGCGAGCATCACGCCCACGCGCCCGGCGCCCATGATGACGAAGTGCGGCACGGCGGGATCAGTCCTTCCGGGGCGGTACGGGGGCGGTGAGCGGTCGGGTCCGAGCTCCACAGTAGTGCACCCGTCCCCTCCCGGCGCACCCCGAGGCGGTGGGGTAGCGTGGGCCTGTGCGAACCCCGGGCTCCCGTCTGCGCGACGCGGTCCTCGGCGCTCCCCAGGAGACCGAGCGGCTGCGTCGGCTCTCCCTGCCTCGGCGCCAGGCCATGCCCGTGTTCGGCGCCGACGGCGTCTCCTCCCTGGCCTACTCCCCGGACGAGGTCGTGATGGTCCTGGCCCTGGCGGGCACGGCCGCGCTGAGCCTGGCCCCGTGGGTCGGGCTGCTCATCGCGGTGACCCTGCTGCTGGTGGTCGGCACCTACCGGTACAACCTGCGCGAGGTCGCCCGCTTCGGCGGGGACTTCCAGGTGGTCTCGGACCGGCTGGGCCCCCGGGCGGGCACCGCGGCGGGGGTCAGCCTCCTGTTCGACTTCGTGCTGACCGCGGCTGTCTCGGCCGCGGCGGCCTCCTCCTACCTGGTGACCCTGCTCCCCGCGCTGGCCGGGCACCGGGTGGAGGTCTGCCTGGTCATCATCGCGGTGCTCACCGCGGTGCACCTGCGCGGGATCGGGCTGATCGGGCTGCTGAACCCCGTGCCGGCCTACCTCTTCGTCCTGCTGGTGGCCGTGCTCGTCGTCGTCGGTCTGGCTCAGGACGCCGCGGGCACCCTCGGGCGCGCTGCGAGCGCGGACTACGGCATCCAGCCGGGACGGCAGGTGGAATCCGTGGTCACCGGGGCCGGACTGGCCCTGCTGGTGCTGCGGGCCTTCTCCTCGGGCGCGGTGGGCCTGACCGGCGTGGAGTCGGTGTCCAACTCCGCCCGGTTCTTCCGTCGTCCCCGGGCCCGGGGCGCCTCCCAGACCCTCCTGGCCATGGGGCTGGTCTCCGCGGTCTTCCTGGTCGCGGTGCTGCACCTGGTCCGGGCCACCGGCGCCGTCGTCGTCATGGACCCCCGCCAGCTGGTCATCGACGGGGCGGCGGCCCCGGCGGACCCGCACCAGATGCCCCTGCTGGCCCAGGTCTCCCGGGCGGTCTTCGGCGACGGCCTGCTGGGGGCGCTGGTGCCCATCGCCACGGTCCTGGTGCTGCTGGTGGCTCCGGCGGCGGCCTACGCGGGCTTCCCCGTGCTGGCCTCCGCGATGGCCCGGTGCGGGTACCTGCCGGTGCACCTCAACGCCCGGCTCAACCGCGCCGTCTACGCCAACGCCGTGCTGCTGCTGGGGGCCGCGGCCTGCGCGGTGGTCCTGGCCTTCGGAGCCCAGGTCAACGACCTCATCCAGCTCTACGTACTGGGCGTGCTGTTCTCGATGTCCCTGACGCAGGCGGCAGTGATCCGCACCCGGCACCGCAGCATCCGCCTGGTCCTGGACCGGCTGCCCCGCCGACGCCTGATCCGCGATCAGCTGGTCACCTGCGTGGGCTTCGCCGCGACCGTGCTCGGGCTGCTCATCGTGCTGGTGACCAAGCTCGTGCAGGGCGCCTGGGTCACGGTGCTGGTCGTGGTCGTGGGAACCTGGTTGTGTCTGCGGATCAAGAGCCATTATGAGCGAGTCGATGAGGAGCTGGCCGTGCGCGAGAACAACCCCCTGAAGGCCCTGCCCTCCCGGGTGCACGCGATGGTCGTCATCCCGCGGCTGCGCCTGCCCGCGCTGCGGGCCCTGACCTACGCCCGGGCCTCCCGACCCTCCAGCATCGAGGCGCTGGTGCTGAACATCGACGAGACCCGCACCCACCGCATCCGCGCCCTCTGGGATCGCTACGAGGTGCCGGTGCCGCTGACGATCCTCGCCGCGCCCTTCCGGGACCCGGTGGCCCCCGTGGTGCGCCACGTGCGCCGCTTCCTCAAGCGCTCCCCGCGCGACGTCGTCGTGGTCTACATCCCGGACTACGTGGTGGAGCACTGGTGGCAGGCCCTGCTGCACCACCACCTCTCCCGCAGGCTCGTGCGGGCCCTGCGCCGCGAGCCCGGGGTGATCACCGCGGTGGTGCCGTGGCGGCTGGGCCGCGAGGACGGGCAGGACGTGCCCGATCCGAGGCAGAGCCCGCAAACCGTGGACGGGCAGGCCCCCGGCGAACCGGCGGCCTCGGAGACGACGCAGACGGCGGAAGGACAGCGATGAGGATCGGCGACGAGGTCGCGGTGCGCCTGAGCGGCATGGCCCACGGCGGGGCGGCCCTGGGCCGACACGAGAACCGCGTGGTGTTCGTGCGCCACGGGATCCCCGGGGAATCCGTGCTGGTGGAGGTCACAGGCCTGGGCCCGAAGGGCCGCTACGCCGAAGCCCGGCTGCTTCAGGTCCTGGAGGCCTCCCCGGACCGGCGCGAGCACCCGTGGCCCGCCGCCGACGCGCTGCGCACCCTGCACCCGGTGGGCGGCATGGAGTACGGGCACATCCGCCCCGAGCGCCAGCGCCTGCTGAAGGCCGAGGTGCTGCGCGAGCAGCTGGTGCGCCTGGGCGGGATGGATCCCGCCGACCCCCTGCTGCAGCAGCTGACGGTCGAGGACCCCGCGGCGCTAGCAGACCCGACCGGAGCGGACCCGACCGGCGCGGGCACGGCGGCGGTCGGGGATCGATCGGGGCACGCGGACCGGGAGGCCTCCGCGACCGGCGGGGGCTGGCGCACCCGGGTGCACTTCGCCGTGGACGAGGCGGGCCGCCCCGGCATGCACCCCTACCACGAGGAGCGGATCATCCCGGTGGAGCGCTTCCCCCTGGCGGTGCGGGAGATCCAGGACCTGGGCCTGGGCGCGGGGCGCTTCCCCGGGGTCTCCCGGATCGACGTCGCCGCCCCCTCGGCGGGTGCGGGCCCGGCTAGCCGGCCGCTGATCCTATTCACGGCCGCCCCGGACACGCAGGACCTGGCGCAGCTGGGCCGGGAGCTGGACGCGGCCCTGGATGCCTGCCCGGCCGACGTCGAGGTCTCCGCGGTCCTGCAACCGGCGCGCATCCCCGGACGCCGCGGCCCCCGGCCCCAGCCGATCGTGCTGCGCGGCGATGACCACGTGGTGGAGACCCTGCCGGTGCCGCGCCCGGACCGCCCCGATGCCCCCGCCCCGCTGCGCTTCCGGGTGGGCGCGGGCGGGTTCTGGCAGAACCACCGGTTCGCCCCGGCGGCCCTGACCGAGACGGTCCGGCAGCTGGCCGACATCCGCCCCGCAGACACCGTGTGGGACCTGTACGGCGGTGCCGGGCTGTTCGCCGCGCTGGCCGCGGACCAGGTGGGGGCGGGCGGCACGGTGTGGTCCGTGGAGGGCTCCCCGGTCACCTCCGGGGACGCCCGGCACAATCTGGCAGGACAGGGCCCCGCCCGCACCGAGGGCTCGCGGGGAGCGAAGGTCATCGCCCAGCGCGCCGCGGTGGAGCGGGCCCTGACCGGCAGGCCGCGCACCGGGACCCCCGACGTCGTCGTGCTGGATCCCCCGCGGGACGGGGCCGGGCGCGCCGTGATGCGGCGACTGGCCGACTGCGGGGCGCGGCGCATCGTGTACGTGGCCTGCGACCCGGCGGCCCTGGGGCGGGACGCCGGCTTCCTGCGGGCGGAGGGCTGGGAGCCCACGGCGGTGCGGGGACTGGACCTGTACCCCGAGACCCGCCACCTGGAGGCCGTCGCCGTGTTCCAGCCGGGCCCGGACCGCTCCCGCTGAGCGCGGGCTGCACCGCCGGCTGCGTCAGGGCTGCGCCCCGTCCGGGCCCGGCCGCGTCCTCCCGTCGGACCCGCTCCGGCGGATGTGGCCTCGGCTACGTCCCGATGCTGGGATGGCGGGGGTGAGCGGGTAGACTGCACGGCGAAGGCTTAGCGTCACTGTGTCTCCAAAGGTCTGCATCACACACCGGAAGAAGGCGAAGGCGCCCCACTCACGGGCACGCGACCGCTGGGATCCCACCGGACGAGGACGGCAGCTGGGCCTGGACCATGAAGCGGCGAGAGGAGTGCCACGCAATGAGCACCGTGGACAGCTTCGGTTCCAAGGACGTCCTGGACGTCGACGGCACCGAGTACGAGATCTACCGGCTGGACAAGGTCGAGGGTTCCCAGAACCTGCCCTACAGCCTCAAGGTTCTGCTGGAGAACCTGCTGCGCACCGAGGACGGTGCCAACGTCACCGAGGAGCACATCCGGGCGCTGGCCTCCTGGGACCCCACCGCGGAGCCCGACACCGAGATCCAGTTCACCCCCGCGCGGGTGATCATGCAGGACTTCACCGGCGTGCCCTGCATCGTGGACCTGGCGACCATGCGCGAGGCCGTCAAGGAGCTGGGCGGGGACCCGAACAAGATCAACCCGCTGGCCCCGGCCGAGCTGGTCATCGACCACTCCGTGCAGATCGACTCCTTCGGCAACAAGGACGCGATCGAGCGCAACATGGACATCGAGTACCAGCGCAACGGCGAGCGGTACAAGTTCCTGCGCTGGGGCCAGACGGCCTTCGAGGACTTCAAGGTCGTGCCCCCGGGCATGGGCATCGTGCACCAGGTCAACATCGAGTACCTGGCCCGCACCATCATGGCCCGCGAGGTCGACGGCGTCCTGCGCGCCTACCCGGACACCCTGGTCGGCACCGACTCCCACACCACCATGGTCAACGGCCTGGGCGTGCTGGGCTGGGGCGTGGGCGGCATCGAGGCGGAGGCCGCGATGCTCGGCCAGACCGTGTCCATGCTGATCCCGAAGGTCGTGGGCTTCAAGCTCACCGGCAAGATCCCCGCCGGCTCCACCGCGACCGACGTCGTGCTGACCATCACCCAGATGCTGCGCGAGCAGGGCGTGGTCGGCAAGTTCGTGGAGTTCTACGGCGAGGGCGTCTCCGAGGTGCCCCTGGCCAACCGCGCGACCATCGGCAACATGAGCCCCGAGTTCGGCTCCACCGCCGCGATGTTCCCGATCGACGAGGTGACCCTGGACTACCTGCGCCTGACCGGGCGCTCGGAGGAGCAGGTGGCCCTGGTGGAGAAGTACACCAAGGAGCAGGGCCTGTGGCACGACCCCTCCCAGGAGGTCGCCTACTCGGAGTACCTGGAGCTGGACCTGTCCACCGTGGTCCCCTCCATCGCCGGGCCGAAGCGCCCGCAGGACCGCATCGAGCTGACCAAGGCCAAGGAGCAGTTCCGCTCGGACCTGACCAACTACGTCCACGAGGACGTCTCCGAGCAGGAGAAGGAGTCCTTCCCCGCCTCGGACGCCCCCAGCCACTCCGCGACCGCGGAGCAGGAGGAGCAGGAGCGCCCGCGCCCGACCGTCTCGGCCGCCGCCGGGGCCGAGGGACGCGCCTCGGATCCCATCGAGGTCTCGATGCCGGATGGCCGCGAGTTCGAGATGGACCACGGCGCGGTGGCGATCGCCTCGATCACCTCCTGCACCAACACCTCCAACCCCTCCGTGATGATGGCCGCCGGCGTGCTGGCCCGCAACGCCGCGGCCAAGGGCCTGACCTCCAAGCCGTGGGTCAAGACCTCGATCGCCCCGGGCTCCAAGGTGGTCACGGACTACTACGAGAAGGCCGGGCTGCTGCCGGACCTGGAGAAGGTCGGGTTCTACGTGGTCGGCTACGGCTGCACCACCTGCATCGGCAACTCCGGGCCCCTGGAGGACGAGGTCTCCCAGGCCGTGAACGAGAAGGACCTCTCGGTCACCTCGGTGCTCTCCGGCAACCGGAACTTCGAGGGCCGGATCAACCCGGACGTGAAGATGAACTACCTGGCCTCCCCGCCGCTGGTCATCGCCTACGCCCTGGCCGGGTCCATGGACTTCGACTTCGAGAACGACCCCCTGGGCCAGGACCCGGACGGCAACGACGTGTTCCTCAAGGACATCTGGCCGGACCCGACCGAGGTGCAGAAGATCATCGACGACTCCGTGTCCACGGAGGCGTACACCACCGAGTACGGGACGATCTTCGACGGCGATGAGCGCTGGCAGTCCCTGGACACCCCCACCGGAGACACCTTCGAGTGGGATGAGGAGTCCACCTACGTGCGCAAGCCCCCGTACTTCGAGGGCATGTCCATGGACCCGGAGCCGGTGGAGGACATCCACGGCGCCCGGGTGCTGCTCAAGCTCGGGGATTCGGTGACCACGGACCACATCTCCCCGGCGGGCTCCTTCAAGACGGACACCCCCGCGGGGCAGTACCTGACCTCCCACGGGGTGCAGCGCAAGGACTTCAACTCCTACGGCTCCCGGCGCGGCAACCACGAGGTCATGATCCGCGGCACCTTCGCCAACATCCGGATCAAGAACCAGCTGCTGGACGGCGTGGAGGGCGGGTTCACCCGCGACTTCACCCGCGACGGCGAGCAGGCGACGGTCTACGACGCCGCGCAGCACTACGCGGAGGAGAGCACCCCGCTGGTGGTGCTCGGCGGCAAGGAGTACGGCACCGGGTCCTCCCGCGACTGGGCGGCCAAGGGCACCCGGCTGCTGGGGGTGCGCGCGGTGATCACCGAGTCCTTCGAGCGCATCCACCGCTCCAACCTCATCGGCATGGGCGTGCTGCCGCTGCAGTTCCCGGCAGGGGAGTCCCACGAGTCCCTGGGCCTGGACGGCACGGAGACCTTCTCCATTACGGGGGTCACCGAGCTGAACGAGGGCCGCACCCCCAAGACGGTGCACGTGACCGCGGAGCACCCGGAGGGTGAGACCACCGAGTTCGACGCCGTCGTGCGCATCGACACCCCGGGGGAGCGGGAGTACTACCGCAACGGCGGGATCCTGCAGTACGTGCTGCGCAACCTGGTGCGCCAGCAGTAGGACCCGTCCTGCCGACGACGCCAGGCCTCCCGCCCGGATCGATCCGGGCGGGAGGCCTGGCGTCGTCTCCGCCCCCTGTGCGGGGCAGGGATGGTGATCAGCTGCTGACGACGATCCGCCCGTCCTTGACCTGCGCGGTGAACTCCGGCAGGGGCTTCTGGGAGGGTCCGGCCTGCACGGAGCCGTCCTCGATGGAGAACACGGAGTGGTGGCACGGGCAGGTCAGCTGGGCGCCGTCGGCGTTCACGGTGCAGCCCTGGTGCGGGCACACGGTGGAGAAGGCCTTGAACTCGCCCTTGCTCGGCTGGGTCAGCAGCACGGTCGTGCCGTCCTTCGCCTTCTGCACGGACCCGCCCTCCGGGACCTCGTCGGTGCCGGCGAGGTCCAGCGGCTCGGCGATGGACTCCACATCGGTCGCGGAGTCCTTGCCGTCACCGCAGGCGGCCAGCAGCACGGCGGCCCCGGCCGCGGCCCCGGCACCGGCCAGGGCCCGACGCCGCGTGGTCATCCGGGCTGCGGCGTCGGACCTAGATCGGAAGAGCACACGTCTGAACTCCAGTCACCAGATCACCTCGTATGCCGTCTTCTGCTTGAAAAAAAACAAGGCGCAAATTGACAAGCAAACAGTTAC
>OMJG01001317.1_pt1 | contig 14640 bp, 10 predicted proteins | sample 1646431 | NCBI WGS metagenome assembly OMJG01 (sample SAMN03771674, study PRJEB25209) | food metagenome | isolation source: Cotija cheese | place: Mexico:Jalisco,Michoacan | collected 2011-12-12
TAAATGCCCTCGCGGACGAAACAGAGCCCTTACAAAATTTCACCCAACAAATGGACAGTATGGATAATACTGAAGCTTCAAATTTTCTAAGAAGTTATGGGTTAAGAAATGGAACGGTCGCAGGGAGTAAAGTGAGCGTTTCACGAACTTCAAGTGGATTTACGGTTCAAAATCCAAAAGAAAATGTAGAAAGTTTTACTGCAAATTGGATCACGGATACCTCAAAAATTAAGTTGACTGTTTCAAACGCTTTTTATGTGAATACCCCTATCGAATTTTCTTTTAAAATAAAACAACCTTTGGCTAAAGGAGAAGAACTTCTTATTCCTTTAAACATTACAGGAACAATATTTAACACTTCAAGTAGCTATACGTATGAAGGAAACATTACTCAAAACAACGGCACGAACTACACCTCTCAAGATGGAAGCTTCAGCTATAACTATGACAATAAAACTGGAAACTTAAAGGTGAAGGCTTTAGATGATCGAGGGTTGACAGATTATTCTGGTTTAACACTGTTTCTCAACAATAACTGGATACCTGTTCCTTTGAGAGAAAATCCTATGCCCCTCAAAGGCGGAGTCGCAGGAAATTATGGTGCTAAAGGTTCAGGCGCTACCGTTAAAGTAAAAGTTGGCGATAAAGAAACAAGTGAAACGTTAACGAATACTGCAGATATAGATTTCACTACAACTTTACAAGCCTACAATAATGACATTTTTGGCAAAGGTGCAGAGTACACCACACAGAAAACAGCTTCCTCGTCCACAAACTTCTTGGCCAACTTTCCTTTAATTAATCAACTTAAAAAAGGAAAAACAAAAAACTTACTCGATGAAAGCATGAACCATTATGAAGTAAAGGTCGTCTCGAATGCGAAGTTTAAAAATGAAGAGGATATTTTTAAAGGGCTCTCCATTGAAACTTATATCCCTATTGGTTCAAGTTCAAGTGGTGCGCCAATTACAGCTATTGCACAAAATGCAACAGTCGATAAATTTCCAGAATTTAAAAGTGTCATAAAAAATGCTTCTTATGATAAAGGAAAACAAATCTTTTCTTTCGATTTATCCAATAAAAAATCAGATTGGCAAGCACTTGGTGCAGGGTTACTCCAAAATGAAGCCTATGGTTCATCTAACGGCAAAGAAAGAGCATCTTGGATTACAGATTACTTAAAGGCTATGGCCAATGGAAATGTAGACCAAAATACGACTTTTAGCTCCTATTATCCTGTCAATTCCGTCTCATTCGTTCCTGTGAACAATAACTTCTCTTTAAAAGTGGATGTTACAGTGACGAATTCTTTGAGTAAAGCGAAAACCACCAATCATATCATCGTTGACCCTGTTAAAGCAGGAAATGGGGATACGACAAAGGCTGCCGTTCAACTTCAGCTCATGGATTCAGAAGGCAATCCGATTGGAGAACTTCAAACACCTTCTTATTACGGAAGTGGCGATGCCTATACCGTGACCCCACCTGTGATTAAAGGCTATCGACTGCTCAATGTCAATCCTCAATCACTTATCGATAAGCTCGGTATTACAAATGTTGTGGATCAACAAGGAAAATTTGACAGTAGTAATATAGGGAACATTTATAATGTGGTTTATGAATACGTGAAAGAAGTCCCCCTCACCTACTCTGTTATTGATGATACGACTGGAGAAACTTTAGAAGAGCATCAAGACCTTGCGACTGGTGCACTCAATCAAGAAGCGAATATCAAGGAGAACCAGGACAAACTTAAAGCTATTCAAGAAAGCTATAAGAGTAAAGGCTACCTTTTAGGAAATATTGAGAATGGTAATCTTCCTGTTCCAACGGATGAGAAGGGCTATAATGTCACGCTTCATCTTTCTCACGACTCACACAAAGCTGTTATTGATGGGAAATCAAAGACGGTTACTCAAACTGTTCATTACCAGGGCGCAGGAAATGAAACACCTGAAGATAATGTTCAAACTCTGACCTTCACTTCAAAAATCACGCAAACTATTGATAGTGTCACTCAAGCTGTCCTCTCAGAAGAAGCGCCTGTGTGGTCTGAACAACAAACAACAGCTAAAGTGACGACTCCTCAAATCAAAGACTATGAAGCAGACCAAGCCGTGGTCGAGGGTTCAACGTTCACACATAGCAGCAGCGACAAAAAGGTAACTGTAACCTATAAAAGTACCTTAGCCCCTCTTACTTATACCATCGTTGACGATACGACAGGTAAGACTTTAGAAAAGGAAGTTGATTTTGCGATGGGTACTGTTGGAGAAGAAGTGAATACTTCAGATAATCAAGAAAAGCTGAAGCAATTAATAAAATCTTACACGGCTAAAGGTTATCTCTTAGGCAATTCTGAGAATGCAGACCTTCCCACACCAAAAGACAACACAGGTTATACCATTACGCTTCATTTTACTCACTCTACCCACGAGCAAGTGGTGGATGGCGAAACTAAAAAGGTAACACAAACGATTCATTACCAGGGCGCAGGGAACGAAACTCCTGAAGATGATGTTCAAGTACTGACCTTCACTTCAAAAATCACGCAAACAATTGATAATGTGACCGATCGTGTTTTGTCTGAAGCAAAACCTGTTTGGCCAGAACAACAATCTACACGTGCCGTTGATAGCCCAACTTTGAAAGATTACGCTGCAGATAAAGAAAGTGTTCCTTCTATGAACTATAACTATGACAGTGAAGATGTTGTACTTGAAGTGAACTATTCTAGCACGATAGCTCCTATTACTTACTCTGTTATTGACGATACTGCAGGAAAAACCTTAGAAGATAAAAAAGATTTTATCACGAGTCATGTGCTTGAGCCGATCAATACTTCAGATAACCAAGATAAACTCAAAAGCATTGTAAAATCCTATACAGATAAGGGGTATGTCTTAGGGAACATTGAAAACGAAGAGCTACCTGTACCAGAGGATACAAATGGATATGATGTCATTCTTCATCTCACACATGGTACAAGCGAAAAAGTCATTGATGGCGAGTCAAAAACTGTGACTCAAAAAATACAGTACAAAGGTGCAGGTGCTAAAACTCCTGAAGAGGATATTCAAAAGTTTGTCTTTACCTCAACACTTACTCAGACCATAGATGATGTGACAGGAGATGTAGTTTCTACTTCAGGGCCAACTTGGTCGGACAACCAAAAATCAAAAGCTGTCAAAACTCCTGAGATTGACGGTTATTCTTCAGATATGGCCACTGTAAAATCTTACGACTACGATCATGAAGCCAAAGATAAAACAATTACTGTGTCTTACAAAGAAGTCCCACCAGTGGTTAAAGAGGTCAAGAAAGTTGTTAAAAACATTCTCCCTCAAACTGGTACTGAAGCTGAGATAGGACTTGCGTTCACAGGTGCTGCATTAGTACTTATTGCAGGTGTACTCTATGTTAAATCGAAATTAAATAAGAAGGAGGAGATATGACAGAAGAAGCACAACGACAGTCAATCGAGTATTTACGCAGAGGGACTATCTACACTTTAAGAATGTTGGCCAATCAACTTGAAAAAATTCGTCAAAATCAAAATCAGAAGGTACAAATAAAAAAAGCTGCAACAAATCCAGGAGAAAATGATTATTCAGCTTTAGAAGCCCAAAGAAATAATTTATCAAAGATTGAGCTTGATCCTGCTATTGCGAAACAAGAAGTTAATTTTAACAAATTAAAATCCTGGTTAGCTGAAAGAGATATTGAGTTTGCTGTCAAAGATTTAGAGAGCGGCGGAAAGCTCCTAGCCTATAATTATCGTGATACTGACCTTGTTAGAGAACAGATTAAAAAAATTATCTCAGATATTCGTAACAAGCCTGAAGAAGTCCTTAAAGATGTTGGGAAAACTCCAGCGGATAAAACCTTTGAGGATGATATTGCTGAAGCTAAAATAATACAGCGTAATGATGTTGCTGAAAGTAGGGGTATAAAACTTAGTCCTGATGATAGCAGCATCACTGTTGAGGATATTCTACGTGCAGAAGAAGCTGCAAAACATAATAAACAAGGCTATTCCGTAAATAAACCCAATGAAAAAACTTCTCCTGGTATAAACACAACTTCTAGGGATAAATTGAAGCAACACTTTGAGGAACATCCCCCAGCTGCAGATGATGCGTATTTCAAAGGACTCATGCAAAATGTGCCTGAAGAGGAAATAGGGAAAGGATTAAGTCGATGAAATCTAGCAAAGAGAAATTTGTTGGTGCATTACTTTTTGGTCTATTCTTAGGATACTTTCTTCATAGGTTTGTTAAGATTGGAGAGGCCAATTATCAAGGCAATCTTGGTCAAATGTTTATAAAAATCTCCCAGAGTAGTGAGATTAATACTCAACCATTAGACTTTAGTTTTACGGCTTACTCTTTCTTTGCTTTTATATGTGGTATTGGATTAGCGATGTTAATTTATCTTGCTAGGATCGATAACAGAACATATTTAACAGGCAAAGAATATGGTTCAGCTAGACACGCTACTCTAAAAGAAATAGAGAAGTTTAGGAATAAGGAATTTAAAAAGAATGTTATTCTTGGCCAAAAAGCCAGAATATCTCGGGTAACTTCTGCTTTACGGAAGAAATTCAAGAGAAACAATAATACCTTGGTTCTCGGAGCTTCAGGAACAGCAAAAACATATCGTTTTGTTAAGCCAAATTTAGCCCAAGCTTTTGGTAGTTATATTTTAACGGACTCAAAAGGAATGACAGTTCATGAAACAGGTAAATTCTTTGAAGAAGAAGGTTATGCGGTAAAAATATTTGACCTCATTAATATGACAGGGCCAAGTGATACCTTCAACCCTTTCTGTTATGTACGTGATGAATTAACACTCAGAACCCTACTATCCCTTCTGATAACAGGAACAGATGGTGAAGTACCAAAACAGGGAGATCCGTTTTGGGATAAGGCAGAGGTTGTTTTATCAGAAGCATTGATGGGCTACTGCTGGCGAAAGGCAAAAGCTAGAGGTGAACAAGCTAAACTTTACCAAATCAATGAATTAGTACGTAATTTACGTTCACCTGATCCAAAAGTGAAATCAGTTGTTGAGATTTTATTTGAACAGTACGAAAAAGAGTTTGGCGAAGATGATTATTACGCAAAGAAATTCCGTACTTTTAAGGGTACTTTTGCAGGCGATACTTTAAATTCAGTACTTGCTATTGTGGGTTCTCGTTTTGATATGTTTGAGATGCCACAAATTAAACGATTAATTGATTCTGATACTGTAGAATTAGATAAAATCGCCCTTCGTCCAACTATCTTATACATTAATATTCCCGATTATGATACGACATTTAACTTCTTAGCTACCATCATGTTCTCGATGCTGAACTTGACGTTATTCTATCAAGCGGACGTCCTTTATAATGGTGAAGTTCCTGTTCCAGTTTCAATTCATGCAGATGAATATGCTAACTACTCCAATATTTACAGGATGGAAAACTTTACTGCAGTTAACCGATCACGAAACATTTCTATGAATCTTTATCTCCAAGATATTAACCAATTGAAGAAAAAACACGAGAAAGACTGGCGAACTATTGTTTCAAATAGTGATACGCTGGTTTTTTTAGGTGGAGCAGAAGAAGATACTGTCAAGTTGATTTCAAAAAGAGCAGGTAAAGCAACTATCTATGAAAAAGATTATGAACGTCTTAAAGATGGTCATAGAAACAATAAACCAAGACCAAAGGGACGTGATCTTTATGACGAACATGAAGTAGCAACTCTTGATAATGAGAAGATGCTAGTTTTCATTCGAGGTATGAATGTCTTTGAGGATACAAAATACATTGCTGAAAATCATCCTAACTGGAAGAGATTCGCTTATCCTGGATACAATGGACAAGAGGGGAAACCACTTGATCCCAACTGGTATGAATGGAAAAGATATGATTCAAAAGTCGATGAATGGCTCGATAATACCTCTCCTGAAGATATAGATATATTGAATGAAGATCCTGAGGAAGTTGAGTTCTTAAAACAGACTCTAAAAATTGCTTGATTATGGTGTGATATTACACTATTACACCTTTACACTATTACACAAAAAAGGAAAAATAAAAAATGGAAATTTTTAACACAATGAAAACAATGATCGTTGCAGCACTTGGTCTGTACGGTGCATATAAAGGAATCTTTGGCGGTATGGCTATTGCTGATTCATTAGAAGAGCAAGATGCTTCACAACGTCGAAAAGGGATATTTGGGATAGCTTCAGCAGCGATTTGTGCAGTACTTGCAGTTTCTGCTGGTACAATGCTCAAAGCCCCACCAACAAACAGTTTTACAGATTCATTAATTGCTATGAAAACACTTATTATTTGGGGGCTTGGTCTGTACGGTGCTTACAACGGAATCTTTGGTGGACTTAATATGGCAGACTCACTAGAGTCTGATGATGGCCATATGAGACGTAAAGGTATTATGGGTATTGCACGTGCAGGTATCCTTGCAGCACTTGCAATTGCTGCTCAGACAATGATTCCAAACACTTTTGGATAAGAAATAAGAGTTGATGAAAGGAGTAAAATGCTTGAAACAATAACACAATCTCTGATGGATTATAACGGGCCGATATTTCAAACCGTAGATACTATCAGAACGCAGGCAATACAGCCTATAGGAATTACAATTCTTGTAATCATGTTCTACTTTGAATTTTTAAATACACGCCAAATGTTCCAGGATGGAGGGGGAGATTTAGAACTTGCATTTTTTGCACCAATTATTATGCGTTATACATTTGCATATATAGGAGTAACTGGCGCAGGATGGATTTTAAAAATGTTCCTCTCTCTTATGATTACTGTTACTACAAAAATTCAAGTAGCTACTGGATCAACTGGTTGGGGAAGCTTACTAATACCTGACATAAATCTTACTGGTGGGCTTTGGGAAAAAGCGATGCAAATAGGGGTATGGATTGTTGCCTTTATCATAGGTATCATTGCTGTGCTTGTTGCTAAAATCTTAGTATTCATGATGTATATTATGCTTTATATCTTATATGCAATTTCCCCTCTTTTACTACCTACATTAGTTAGTGAAGAACACCGAGTAATTGGAGTTAATTTCTTAAAAACTTGGATAGGGACAGCACTAGAAGGGCCGATAATAGCCATCACATTAACAGTTTTGCATGGGCTTGCGACATCAAACGCTTTAAATGCCGATGGCTTATTTACTGCTGGTACTTGGACATCATTAAATCCAGCGATCTCTATGCTCTTACAAGGACTAGGGACACTTTTCGTACTCATTGGATCAGGTGCCTTAGCGAATAGACTGATAAGGGGGTAACATGGCAAGTTCAAGAGTTTATAAAGATATTACAAAATACAAAGCCAAATATCTTGGCAAAGATCTAAGAAACATAGTAGGTATTATTGGTGTAACAACAGCAACTTTGCTTAACGTAGCAAATGCATTATGGTTTCATCTGCCTAATATGTTTACATATTTAACAATCGCTTTTATTGCTGCTCCAAGCTTCTTATATGGGTTTGGAATGAAAGATAATATGCCACTTGAACGATATTTCAAGAGGCTTTTTGTTTACTATGTCAGCTATAGAACAAGTACATACCAAAAAGAAGGAGTAAAAACATATGACCATAGCAACTTTATCCCGAGCAAAGATGAAAAAGAATACGATGCCTAAGGCACAACAAAGAAGACGTGCAAGACTTAAACAAGAAATAAAGTCAACAACTCAAAAAAGCTTAAAATATACTAGTTTACGTGAGAACGGTTTGATGCACATCCTGAAGAATGAATATTCGTTCTCATATAAATTAGGTGACATTAACTATATGACAGCCTCTGAAGATGGTAAAGAATCAATTATTATTCGATATTTCAATGCTCTGAATGCTCTTGACTCAAATAACCATTTACAATTAACTATTGTAAATCGCCGTACAGAACAGAAAAAGCTCGACGGTCTACTTTATGAAAATAAAGAAGATGGACTAGACTGGGCTCGCCACGAATTAAATGAAATGACCAAAGAAAACTTTAAAAATGGTAAAAATAACTTTGTTGTCGATAAATATTTAACTCTCTCTGCAAAGGCTGCTGATCCTGATTTAGCACAACGTAATTTACGTGACGTTCATTCTGTTATGACTCGTGAATTGAATGCTATTCGAGTTCCTCTAACTCAGTTAGACGGAGAGGATCGTATGAATCTCATGCAATCTCTTGTAAATCAGGACTTTAATGAAACAGCCTATACTTATGATGATTTAAAACTTTTAGGTGGTAGCTCGAAGGACGTTATTGCTCCCAATAAGATTACATGGGGTAAAAACTATTATCGTGTTGATGATAGAATTCAGACAGTTCTTTTTGCACGTCAATTTCCTGAAGAAATAGAAGACGATCTCATTCGTGACCTTACTGAATCAGGCCTTGAACTTGTTATTAATCTCCATGCCTCTCCCCTACTTGCTGAAGAAGCTTCAAAGATGGTACGTAATCGATTAACCGCTATTAATTCTGACATCATGGATGCTCAAATAAAAGCAACACGTGCTGGTTATTCTCCTGATCTTATTCCTGAAAAGCTAAAGGAAAATAAAGAGTCTGCAGATGAACTGAAAACATCGATGAAAAAATACAATGAAAAGCTCTTTTCTTCCACAATCACTGTACGTTTGATTGCTGATAGTCTTGAGGAAAGAAAACTTCAGATACAAAAAATTAGATCAATTGGGAACCAACACGGAATACGTTTTGGCGAAACAGTACTTTATCAAGAAGATGCGTTCAATTCAGTTTTACCAATTGGAAAAAACTATCTCGACGTAGAAGAAAACTTTACTCAAAATTTAATTACTTCAAACTTAGCCGTCACTTCTCCATTTACTACCGTTGACTTACAGCACCAATCAGGCCGTTGGTACGGTGTAAATAAAATATCTAATAATGCGATCTTGATTAATCGTAAAGATAAAAGTATTTCAACTCCTTCAGGAATTATTTGTGGTATTTCAGGTAAAGGTAAAGGTGTTTCTGCCAAATTTGAAATCACAACAACTCGACTTCTAAATCCAAATGATGAATTTTTAATTTTAGATCCTGAAAATGAGTACTCTGAGCTTGGAAAACTTTTCAATGCTTCTCAAATTAATCTTTCTCCTCATACTTCAGATTATATTAACCTAATGGAACTTGCACATATGGAAAAAAGAGGAGATGCAATCAAAATTAAAGGAAACTTCTTAGCTGACGTTTTCGGAACTTTACTAGATGGAGAAATTACTAAAAAACATATCTCAATTATTGACCGTGTAACCCGTTTACTTTACGATCAATTCCCTGATGAAACACCTACCTTAAAAGAGTGGTATATCATACTCAAAGAACAACCTGAAGAAGAAGCACATGATCTCGCTCTAGACTTAGAATTTTATATCGAAGGATCTGCGAACATCTTTGCCCACCAAACTTCAGTTAAGGAAAGCAATTTCACAATCTATAATCTTAAACAACTTGATTATGAACTTAAAGAATTCGGAATCATGATTATCCTGGATAAAATTTGGAATCGTGTTGTTGAAAACCAAGCAAAAGGGATAAGAACATGGATCTATATTGATGAAATGCAGCTTTTACTTTCAAATCAATATGCATCTAAGTTTTTCTTCGAATTATGGTCACGTGTACGTAAATATGGTGCTATCCCCACTGGTATTACTCAAAATATTGGTAGTTTGCTTGCAACACTTGATGGACGACGAATCATTTCTAATAGTCAATTTGGTATCTTTTTGAGTCAATCTAAAGATGATATTACAGAACTTTCCAAAGTGTTAGAGCTTTCAGACGAACAAAAAGACTATATAACTGAGCAAGCTGCAGGTAATGGATTACTTAGAGCAGGCAGAACAATTGTTCCATTTGAAAACATTATTCCAGAACATACAAAACTTTATAAAATCTTGACAACTGACGTTGGTGTAGGAGCTTAGTAATATGGTCAAAGGCAATATCAATATGGAGGATTCAACTCCTATAAGTGATAAGAACGTCACATTGAATAAGCCGAAGGGTATAAAAAATGTTGAAAAAGGCAAAAAACCTAGAGTAGTTAGCTCAAAAAATAATAAGAAAATACTCTCTGGTATATCTAAAACAAAGTATAAAAACAAAAATTTAATACTGGTTCGACCTTTGTCGGAAACATCAATTGTCGGGAATATCAAGAGAGATACTAAAAGACACAGACTTTCACCGTCTAGGAAGTATTCCTTACATTTTAAGGGGCAAATTGGTAAAGGTAACGCACTAAAAGTCCCAGAAGGATTCAAATCTAAGAAGTTCTCTTCTCAATTTGGAGATAAAAAACTTAATCAAATAGATCTAAAAGGAAAAAACAAATCGAAGAAACAGATTTTTGCTAAAAATACTCTAAAAGGGATGGGTAGTCTAGCTCTATCACAGGATGAACAACTTGAAGAGGTAAATAAATTAAACGGGAGATGGCAATCCGCAAAAGCTGGAGCTGAATTTACAAGGAAATCAGGAAAACTTGGCACTAAAACAGCACGTTATGGAGTTAAGAAAGGAAATCAAGTCTCTAAACGTTCGTACTCTTTTATAAAAAATAACGTGAAGAAAAAAAGAAACCTTGCACAAGTTGGACGACAAGTATCAAGTAAAGTAAGTTACGCTGTTTCTCATCCAGTTCAGACAGTAAAGGGTACATTTAGTGCAATTAAAGCGGCTGGAACTAAAGTTTTAGCATCATTTGGAAAATTAGCTGCAGCAAATCCCTATACTTGGATTGTCGCAGCATTTGCTGGATTACTCCTTATTGTAGTTAGTGTGATTGCTTTTATTGCGGCTATTGTAGTGATAAAACAAGATGAATTTGATTTAACTGACAGCTATGCCTATTTTACTAAGATAGATGCGAAGCATAACGAAGATGGGAATGGATTCTATACGGATCCTGATGATGTTATGGTCTTCATGAACTATAAATTTGACTCTTATAAGCTAGATGATAAGGTAACTTACCAAAAAATGGGTGACAAATCAGAAAAGAAGGAAGTCACATTTAAAGATTATCTTGCTGATCTCTGGACTGCAATGAACGGAGAGAAAGATAATTATTCTCCTACTGATATTAGTACTCTATATGATGTAAAGCCTTATAAACTTTCCTCTAAAGAACAAGATGAATTAAAGGAAATGACTAAAGAGGGAAAATTTATAGCACTACAAGAGCTTTCAAATCCGTATGGTAAAGAAGGCGAAACCCTTCAAATTTCACGTAGATATGGTTACGAAAAGAAGGACGGTGACCTTCTTATGAAGAATCATAAAAATATTATCTTAAAAGTATCATCTGGAACGAGTATAAAGGCACCTATGGACGGTGAAGTAGAAGTACGAGATAATTCAATAATAATCACACGTGAGAAAAATGCTCAAATTATTCTAGATAATTTAACAGGAATTCGTATCAAAACAGGGGATAAAGTTAAAAATGGTCAAACAATCGCTCAAATGAAAGGTGATGATTTAACTGTTACTTATAAAAAATATAGACCTCTTGAACTTGATTTACATATTCCTGGTTTCTATGAAGTGAATCCTGGTTTTTACTTTGAAAACATTGAATATTTACAGCAAACAACTCTTGCTTCATTCAGTCCTGATGCTGATTTAGCAGCACGAGCAACAGCATTTTATAACCAAGCAAAAAAAGTTGAACCAAATGCAACAATACAGGGTATTTCAGCATTTTTAGGGAACTTTGAAGTAGAATCTCAAATTACTCCCAAAAGAGCTGAAGGTGATTATTTAAAACCACCCGTAGGTGCTTCAAAAAATTCATGGGATGATCCTGCATGGTTAGCTATGGGAGGAAAAGAAATATATAACGGTGCATTCCCAAATATTTTACATCGAGGCCTAGGACTTGGACAATGGACTGATACTTCAGACGGAGGTACGCGACATACATTACTATTACAATTTGCACAAAAGCAAAATAAAAAGTGGTATGACATGAACTTACAAGTTAATTTTGCAATTGCTGGTGATTCTCCAATGTATCAAACTATATTTAGAAGCATTCTAAAGACGTCAAGCTCTGTAGAAGATGCTACTCGACAAGTATTAACCACATGGGAAGGAAACCCAGGAGACAAGCTCTCACAACGAACAGAAGCTGCGAAACGCTGGTATAGTTATTTCAAAAATAGTGGTGGATCTGGGAAACCGAGTGAGCAACTTCCTCCTGAATACAAAGGAAAAGTAAAGTTCCCTGCTATTAATGCTCAAGCACACTCAGGCTATCCAGGTAATAACTATGCCTGGGGGAATTGTACCTGGTACGTATATAATCGTGAATACCAAATCGGCCATGTAATCGCTAGTAATCTTGGTAATGGCGGTTCATGGGGAGCAAATGCCAAGGCACAAGGCTATAAAACATCTGGAACTCCTCATGCTGGGGACATGGTAAGTTTCCCTCCAGGAGTAGCTGGATCTTCACCAATTTACGGTCACGTCGCTTTCGTGGAGTACGTTAACCCCGATGGAAGCTTCTTAATTAGTGAAATGAACGTTCTCGGCTTAGATAAGATTGATTACCGTGTTATTGGTAGTCCAGCTGGCTGCATATTCATTAATCCTGTTAAATAACACTATTACACTATTACACCTACAAGAAAGGAACATCATGTATCATCCAGTAAAATTAAAAATATTTAAAGGGATTGGTTTAATCATTGCCCTTATTATCGTATTCTTCATCGGTTCAAATGTCGGATCATTTGTGACACGTAACCAGGAAGAATCAAAAGTGAAAATATCTAATCAAAAAGCTAAACAAGCTGAGAAAAAAGAAGACAATACACTATCTGAAGAAAATGTCAGCGAATTTCTTACAGCCTTTTATACTAAAAAAGACCTAGGCGAAAATAGGAATCGTTACAAGCCATTAATGACTGAAGAAGCTTATACTTCTCAAGTAAGCATTGAAGAAGAGCCTGTCAATCAAGCATATAAAGGTTATGTAGTTGACCAGGCCTTTGAAGGAGCAAAAATTTACATCGATGCTGCCAATAAGGTAGCTATCTGTGTTGTTGAGTACAGTAATACGCAATTATCTGTAAAGGGGGACTACGATAAGGATAAAATCACCAAACAACCTAATACAGATACAATAAAAATTTCTTTCACAGAAGAAGAGGGTAAATATTTAGTCAACAATATCGCTCCCGTTTCTCTTTCAGATGATAAAGATTCAGATATATCAAATAGTAGCGCAAGTAAAGATAATACCACAATGATCCAAGGAGATAAATAACATGGCACAAACTACAAAAGAAAAATTAAAAGCTAAGGATAAAGCATTAGCTGCAGCAAATCAAAAGCTGGAAAGAGCAAAAGAAGAAGTTAAGAAGCTAAATAAAGAGCGTAAAGAACTGATGGCTGTTTATACTGAAGAACTTTTAGAACGTCGAGATTTTGATATTTACGACCTAGAAGACGTCCTTGATTTATCGATTCAAGAAGCAGTTCAAAAAGATACAAGTGAAGGAAATGGAGAACAATTCTAATGAAATTACTTATGACTGACTTAATCCACGTGGAAGAAGTGGACTTTGAAAACAATATTGATAAATTAGCAAATCACCTTGATCAGCAAAATAAGAAAATCAAAAATGAGGGGGATAGTGGCTCCCTCATTTTAAAAGCCTTCGATGAGGAAGGAACTCTAATCGCCCAAAGAACTATTGGATTCCCCTTAAAGCAAGTTATTGAAGCAGAATTAGAAGAATTCTATGATCTTGAAAAACCCATAAAAAAAGAAAAACGTGGCTTTTGGACTCGAAAAAAATCGAAGAAAAAGGCAAAAACCATGAGTGATGTAGAAAAAGTTGCAGAAAATTCAAAAGTTCCTGTACCTTCTGAAGAAATACAAGTTGTTCAAGAAGTCAAACTTTCTCCTGAAGAAGAATTCGAACAAGCAACAGAAGCTTCACCGTTAGAAGGTAAGTCAAAAAAGGCTATTGCGGATGAATCACCCAATGAAGAACATTTCGATTCCGAAACTAAACCTTGTGTCAAATGTGGTCAAGAATTAGCTATTGGCGCTAAGTTCTGTCCTTACTGTGGTGAAAACTTGTCTAATGTTGTTATTGATAAGTCGGTAGTAGAGAAGGAACAAACATTTTGTATTTCTTGTCACGAGAAACTACCTGAAGGTACAGTATTCTGTTCATTTTGTGGTGCTAATCAAGGAGCAGAGCCATATGAAGAGGAGGTAGAAGAAGTAATCACTGAAGAAACTAACCTTCAATCAGAGTCTATTTCATGGAGTTCTAGCGACGATTTACCAGGGAATGTTACTCCTCGTGTTGTCGAAGAGGTACCACAAGAAGTTATTGATTTAACTGCAAAGGTTAAAACATTAAGTAAAAGGTCTGATATTGAGCAAAGTGTTAAAGAAAAATATGACCATGAATATCAGAAAAAGCTCCAGGAAAAAGAAGCAGAACTAGCTAGAGAACGTGATACAGCACTTTATAAAGCAGAATGAATCAAATGTCTTTTGGAGGACAGGCGTTGGCTTGGTTCCTTTCAATAA
>OMJG01001320.1_pt1 | contig 14622 bp, 13 predicted proteins | sample 1646431 | NCBI WGS metagenome assembly OMJG01 (sample SAMN03771674, study PRJEB25209) | food metagenome | isolation source: Cotija cheese | place: Mexico:Jalisco,Michoacan | collected 2011-12-12
ATCATCTTCATCGACGAGATCGACGCCGTCGGACGCCGCAGAGGCTCAGGCATGGGCGGCGGACACGATGAGCGCGAACAGACCCTGAACCAGCTGCTGGTCGAGATGGACGGATTCGACAACGACACGAACCTGATTATCATCGCCGCCACCAACAGGCCGGACGTTCTGGACCCCGCCTTGCTCAGGCCAGGACGCTTCGACCGTCAGGTCGGCGTCGAAGCTCCCGATCTGGAGGGGCGAGAGGCGATTCTCAAGGTTCACGCCAAAGGCAAGCCCTTTGTGCCCAATGTCGACCTGCATATGGTCGCCGTACGCACACCAGGTTTCACCGGCGCCGATCTGGCGAACGTGTTGAATGAGGCCGCACTGCTGACGGCCCGTTCCGATGCGCAGCTGATCGACAACCGTGCCATCGACGAGGCGATAGACCGCGTTCAGGCGGGACCGCGCCGCAAGTCGAAGGGCATGGCCCTCAAGGAGCTGCGCAACACCGCGTATCACGAAGGCGGGCACGCTTTGGTGGCCGCGGCCCTGCACAACACCGATCCTGTCACGAAGGTGACGATTCTTCCTCGAGGGCGCGCATTGGGCTATACGGCCGTGATGCCGACCGAAGACAGGTACTCGCAGTCGCGCAACGAACTGCTCGACCAGATGGCGTATGCCATGGGCGGCAGGGCAGCGGAGGAAATCGTCTTCCACGACCCGACCACCGGTGCATCGAACGACATCGAAAAAGCCACCAGCATCGCCCGCAAGATGGTCGTCGAATTCGGTTTCTCGACTCGTCTGGGTTCCATCAAATGGGCGGACGATGACGACCAGACGACGGTTATGGATGGTTTGCAGCCCCGCAAGTATTCTGACGAGACCGCACGGGTCATCGACAGCGAAGTGCTTGAACTCGTGGAGAATGCGCATACCGAAGCGTGGAATATCATCACCGAGAACAGGTCCGTGCTTGACGACCTCGTCCGTCAGCTGCTGGTCAAGGAAACTCTTAATGAACAGGAGCTCAAGGAGATTTTCAGCAATCTGAAGATGTCTCCTGAGCGTAAGGTCTGGCTGTCCAACGAGCACAGGCCAGACTCCGACCTCCCTCCGGTTGAGATTCCCGAATCGCTTAAACGCGATGCAGGATTGCAGCCGGGAGAGTGATGTCGGCGTAGATTCAAGAATGGATACGATACGGCTGACGGGAATCCAAGCCGACGGCAGCGCTCAGAGCGAAGCCGCCGGTATCGGGTTCCCGTCTTTGCGTGCGGATGTGACGCTCTTCCTCGACCTGCAACAGGCGGCCCGCACCGGAGACATCACCCAGACCGTTGACTATGAGCAGATCGCACGAAGGGTCGCTTCGGCACTGCAGGTGGGAGCACACGAGCTTCTCGAGTCGACCGCGATGGCCGTGGCCGAATCGGTGCTGCTGTCACACAGGGTCGAGCGTGTCGAGGTGACGCTGCATCAGCGTCGTCGTATATCCGCGGTATCCCTTGAGGAAATCTCCGTAACACTTCACCGCAGTCGAAGCCAGACGTCCGATACATCGCAGCCCAGCGTCTCCTCGTTGACAGGAGCGGCCTTCACCAGTGACGAGCGCAGGCATGCCGTTGCCACTGAAAACCCGGATGACCGGTTCGCCGAGGATGATTCCGAAAGAGGAGAAGGCCGAACCGGACAGACCGCGATGCCTACTGCCGTGAGACATCAAGCGATTATCGCCATGTCTACGCAGCATATGCGCGATGCCAGTCGATTGTTCCGCATGTCGATTGTGATGTTGGACGGGGTACCGGGCAATCAGGTGCTGGGCATCTCGCCACTGTATGGATTTCGTTCGGAGAAGGATGAGAGGCACTGCAGCGCTGTGGTCATGGTCGACTGTGTAGTGGGCTCGGATGAGCTCAACGGTGTGCTGCATTCGATAGAACGGTCAGCTCTCAGCTCGGATGCCACCCGGCAGGAAGCACACCAGGGCATGAGCATGCATCTGCTGAGATATGACGAACATCGATATGTCAGCGCCGAGAATGACGGTGACGAATACTCCCGCAGCTATCCGGAGGTCCGTGAGGCATGGGCTGAACTGGAACGCAGCGCGCAACAGGACGGTTCGGGCTCTCGAACGGCGGAGATGGAATCATCCGGCATCGAAGGCCACATGCATCATCCGGCCGTCAGTAAACTATCGGACGATTGGATTCTTGGAGGAATGGCATGAAGGCACGTCGCACACCCTGGTGGTACTACCTTGTTGCAGCCCTTCTCGGATTGATCGGTGGGGCGGGTCTGGTGCGTCTGACCGAGAGCAGTCAGCTCAACGTCCTGGGGGCCCCGTGGTTCGTTTCTGCCATGTTGGTGCTGATAGCCCTGGTGGTGCTGTACATGGCATGGCAGGTTCACCTGTATGTCAAAGGCAAACGTCGCGAGATGGACGCTGCCCGCGCCGTGAACACCTTGGTTCTGGCCAAGGCTCTCGGACTTGCCGGTGCAGCGCTGCTCGGATGGTATGGCGGACAGGTGCTCATGAGCCTGTCGCACGCCGAGGCACCCTTCTATGCGGAGATCATCAAGGAATGTCTGTTCGGGGTAGGGGCCGCCCTGGTGGATATGGTGGCCGGCATCGTTTCGGAACGCCTGTGCCAGCTTCCGCCGAATCAGGGACCCGAGCATCCGCGTGTGAAGGCGGCTCGACGCCGCAAGAGCATGGCGAAGGCCGCCAACAAGGAGTGATATCGCTTTACAATGCTGCTGAATGTCGTTTGTGTAGGGATTTCTGTGAGAACAGGGCATATTACTGCATGTGCCCTGACGGTATTTCGCCATTATGTAGGGGCGTAGTTCCTTGAATCATATGAAATCCCTACACAAACAGACCTAGGTACATACTAAGACTCCCCTATAAGGTCACTCGCTGGCCTTAGGAACCCGAATCATGGCTTCCTGAGCCATCGCTGCCACCAGTACGCCGTCACGCGAGTACACCTTGGCCTGGCTCAGCCCGCGCCCGTGTGCGGCCGTCGGAGTGTCCTGAACATACAGATGCCACTGGCTCATGTCGACATCCCGATACCACCACATGGAATGGTCCAGCGAAGCATAGGAAATACCCGGAGTGCTCATACTCAATCCGGCTCGACGCAGCACGGGCTCCATCATGATCTGGTCGCAGCCGAGAGCCAGCATCGCACGATTCATCATCTGCGAGACCTCGGCCTTGCCGTCCGTACGCATCCACACCATTTGCCTGCCGGTATCCTCCGATACCGCATGCTTGTCAACACCGAGAAGAATCGAGGGCGTGACATGGCGAATATCGAACGGGGATTTGGTCGCGTAATACTGGGCAAATGGTGATTGCTCGGCAAAAGGTGCCATCAGCTCCTTGGCGCTGCGCAGACCTTCCGGGTCCGGAATGCCCTCGGGAATGGGGTCGGCGAACTCGACGCCTACCTGGTCGGGGATCTGGAAGCTGGCGATTGCGGTGAGGATCGTGCCGTCGGCCTGGGTCGCATTCACGCGACGAGCCGAGAAGGAGCGGCCATCACGCAGATTCTCGACATCGAACAGCACATCCTGATGGATATCGCCTGCTGCCACGAAATAGCCGTGAATCGAATGGGGGAGACGGCCTTGAGGCACGGTTTTCCCGGCGGCGATCACCGACTGGGCTATCACCTGGCCGCCGTATACGCGCCCGGTAGGAAAATACAGGCTTTCACCATTCACATAGGTGTGGCTGCGATAGGCGGATGGTTCGCCGAGTTCCAACACCTTCACCAAACGCTCCAGCGGAGTCTTCGTATCCGTACCTGGCATAGTTCCCCTTCAATGTCGCTTCGTCATTGCCCCAAGCGCCCATTCGCGGACGAGGCCCTTGCGTTCTGCTGATTAGTCTAACGTCAGCAGGTAAAAAGCTCTGCAACTTGTGTAACGAATAGGTGCAGATAGGTAAACGCAAGGTGACGGGTCGGCCACATCCCTTCTGGCCGACCCGTCACTGTTGTTGATGATTGCCGATGCTTATCGGCGCAGCTTACGATGCAGACGGTGAGGTTTCGATGCCTCTTCGCCCAAACGGCTGACCTTGTTCTCCTGATAGGCCTGGAAGTTGCCTTCGAACCAGTACCAGTTCGCCGGGTCCTCGTCACTGCCTTCCCAAGCCAGGATATGCGTGCAGATGCGGTCGAGGAACCAGCGGTCGTGGGAGATGACCACGGCGCAGCCGGGGAAGCCGAGCAAGGCGTTCTCCAGACTCTCCAAGGTCTCCACATCGAGGTCGTTGGTGGGTTCGTCCAGCAGCAGAAGGTTGCCGCCCTGTTTCAGGGTCAGCGCCAGGTTCAGACGGTTGCGCTCTCCACCGGAAAGCACTCCTGCCGGTTTCTGCTGGTCGGAGCCTTTGAAGCCGAAGCTCGCCACGTAGGCTCGTGTGGGAACCTCCACGCCGGCGACCTCCATGAAGTCGAGTCCGTCGGAAACGACCTCCCAGAGGGTCTTGTCGGGGTCGATGCCCTCGCGGTTCTGGTCCACGTAGGAGATTTTCACCGTATCGCCGATTTCCAGCTTGCCGCTGGTGACCTCCTCAAGTCCGACGATGGTCTTGAAGAGCGTGGACTTGCCGACGCCGTTCGGTCCGATGACGCCGACGATGCCGTTGCGTGGCAGCGTGAAGCTCAGATCGTCGATGAGCACGCGCTCACCGAAGGCCTTGTGAATGTGTTCGGCCTCCAGCACCTTGGAGCCGAGGCGCGGCCCCGGTGGAATCTGCACTTCGGAGAAGTCGAGCTTCTTGTTCTGACGTGCCTCCGTCTCCATCTGTTCGTAGCGTTCCAGACGAGCCTTGTTCTTCGCCTGACGTGCCTTGGGGGAGCTGCGCACCCAGTCCAGTTCGGAGTTGAGACGCTTCGACAGCTTCGCATCCTTCTGGCCCTGGACTTCCAGACGCTTCGCCTTGGTCTCCAGATAGGTGGTGTAGTTGCCCTGATAGGGGTAGAGATGACCGCGGTCCACCTCGCATATCCACTCGGCCACATTGTCCAGGAAGTACCTGTCGTGGGTCACTGCCAGCACGGCGCCCTTATAGGTGTGGAGGAACTGCTCGAGCCACAGGATGGATTCCGCGTCCAAATGGTTGGTGGGCTCGTCGAGCAGCAGCAGATCGGGAGCTTCGAGCAGGAGCTTGCACAGTGCGACGCGACGACGCTCGCCACCGGAAAGCACGGAGACGGGGGTGTCTGAGTCGGGGCATTGCAACGCGTCCATGGCCTGATCGAGCTGGCTGTCCAGATCCCAGGCGTCGGCTGCGTCAATCTGCTCCTGCAAGGTGCCCATCTCGGCCATCAGCTTGTCGAAGTCGGCATCGGGGTTCGCCATCTCCTCACCGATGGCGTTGAAGCGGCGAATTTTCGCCTTCATCTCTCCGAAGGCCTGTTCGATGTTCTCGCCGACGGTCTTGTCCTCGTCAAGAGGAGGCTCCTGCTGAAGAATCCCCACCGAGTATCCGGGGGAGAGCTGCGCCTCGCCGTTGGAAACGGTATCGAGTCCGGCCATGATTTTCAGCAGTGTCGATTTGCCCATGCCGTTAGGCCCGACCACGCCGATTTTGGCGCCCGGGATGAAACTCAGTGTGACGTCGTCGAGGATTACCCGATCGCCGAAAGCCTTGCGTGCTTTGATCATTTGGTAGATGAAGTCAGCCAACTTGTTCCTGCTCTCACATTGCTTGTAGTGTATTGCTCGTTGCTTGATTGCCTTGATTCGTGCACTCACGATTTCCCAATGACAATCCGGTCATATATCCGCTACAGCTTAGCTGAGATACTTGACGGTTTTCTGGTGTTCACGCAGCGCATCTCCTTAGTCCCTGCGCAAGCGGAGGATTGCCGGTCATGGTGTGGCGATTATGGTGTGGCGATTACAGTCTGGCGACCAGAAAACGAGGGCGCCCTGTAAGGTCGGCTCCTGTACGAGCGTGTGTGAACCCCGCTTCCAGGGCGCTGGCACACAATGCCTCAGCCTGGGAGATATCATGCTCCATGACCAGAGCGCCGCCGAGATGCAGGAAGGAGAAGGCTCTGCGAATAATCTCGGTAGGAATGCGCAAACCATCCCTCGAACCGCCGTACAACGCCACGTCGGGGTCCCAGTCGGCAACCTCGGGCTGTTGGGGGACATCGCTTTCAGGAATATAGGGCGGATTGGAGATGACCAGATCGATGGTGCCGTTCAATTCCGCAAGCGTGTCCGCATCCGTGGCATCTGCCACGGTGAGCCGATACCGCTCGTGGGAGATGTCTCCGGAAGCCACGAGAGCATCGCGGTTTTTCAAGGTCCATACGCTCGCCTCATGACTCATCTCGACCGCCCAAATCCTGGACCCGGGGATTTCCTTGCCCAGTGACAGACCGATGATTCCGCTGCCCGCGCATAAATCCACGATGCGTGGTGCGGTCACGCCGGCCTCCTGCAGCATATCGATACCTGCCTGCACCACGGTTTCCGTTTCGGGGCGCGGGATGAACACCCCGTCGCCGACCTGTACGTCGATATATCGGAAGCAGGTATGACCCACAATATATTGCAAGGGTTCTCTGCGTATTCGTCTCGAGACTCCGGCGGCCAAGACGGTGAGGTCGTTCCTGAAATCGCCGACCGTCCGGGGGCTGTCCGCCTGCGCTCGTTCCAGCATCTGTGCGACGGTGAGGTCGAGTATCTCGGCCATGCGCAGGTCCGAGCCCTCGACCGTAAGACTGTCGGCCACCAGCAATCTGGCATCATGCTCCGGTGTGTCGATTCCCGCGGTCTGCAGGCGATGACGTATATCGCCGAGCAGTGTCGCGACTGGCGTCGCGGTCGTCCATCCGGCATGGTCGCCGTCGTACGAGCGCGTGGGTATATGCGGCACGATACTCACCGCTGCTTTTCGAGTCTTTCCGCTTCGTCGGCTGCGATGTCGGAGTTGATAACCTCCTGCAAATCGCCGTCAAGCACCTGATCGAGGTTGTAGGCCTTGTACCCGGTGCGATGGTCGACGATGCGGTTTTCGGGGAAGTTATAGGTGCGTATACGTTCCGAACGGTCGAGGGAGCGCACCTGTGAGTGGCGCATGTCGGCCGCTTCGGCCGCATCCTGCTCATGCTTCATGGCCAGCAGACGCGATTTCAGCACCCGCAGGGCCGCCTGACGGTTCTGAATCTGCGATTTCTGATCCTGCATGCTGACCACGATTCCCGTGGGAATATGCGTCATGCGCACGGCGGAATAGGTGGTGTTCACGGATTGCCCACCGGGTCCGGAGCTCATGAAGATATCGATTTTCAGGTCCTTGGCGTCGATGTCGATTTCATCATCGTCATCCTCGGCTTCCGGGAACACGATCACGCCAGCCGCCGAAGTCTGGATACGTCCTTGCGATTCGGTTACTGGGATGCGCTGCACGCGGTGCACGCCGCCCTCGTACTTCAGGCTTGCCCACACCCCGTCTTCGGGGGCGACGTTGCCCTTCGCGCGGATGGCGAGCTGAATGTCCTTGATACCGCCAAGCTCGGTGGTGTTCTCGTTCATCACTTCCGTCGACCAGCCGCGTTTCTCGGTGTATCGCGTATACATGCGCAGCAGGTCGCCCGCGAACAATGCGGCCTCTTCGCCGCCGCTGCCCGCCTTGATTTCCATGATGGTGTTACGCGAGTCATCAGGATCGCGCGGAATCAGCGCGGTGCGAAGTCGCTCGGTGACTTCGGGAAGTCCGGCTTCCAATCGTTTGGCTTCCTCGGCGAAGTCGCTGTCCTCCGAGGCCATCTCCTGAGCGGCTTCAAGATCGTTCATCAAGTGCTGGTACTCGCGGTAGACCGTGACGATGGAACCAAGTTCCGCATGACGGCGACCGAGTTTGCGCATGGCATTCGGATCGGAGGCGACCGCAGGGTCGCTCATCTGCTGTTCGATGCGCTGATACTCACTCAGCGCCGTGGCAGCGGCGGGAAATTGTTCATCGGATGGCACTCTTGACCTCTTATCAATAAAAAATGTACATATGTCGGTATCATGCGGCAATGCTCGTGATACCCAGGAATACTCGTCTGTTACAGCAAATCCGCTTCAAGGATGAATATACAAAAACGCCAGTCCGGTTCCAGACATGTCAGACATGCCCGAACCGAGGCTGGCGTTACACAAGCTACTTGTTCTTCTTGCCGTAGCGAGCTTCGAAGCGTGCGACGCGGCCACCCGTGTCGAGAATCTTCTGCTTGCCGGTATAGAAGGGATGGCACTTCGAGCAGACGTCGACGGTCATATGATCGCCTGCTGCAGTGGAGCGCGTAACGAAGCTGTTGCCGCATGAGCACAGCACTTCTACTGCGTGATATTCAGGATGGATACCCTGCTTCATGGTTACTCCTAGGGTTCAAGGGACCCGGGTCGCCATACCCCAATGGCAGACGTGAACCGGAACCTACGAGATTATACGTCCCGGTCCGGATTTGCGCCTGAGGCTCATACCGGGGGCGTCGATTCAGGGCGAGGCTGCCGGGATAGCCGAACAGGCTCATCGCACCAGGCTCTTGGCGTGTTGATACGTGCGGATACATGCGTGTCGGCATAACCGGTCATCCGTCAGGACCCATGTCTGGCAGGTGTCTATACAATGAGTATAGATTCGATGCGCTTCAGGCAAAGAACCGCTGACTCAAGACAAGGACGTCTTCGCGCAGGCGGATCTTCACCCTGTTGTTTCTGAAAGGAATCAAGCATGACAGTTGACCGGCAACACGATTCTGCGGCCTATGAGTTCGGCGGCACCAAGCATCTGCACTTCCTGGAAGCCGTTCGAAAGGACCTTTGGGATTTCGGTCGTCGCTTTCCGGCCCCACAGGGTGGCTCGTACTGTTTGGACACCCTTGGAAACCCTGTTCCCGCGCAGGGAATACACACCTGGATATCCAGCCGGATGCTCCATGTGTATGCACTTGGCGAAATAGCCGGGCATCAAGGCAGTGAGAGACTTGTCGACTGCGCACTTGCCGGGCTGGCCGGCATACTCCATGACGATGAACACGGCGGATGGTATTCGTCAATCAACGCTGACGGCACGCCGCAAGCCGACAAAGTCTGCTATGCACACGCTTTCGTGATGCTGGCAGCCACATCGGCGACGCTGACATGTCATGCAGGTGCTCGGGATGTGCTCGACGAATCAGTCGACGTATTCATGGAACGGTTCTGGGACGACGATGAAGGGCTGGCCGTCGATACCTGGAATGCGGACTTCACCCAACTGGATACGTATCGTGGTCTCAACGCGAATATGCACACCGTCGAAGCGTTTCTGGCGCTCGCGGATGTCTTGCATCAGGAGGAATGGCGTGAACGAGCGGGAAGAATCGTCGCCAGGGTCCTGCCTTGGGCGGAAAGGAACCATTGGCGGATTCCCGAACATTTCAACAAGGACTGGGAGGCTCTGCTGGAATTCAATGACGACAGGAAGGACGATCAGTTCAAACCCTATGGGGCAACTCCGGGGCATGGCATCGAATGGTCGAGGCTCATCGCGCAATACGCCTTGAGCAGTTTGAGCATCGCCGACACCACCCGACGGCATCTGATAGCCAGCGCGACGAATCTCTTCAATAGGGCGGTCCTTGACGGCTGGGCGAGTGCGGAGGGCAAACATCCCGGGTTGAGCTACACCACTGATTGGGAAGGCGTCACCGTGGTGGGCGACCGCATGCATTGGACGCTGGCCGAGGGTGTCAACGCTGCGGCCACGCTGTACGCCGCCACGGGGGACGAGCGCTACGCGCAGTGGTATCAATGCTTCTGGAACTATATCGACGAGTTTGTGATGGCCCACACCCACGGCTCCTGGTTCCACCAACTGGATGCGCAGAATACCGTAATCGGTACCGTCTGGCCAGGCAAACCCGACCTGTATCATGCTCTTCAGGCGACGTTTATACCGCAACTCAGTCCCGCATTGTCGGTGCTGCCAGCGCTGAAATCGCAACTGGAAGAGATGGCATGGTAGATAATGTCCCGCTGTAAGGGGCATCCCGTCACTGCCGGTGTGTGCTCGAACGGAATCAAGGCATGTGCACGCACCGACAGTGAGGCTCTGTTACTGCTGAACCGGTTGTCCGCTGTATATCTCGAAACCTGCGGAAACCGGTATGTTCTCACCGGTGATCGGAGCGGATTCATCCGATGCCAGGAAAAACATGGTTCTCGCAACATCGTCCGGTTCGACCAATCTGCCGAGAGGGCTGGCCTGGGCGAATTCATCGATAACCGATTCCGGATTGCTTTTGAACATCGGCGTCAGCGTCGGTCCGGGATTCACGTTGTTCACCCGGATGCCGTATTTCCCGTAATCGAGAGCCATGGCGCGCACCAGATTGACGACGGCACCTTTCGCAGCGTTGTAGACGGCCATGTTGTAATCGCCCTGAAGACCGGAGATGGATGCGGTGTTGACGATGGCCCCCGACTTTCGCTCAATCATGGCCGGTACGAAAGCCTTGGTGGTCAGGAAGATTGATTTCACGTCGGTGGCCATGACTCTATCCCAGGTGCTTTCGTCGAGTTCGTGCACCGCACCTTTGGCGAAGATGCCGGCGTTGTTGATGACGCTGTCGACGTGCCCGAACTGCTGATAGGCGGCTTCTGCCAGGCTGTTCACGGAATCGGCGTCGGAAACGTCACATTGGTGGAAGGCCACCCTGTCCGCACCGTACTGCACTGACAGCTTCTTGTACACATCCTGCCCCAGCGCGTCATTGAAATCAGCCATCACGACGTTCCATCCCTTGGATAGGAACAGCTGCGAAGCGCTCAACCCGATACCCGATACTCCGCCGGTGATTACGACTGTGTTGCTCATGTTCTGCCTCCGTCGATTTGCGTTACCATCATCGTAGTGCCGGACCAGGAGAGCCTGATCGGAAGGCGGATTGATGAACACTGACGCGTACCGGTACGCCTGTGGGCGATATGCCACTCTCTGGTAGTTAGACTTGGAACATGACACGTCGTCGTTCAGGGGTTAAGGTCTGCTGTGTGATTGGAGCGGTTGTGGTTGTCGCTGCCGTCGCTTTCTTCCTCATGCGCCAGATGGGGGTGGCGTGGCTCCAACCGCCGTTGGATCTGTCATCCACGAGGGTCGAGATATCCCAATCCGACCTGTTCACGCCGGATGTGCTGCGCAAAGGTGCGACGCATATCGAGAATGATGCGTCCTTCATGCGTGGCTGCGCCATTGATCGGATTTCTTACGATGAGCCTGGAATTGTGGGTGAACGAGGTTCGAACACATACGGCACGTCGGTTACCTTCGAGATGGCATATACCTGCAACACCTTCAGTGCGCAAACGACGGCGATGTCTTCCAGCGGATCATACGAATACCTTCTTCAATATGCTCCCGACAAGTCCGTGGACGGCACCGGCTGGGTGACGGTATCGCACGGCAATGGGTGAGAGACGAGGTATTCAAAGATGTATAGGGGGTGCTGCGGAATCAACACATCGTGCCCTGGCTGCCTTGTTTCGCTGTCGTGCGGTCCTTGATAAGGCTGGAAACGAAAAAAAACCGCGGCCGCTGATGTGCGGCCACGGTTCGTGGTGGGGCCTCAGGGGCTTGAACCCTGGACCGAACGATTATGAGTTAGTCGCAATGCTAGAATCATCCTTGAGTGCCAACGCCAAGAATGGCGTTATTCCAACGAAAATCACCATTCGGATGCCGTTCGGAATCCGTACGAATGCCGTATGGATGTTGTAGAATGTTGTAGAATGAGACGGAGGGGCGCATGGCAAGACAGGCTCGAAGCGGGGTCATATACCCCATCCCATACACACAAACCAAGAAATTGAAGAACGGTACTGAACGGAAATATTCGGGGTTTCGCGCCAAGGTCGACGGCAAATGGGTATTCGGCAAGACTTACAGGATCTGCGACAGGAAAATCAAGAAAGCATTATCCGAGCAGTCCGAATGGGGTATGAGCATCGACAGGGCAGCGAAACTGGGGAAGTACGCGGATGCTTGGCTCGCCTCGAAACAGCTCAACACGGACCCATCCACATACAGGGGCTACATGAGCGCCGTCCACCTACATCTCAAGCCATACCTTGACAAGCCTATAGCCGACTTCAACCCCACGGTGTGCCGCAGAATCATCGACCAGATGAAGGCGTATGACCATAAGCATCAACCAACTAGCAAAGCGTCGATATCCTCACGCCGTATCCTGCACACCACACTCAACCAGATATTCAAAAGCGCCGTGGCCGACCGGATAATCCCCACCAATCCGATGATCGCCGTGAAACCACCGCAACGAAAGGACATCGCGCAGGGCGATGACATGGAAAGCAGGGCGTTCACCGTCGAGCAGATGCAATCCATGCTGTCGATAGCGGCCAAACGAGGGCCACGCGAGGGCGCGATATGGTGGTGGCGTCTGCTCACCGGCATGCGACAGGGTGAAATACTCGGTGCGAGCGTCAGCGATCTCACCTTCAGCGAGGCCTCCGACGGCATCCCGTACGCCAGTTACACCGTCAACTACAAGCTGGAGCAGGTAGCCAAACAGCACGGTTGCGGAGACCCGGACAAGGCAGGGAACTACCCCTGCAACCGCAGAAGAGCGGCATACTGCCCTCAGTCTGCATGGCGCGTGCCCGAGGGTTTCGACATAGTACCCATGACCGGACGCTGGTGCCTGACGCGACCCAAAAGCAAGACGGGCAGGATCATCCCCATCATCCCCATCCTCGCCCAGGTCATGCGGTCGTATCTCGATGCCACCGAACTGGACGACAACCCCTATGGTCTGCTGTTCCATGACGACCGAGGCAACCCCGTCAACCCTGCGGATGACGAGAAAGCATTCCGGGATCTTATGCGCGAAGCTGGCATACCCGATCCTGAGCAGCGTCGCGGGCATGAAACCAGGCACAGCACGGTGACTCTCCTGTCAAGCATGGGGGTCGATGTCGGGCTCATCATGCAGATCGTCGGGCACAGCAGCATAGCCATGGTGGAGCACTACCGTCACGCCGACATCTCGGAACGACTCAAAGCCATGGAAACACTCGATTCATCGTTGAATCTCACACAAATCGAATGGCAATAGAAAACCCCACCGAAGCGGGGGCGGGAATGATCTTGAGAACTACTGGACGGATAAATCGGCCTTGTCCTGCTGGTTGGCGGGGCAGAAGGCGATATCCTTGCCGTTTATGTCCAAGGCGGCGTTCCATGTGATCCCATGGTTTCCGGTTATCAGACTGGTTGGTATGGAGACGCTGAGCTGGTTGTTGTTCGTGTGATCGACGTCGAAGGTGCCGACCTTCTTCGTCATGCCATCGCCGAATAGCTTAGTGACGTAGACATTCTTCTCGCCGGTATCGTTGAAATATTCTATACGTACCTGAGTCCACTCGGATTTGGCGGAGTAGATATTGATGAAGTATCCGATGTCCGACAGAATCATGTCGGTCGCGTATGGCACGGAAATGTCCAGATTCCCGTTATCTGTCTTTAGTGATACGGAGCCAAGATGGTTATTCGGTATGTAGGGTGATCCGGTGCACGAGCCGGTAAGCCCGTCAGGGAGAGTCGCCTCGGTGTCGGCTTGTGCTGCCGCACCTGATCTTGAATTATCATTGGTGGGTGTCTGCGCGACTGTCTCGTTGCCGCATCCTGACAATCCGATAAGCGCTATCACGCAAAGCAGCGCAGCCTTCATTCTTCTCATTCCCGAATCTTTCTCTCAGCAACAATGCTGATTGAATAGTACCGCCGCATTGCTCAGGCGTATTGCCTGCGGTCGAGAATGAGTTCGCGGTAATCCTTGAGAACTTGCTCGGTGACATTGAGTTCCACGGCCATCGGGTAGGGCTCGCCTTCATAGATGTTCTCCAGTGTGGCGTATTCAAGTTGGGGGATGAGTAATGCTGCGGTCTCGCGTCTCGTTCTTTGTTCCATGCGTGCTCCCATGACTCCGGTGCACGAGTCGTCGTTATGTGACCAGTGCACCAGCTCGTGTGTGAGTGCGCAGCGTTTCATGGTGTATGTCATGCCGCGATCAACGATGATCATGCCGGTCTTTGCGTGGTAAAAACCCTCAAAGTCTTTTGGCAGGTTACGGCTGCACACGGAAATCCCCAGCGAGTCGGCATAACGCCTCATCTGCCCATAGGTCATATGAGGCGTTATCGCCAGGTCAGGCACCTTCATCGGCAAAATGCTCGGACTCCTTCTTCTTGTTGCCATCTCGCAGCGCCGCAATCCCAAAATCAGACTGACCCAGATCCCTCATCGCAAGATCGGCCTTCTCGTCCTCAGAAAGACTTGATATTGCAGTTTCAGTTTTCCTTATCTCTGACTGTCGTGAAGCCTTCATCAGCAGAGAAAGTGCATCGATTCCAATAACGTCAGCTATCCGACTTATGTCATTGGTATTAAACGGCTTTTCCCCACGCATTCTTGTATAGAAGTAATCTTGAGAAATTTTCGCTTGCTTTATCACCTCCGCGTTTGATTTCCCAGAAGCTTTTATCGCTTCTTGCACTTCTTCAATTACTGCTAATGAAAACTCATCAGCCTCGTTCATTCCC
>OMJG01001322.1_pt1 | contig 14601 bp, 14 predicted proteins | sample 1646431 | NCBI WGS metagenome assembly OMJG01 (sample SAMN03771674, study PRJEB25209) | food metagenome | isolation source: Cotija cheese | place: Mexico:Jalisco,Michoacan | collected 2011-12-12
GGACACTGAGTAGGTGTCTTTTTGCGTTATCCAAAAAGGGCCTACACGTTCAGTGTTGATTATTTCTCAACACCAGAAAGTGTAGACCCAATTTTGACTGTCGGATTGTTAACCAGATTTTCGTCGCAGATTAAAGCGCGAGTGCCATAGGTGCGGATTATTGCTTGGCTGCATAACAACTATGAACCCTAAATGGAAAACTATGTTTTATACGCAAAGAGGCGCGTCGAGAATATCTGGATAGAATTCGCGGCGCGCCTTTACGCAGTATAGATAGAACTGTAGGTCATTTCATGGCGACAGTGGTACCCGGTACTAGATGCCATCCTCATCATCGTCAACATTATTGGTATGATTGTGAAGCTGGAAATGACTTGTGTGCTGCTGGCTGAGTTCAACCAATCGATCGGCTAAGTCGCCGGCAGTACCGGAATACGAACTGAGGCTTGGTGACACCTCAAGGAGAGATCCCACGTTACAGCCAACAACCACCGCATTATCGGCTGTGGTCTCTGTTGTGATTGTCACCGCCTGCTTGAATGGTGTACCGCCAAGTAGGTCACAGAAGAACAAAACTGGTTCATTCTGCGGTGTGTTTTTTAGCAACTCATTGTGTAACTCAGCTTCGGACATCTCACTAGTAAAATCCACATACTTCAGTTGTGCCTGAAGACCAGCCAGTAATTCAATTGTGGATTGTAATCCGGTAGCAAAGTGACCGTGGCCAGTAATAATAATTAGCATTCTATAGAACCCCTAACCATGAGAGCACAATTGCCAATACGAAGGTAATCAGAATCAACACAACGGGACTAACATTCTTTTTCTTCAACAGGTAATACAGCAGGAACGTGTATCCTAGCGGTAAAATGTTGGGGAAAATATTGTCGAAAAACTGAGTCTGAATGGAGATTGACTTAGTAGGCGTAACCGGAATTTTTGTCTTCACGGAAATCTGAACATAAGTCGCAATCAACCCGCCAATCACGGTACAACCTAGAATGCTGGCAGCACGAGAAATCATCGCTGAGCTTTCACGAATACGGCTAATAGCATTGGTGCCAGCCGTGTATCCCAAATGTGCAATAGGAATACGTGCAAAGAACAAACCAACATAAACAATGAAGAAGATTAGTGGCCCGAGGATACTGCCCTGCTTTGCAAAGGAGGCAGAAATCCCAGCAACAATTGGTAAAATCGTGAACCAGGTGATGGCATCACCAATACCAGCTAACGGTCCAAACAGGGCAATCCGTAGGCCATCAATGGTTGATCGTTTTTGCCCGTTCTCTTCCAATGACGCTTCCAACCCCATTAGTAGTGGGGCTGCATAGTTATTAGTGTTGATAAATTCCAGGTTGGCCTTCATAGCCGCACTGAACCCCTTCTTGTCGTCACCATACGTCTTTTTTAGTACTGGCATCATCGCGTACGCCCAGCCATCAGCCTGCATACGTTCGTAGTTCATGGCCGACTGGTTGAACAATGAACGCAAAGCCAGTTTGGTGATATCACGACGCGTTAACTTGTTACGCTTTGGTGTGTCTTCAGATGCCATCGTTATCATCTCCATCTGATTTAATCGAGTCGAGCGCAGCCTGTAATTTTTTGCTCTTCTCTTCGTCCTTACGATCGCGGTAGAACTCAATAAATGCTAGGGCAATACCGATTACCGCAACTGGCATTAGGTTACCAAACTTAATAAAGCAGGCGGCCGTGAAACCCAGTAGTAAGTACGGTACGAACTCAGCCTTCAACATGCTCTTTAGCAATAGCCCAAAACCAACAGCGGGTAGGATGCTACCGGCAATTTCAAACCCGTGGCTTAACCATACTGGCATCGCGTTAACTAGGGACCGCATTGGTTCTTGCGCACCGTAGACGCAGAGAAAGGCAATAATCCCGTATGATAAAGCAACAATGACAGTTGGCGTCAGTACCAAAAACGCAAACTTACGCGTTTCGGCTTTAGCAGCGTATTCATCCAGCTTCTTGGTTAAAACAGAAAATGCTGAGTAATAGAACAGAATAATGTATTGCATTAAAATGCTGAATGGTAGTGCCAAACCAATAGCAGTGGCTGGTGAATGCCCCGTTGTAAACGCTAAGACAACGGTCATAATACCGGCCATGATGGGGTTGGGCGGCTGAGTCCCACCCACTGGAGTTAATCCGGCAAATGCAAGTTCTGTTAAACCACCGGCAATGATGCCGAGCTTTAAGTCGCCCAAAATCAAACCTGTAACCGTGCAGACAATCATTGGCCTAAAAATGTAGAAACCTTCCAACCAAAAATCGATACCTGCAATAATGGCGAAGAGTCCGATGAGCAACCCCTGGACTAGGGTAACTGACATCTAAATCACTTCCTGAATTTTTATTTTTTTATCGTCTGGAGTTTCCTGAATAAAGACGTTAACTCCGGCGTTAGCAACAGCGCGCAGGTCGTCCTTGTCCTGTTGATTCATGTAGGTATACTTTGTAACCTGGTCCTTACCATCTGAGAAATGCATATTACCGATATTCAATTCGTGAATTGGCACACCGCCTTCTACCAGTCGACGTGCATCTTGTGGTGTCCGCACCACCAAGAAGATATGTTGACGGGTGCTAGCCTTGTGAATAGTACTGATGGTCTTATCAACTGACCAAAAGCGGATACCCACACCGGATGAATCTGCAGTGGCTGCCATCAATTGTTGTTGTAATTCATCCTCGGCGGTGTCATCATTTGCCACTAACAGTAGGTTAGCCCCCACTGATGATGTCCAAACAACACCGACCTGTCCGTGCACAAGACGGTTGTCCACACGCGTTAATACAATATCTGGTTCACCCATAAGTAAGCCCTCCTCAATATAAGTACATCGTTACTTGTCCTGTTAAGGTGATTTCACCGTAAATTAAAGAATTTCCCTGTGCCGTGCCTGTGAGTCGCAAATGGACCATTACGTTACCCGAAACGGAACTGAACATACGCTTTTCGGCTCGTGTTGCTAGATCGCTACTTCGGTGCGTTTGGAACTCAGGTTTAAACTCATACTTGCTAACCAGTAACGGTAGTAACTGATGACGCTCTAACTCACTCAAATAAAGGTTGGGAAACTGTACATATGGCAGGTACCAATGAACCAATCCTACTAAATTGTTATCAGCAAAAATTTGGTAATCGATGGCGTACAGATAATCGTCGGAATTCAATCCCAGGTTGGACCGCACGACCGGCTCAGATCCATTAACAATTAGTTGAAAGTCCTTCAGTTCAACCCGCGGTTCAGCATTCGTCGCACGAATCACTTTTTCCAGGTTGATCATGCCTGGAATATCATTGGTTTTAGGAATACTTTCCCGTGCCACGAAGGAACCAATTCCATGACGTTTATAAATATAGCCGCGGTCAACGAGCTCTGCTAAGGCTCGCCTCACCGTAATACGGCTCACGTTATAAGAATCACCAAGATCAGCTTCTGATGGTAATTTAGCATCCTGATGTAGTTTGCCGCCCTCAATTTTATGAATTAAATCATTAATCATGTTTTGGTACAAAGGGATTTCATTTGACATGTCCTGTTCACTCCACATAGTTGTTATGTCTTCATAACAACTACAAAGTTGTTATACTCCTTTATGTATGCGCTGTCAATTATTTCTAGAACATTCGTAATCAACAAAATTGTTTTCGTCTCGTTTAACCATCAAAGATGTGACAACGCCTGATACCCTAGATTGCATAATTAAAATTACCACCCATGATATGTAAAAAAAGCCTGTCCTTTTGGCTAAAATGGTGTTTGCATAACATGCCATTTAGAAAGAAGAACAAGCTCTATGACCATTATAACCTTAGTCGATCGATCTAAGATAGAACTGATTCAGAACCAGAAACACTCTATTAAAATCATGACAACTGAATATTTAATACACAAAGACCTTTACCCATGATTTGAGACAGTTACAGCAAGTTAATTGGCGCGAACACATACGAACAGTGGTGCAGCCCTATCCCTACTTTGAACGTATTCAAAGTAGGGTTTACACGGTTGTATAACGCTAAAAAGCTCAAGACGGGAAAACGCCTACTGACTGTACAGCAGACGGTGTAGCGCTTAACCACTCACAAGCTAAGGGCCTAAACTTTAAGTGTTGATTATTTCTCAACGCCAGAAAGTGTAGACTCAATCTATTTTGTTAACCCAATGAATATGGCGCCACCAATAATCAAAAGTAGCCCTGTAATTAGCTTGCAGTGCCGTTCTCCAGCATGTTCATGCAAGATTACGATTCCGCCAATCGTTGAGACAACGACGTTCATTTGCGAGAGTGTATACCCAATGGAGACCCCATTCAATTCATTTGACAAGAGCATCGTGAGGTTAGCGATACCGAAACAAAATCCTGTAATAATATTCTGCCAGCTCTTTACTCTCCACATATGATTATCCCGCACCCGAGATACAATTCCGGATATCACAAGCCACATCGCTATCGCTTGTGGCAACAGCATGTCCCAACCATTCAGCCCGAATATTCGAGGTATAACTGCATAGCCAATTAGTCCAGCTGAAGAAACAGATACTACCACAATTCCATGTAAGAAGTCTTGTGGAGAGACTGATCCGGAGCCTTTTCCACGAATAGAGATGACAATAACGCCAACTATGATAAGCAAAATTGCCACAATTCCAAACAGGTACTGCCTTGTTGTATGCCATTCGTGAAAATAAAAAACACCAAATAGAATTGTTCCGATTAGCTGTTCTGCGGTATTAATTGGCATTGCCATAGATACACCCAAGAGATCAAAGGAACACACTTGAAGAATCTGCCCAATTCCCCAGAACACACTACAAAGAACCGCTCCGATGATTAAGCTTGGTGTCAAAGAAGCAGGCTGCCGAAAGATAAAGATAATTGCCGCAAATATCAGATTACCTGTTACCATACCCATTACTTTGTTAGTGAATTTTCCACCAACAATTTGCATAACAATGGCCTGCATGCCCCAACCAAGCGCTGGAACCAGGCCTAATAGTAGGCTGCTCAATATATAACTCTCCTATGTATGTAATCTCTAGACCGCTCACCCCTAAAGCAGTCGCCATTAAGCTGTCCGGATATTTATAATAAAAGAGTACCTGCCTATCTAGCAGATACTCTCCTTTTCCTAAACTCCTTGAATCAGGATGGTCAAGACGTCATAAGGCGGAATCTCATCATTGTAGGCAATTGGCTCCTCTAATGCATTAATTGCTGACTCGCCTTCTCGCAATTGATAAGTAAGCGGACGTTTTGTCATATTCTGTAAGCGCATCACGGTTGCTTTTTCTGTATAGTAAGCGGGATAGACAGCACTAACTGTTAATTGTTCTGAGACTTCACCAAAGCTCTGGCTTGATGGCAAGCTTTGTTTCGTAGTTAAGCTATCCTGAAGTTTATTATCCAATCGATTGAAAAACAGATTTAGATTCTGTTTCTGATAAGCCAAAGGATTAAAGGCCAACCGTTCTTGCTCCGTCGCGATTGTTGTTTCATCAGTCGCGGCACCCCAGAAGATATCTACGTTATACCGCAGGCCTTGATTCAGAATCTCAGCACCGGGTGTTGCAATCATGATATGACCCTCGTTCGTGGTATCGCCCGACGCTCTCCCAGGACGATAAATAAGATTGGGTTTCCCAAGCTGATCTGACGTTGCCAATAGTGTAAATTCTAGCTGACCGCCACTTTGCGCATATTCCTTAATCTCTCGACTAAAGACGGACATCTGCGCATCGTCTCGTGCTACCGAGACATTGTTATCCATTGGCCAGATATTTATCGGCATCTCTGCATATTTAGACTGCCATTCCGTTGGTATCTTCTCGTTCTTCCGAGTAATAAAACCATACGGAACAGAGGCTTTATTACTATCCGCATCTAGTCCTGAATCCACAAGGAGGCGCAGGCGATGTTGTAAGATATCATTCTGAACCTCTATCGCAATACTCAGATGATTATCTGGGGAAACTCTCAAGTCCATCACTATCGGTAGCCTACCGGAATTAGTACCTTGTTCTCTTTCATTTAGGTTGAGAGGTAACTTGGCATCCGCACGCAAAATCATCTCTTGCCAATCCGCTTGGTGCTTCGCTGATACACTATCCCACTCAATTAGCACGGGGTGATCGTTCTGTACAGGTGAGAAATCGTATGTGTCTCCGGCATTGCCATCATCAACAAGCTTAATGGCATTTTTAATGTGTCTACCTTGCCAATCAAGATCGATTTGCCCATCGCGTACACTAATCTGCCAATCGGTTGTCTTAAGTACGGACTCGTCTGACGATTCGGATAATGAGTCAACGTTCTCATCGGTCGAATGAAATTCAATCACTCGATATCCGAGAGCGGGTAGACTTACGACAATCTGGAAATCATCCTCGTAGTATCCTGGCTCCGTGAGATACTCGTTGCCATGAGGGGTCTGACTTAGAACATTCTCTCTAGCAGGAATGTGACGCTGATGAACTAGGTGTTGAGAGATTACGTCATCAAACTGGATATGCTGATAATTTGTTAGTAGCTTAACGTTCACAGGCTGAGTGCTTGTCTTAGGAAGTGGGTTAATAAGCAACACCTGATTATCGCCTAGACCAAGTTTAATACTCAGCATCTTTTGAATCGTATTGAGAATACCATCAGCAATTTCTTGTCCTTGCTTAAGTCGGTGGAGAATATCCTCATTTACCGAATCTACAACGCTGCCGGCCATACTGTCATGGGCTTGACTCTCCAGTAACTTCTTCCATGCAGATACAAGAACACCCGTATTCAAATCAATTCCAACTCGGTGACCAATGACCATTACTGGTTCAACTTCATGAATTAAGGTATGCTCAAGCTTAGTTGCTGCAAGCTTGACATCCATGCGACTTGAGCCGCACGTACGATGAACTCTCGCAAACACCGGATCAATGAGTTCACCTTTATAGTGTGGTAGCTCTTTGTAGTCCAGACTGTCAAAGAAGTCTTGGTAGGTACCTATCTTGTAGCTGTATTTGCCTATACTGTTAATCTCTTGGACTTTTTCTTCAATATTCGCCACGATATTCATCTGATCATTACCGCTTGGAATCAGGATGTTATCAGGCGTATTAGGAATTGTTTCTGCGATAAAGTTTATCGCTTTATCAAGTCTGCCATCTACATATTCATGAGTTGGTGCCAGCAACATGCCGGTGCCATAACCTTGAGGCATAGACACCGCTTGAACTGTCGCCCCTCCGCCTAGACTATCCCAATTAAAGTAGAAACTCGAGACTTTTTTAGGATCAATCCCCCGCCAGAACAGGAATCGATTGAGACCAAGTTGACGTAGAATCACAGGCATTTGTGCATTAAAACCAAATGTATCCGGAAGGTAGCCTATTGGCATAGACTGACCCAGATGCCTAGTTAACAATGAACCAACTATACCGTTCCGGAGCAATGACTCTCCTTGGATGTGTAGAGCATCAGGTTGTGTGTACCAAGGTCCAATCTGCAGTTGCCCTTTTGCCACCAGTTGCTTTACGCGTTCTTCCATCTCTGGAATTATTTGTAAATAATCAGACAGTATTGAAATCTGACCATCTAAAACAAAGCTTGCATGCGGGTGCTTCTCAAGCTCTTTAATTGTATTCGTGAAGAGTAGTGAACTCAGTACTAAGGAATCCTGGTCTGAAAAGTACCATTCCCTGTCCCAATGCGTATGATTGACTATTGTAACTTGCTTGGACATTATTAATTCTCCCACTGATCCTCATCAAAGTAGCTACCATCGTTCTCAGCATCCGCTGTATAAGAGAGTTTTTCAGATTCCGCTTCAAAAGCCTTGCGCGTCGCAAGTGTAATTGCTGTAACAATGAGCGTTCCAACAGCGATACCGAGAATGTAAAACCACCATTTTTCAACGGCAAACCAACCATAGAAACCAGATATTGGTGCGCGGTTAACGGCACCAAGACCGACACCAAGCGCTGCACCAGCGGCTGAGCCAATCATATTAGCAGGAATAACCTTCAGTGGCGATTCAACCGCAAAAGGAATTGCCCCTTCACTGACACCGATTAAGCCCATGACCAATGACGCTTGGCCTGCTTCATGAAGCTCTGGGCTGAACTTCCGCTTGTCAATCAATGTTGCAAGCCCTAAACCAAGTGGTGGAATGATAATTGCAATTTGTGCTGCGGTATTCGGATCGTAGACACCACTTGTGAGTAAAGCCATGGCTGTTGTAACGGCAGCCTTGTTAACTGGGCCGCCAAGGTCGAAGCCGACCATGGCACCAACGATTGCGGCAAGCAATACTTTGTTCGTCCCAGTAAGGCTCTTCAACCAGCTAGCAAGACCAGCGTTAATTCCCGCAAAAGGAACCCCGATGACATACTGTATCAGTATTAATGTCACTAAAGAGCCAAGAACAGGAACAAGAAAGACAGGTAAGACGGACTTAGCAGCTTCTGGAAGATGAATATGTGTCAACAGGAACTTAACAGTATAACCTGCAATCAAGCCTGAAGCCAAAGCACCAAGGAATCCTGCGTTCATATTTGCAACAAGGACACCACCAACAAGGCCAGGTGCGATACCACCTTTATCAGCGACAGAATATGCGATAAATGCGGAGATAACCGGGAACATCATGCCAAGAGCAAGTCCGCCCCAACCATCGTCAGTGTGCAAGAACTGTATAAACCAATTTGCATTGGTCGCCCACTTAGTGTCCCAAATATCTGAAATTCCATAGAACGAAGCGCCCACACGACTGATTGCCATCAACACGGCTCCGGCAATAACTAAAGGAATCATGTATGAGATACCAGTCATGATATGTGTCTCGATATCTTTACCAAATTTCTTCATGGACATTAGAATTCAACTCCTATCCTTTGTCTGCGGCTTCAAGAGCGCTGTTAATGACCTTCTCGGCGTCCTTGATTGGGTCGCTAACGTTAACTTGAAGAATTTTCTTTCCATCAAAGCGATCTGCATCACGTACTTTTGTGTCTGTGGCAAAGATAACGGCTTCACCGATCTGAACGTCCTTTGCCGTCAATTTATTTCCAATACCAGTCGCACCTTGAGTCTCCACCTTCATTAGGACGCCCATCCTCTTGGCGGCCTTTAAGAGTGCCTTTTCTGCCATGTACGTGTGTGCAACGCCTGTTGCGCATGCTGTAATAGCAATTAATTTCCGTGCCATAATATCTATCTCCTCAATTAAAAATCTGACTTAGCGAAAATACCGAATCGGCTTTGCTGAGTGCCTCACGAACATCATCATCCATTAACTGACTAGCAATCTCCGAGAGAATCTTCAGATGTTCGTTATCCCCACCCTCTGGAATTGTCAGTAGAAATACATTTTCAACAGGCTCATTATCTAGTGACGCCCATTCGACCGGGTGTTTAAGTTTGGCAATTGCAACCGCAGAACGTGTCACCACATCTGACTTGCCGTGGGGAATGGCAATACCATCGCCAATACCCGTTGTTCCTTCTGATTCACGGTACTCAACTGCGTCAAGATATGCTTGCTTGTCTGTTACAATGCCAGCTGAAACATACAAGTCGGCAATTTTACTAATTGCGTCTTTTCTTGTATTAGCATCAAGACCATATACAATTAGGTCTTTATCTAGTTTAATTGTCATTATTCGATTCCTCGTTTCAGTATCTCTATTAGTTCTTTTTTGTCAGTAGCTTTTGTCAACGCTTTTAACAAATTTGTGTCTGCAACGATATCATATAGATCATCAAATATGCTATCTATTTGCTGCTGATTCATCTTCTTAGTCATCGCCAAGAAAAAGACTACCGATACCTTGTGACGTCCCCAGTTAATGGGGTGCGCAAGAGTACAAATTGCAATTGCTGGTTCCCGTACTAATTCCGGTTGTGCGTGAGGAATCGCATAATTATCAAAACTTGTGAAAGAGAGATTCTCTCGGTCCAATGCACTTGCTGTAAGGCCTTCATCGGCGTATCCTCGCTGCTCTAGACGGTCACCAAGATTTTGAATAACCGCTTTCCAACTGCGTGTGTTACTGGCGAGCCACATCAGATCTCCGTGAATTATCCTAAAGAACTCCGCATGTTTGTCGTTCTTTTCATCCTCAATGTTTCTGACTAGATTCCTAACCAGTAGCGCATCGCTATCGCTCATCACTGGTGGAACAGTCACCGTTGGAATATCACCCTTAGGTAATCTGAGAGTTGAGATAATTAGATCAATACCTACGAGACTGTTGCGCTGGAAGTCTTGCAAGGACCAGATCTTAACAATCGATATATCTGAGAATTCTCGGCGAATTCGCGCGGCCAGCAGTTGTGCTGATCCAAGCCCCGTACTACATACAATTGCGGCGTTCACTCTCTGATGTATAGCCCTTCGGCGTTCCAGATATGCCTCTATATGGAGTGCAACATATGCGACTTCATCATCATTCATTGAGATGTGTTCTGTACGTTCGTAGTCATCAGAAACGATGAGTGCCTCATCAAACGCTTGTGGATAGTTTCGTTTGATATCCTCGGTATACGGATTTGAGATGCCCGCATTAACTCTGAGTCGCTTCACAGCTGCCTGCATATGAACAGTTAGACCAAAGAGCAGATCTCGATCATATCCGAACGGATGAAGAAGCTCCTTCAAACGTTCAGGAATTGGTATCATACTATGCTGATTTGCAAGGCTTACCTGGTTCGCAGATGCTGCAATTAAATGAATCTGGATATAAGCAATCTCCTCATCAGGAAGGCGAACATTAACCTCTTTCTCTACCATCGCTGCCAGCTGCACTGCTTCTGACTTACGTTCGTTCCCGATATTTCGAATTAGGTCATCATTTTGACCAATTGGATTTCCCGCTTTAATCCTATTGATGGCAATTGCTAAGTGAATAACTAGGGACTGAATCGCATACTCGCTAAGACTCAGACCTAGTTTCTCAGACGCATTCTGTACGACTCTTGCTAGTATATTAACGACGCTGGAATCAATATTTGGATTTTCCGCAATTGCTGGATCAGCAGTCCAGCCTTCTGATGATTGATCCATACGCCAGTCGCTATCCCAATATTGACTCAACATCTTAAACAATACCTTGCGCTTCTTTCCCTCCTCTCCTTCGATTCGAACACCACGCCCAGGTATTCGTAATAACTCGGTATCTGTACCTATTAACTGCCGATTCAGATTATCAAGATTTCTTTGAATGACTCTCCTACTGATAAACAGAACCTCTGCAAGCTGATCAATTGAGATATAGTCTTGTGATCGAAGTAACTCGGATAGGATATATCGCTCTCTACTACGATCAGAATCAGGTAACTTCGTCTTTTCTGATTTCAGTTTCCTTAGGATGTTCTGGATATCTGCATCTTTTGCAGTCACCGTAATGCCCTTACGAGGCGTTACGGTAATCGTAACTTGATCATCTCTTAAGGCCAGAACAATCTCTCGTAAATCCGAATAAACTGTCTTCCGAGACACACCCACTTGTGTTGCCAGCTCTGCAGCAGTTGTATTGGGCGTGGATAATAGCAATCTGACAATTCTTTGCTGGCGTGCACTTAAAGTGGTCATATTGTTCCTCCTATCCAACGTCTATTGTGATATTTAAATGCAGAAATGACAACGCATTCATTTTCCACATTATTGTGGAGATCTAGTGAACAATAGGCATCGGTATCTAGTGGCCGTTGAACTAAGGTACCCTATCGTAGATCTTTGTAGTAAGTTTATAATTATTCATTTGGCAATCTACATTCCTATTTTCCCAATTAAAGCCTCTGGCAAATGGATAAATGAGACATTGGGTGTCGCTCAAAACAAATAACACTGCAAATTGTTTGCACCTGAAAATTAATGCTATAATGTATATAGCAAAAGAGCGTTGCATCCACCGACACAACGCTCCCTGCAAGCCGCTTCAAAGGCAGCGGCGTTTACACCATCAACTTAACCAAGCCGACCTGTAACCGACCAAAGTTACACAGGGCGGCTTTTTGTTACTTCTTGTTGCCGTTGAGAATGGTTGCGACTAATAAGCTGAACGCAATCATCAGCGACAGTGCCTGAAAGACACTCATGGACTGTGAAACCTTCCTGAAGATTTCTCCATGTTCCCCTAGACATCACCTCATCGGCGAAAGACAGCCACCACCTTTAAAACTTCTTGCTTATCTAGCATACCATAGCTCGCTAATCCCCATCGTCGACGATTTTAACGAATGGCAAGTGCTGGATATGATATTTGGTTTTTAACCTTTCGGCTCTATGCAAACTCCATTCTCGCTTTTGTTTATCAGCAGCACTAATTTCGATGGAATTTGCCTCATTTGCATTTCCATAATACGTACTCTGATAGGGATACCCTAGTTGATCGAATCGCTTAGTAGTCATCTTGCAAGCAAGGCAGTTTGGCTTCGTGTACATGACAGCGTGTGTATTCGTCATTTTGAAGTCTCCTTTTAGGCTAGGATTCGGTTGGCAATTTTTTAATGACTAATGGTTCCTTTATATTTAAAACAACTTTTCCATATTCATGTGACGTATTTTTGTGTGAAGACTGGTTATTAATCCATCTTGAGCAATCAGCATGATCCTTGCCTTGAAAGTATACTTTGCCTGATCGAAACCCCACAACTGCAAACCGAACTTGTGCACAGACGTAGTTTAACTTTTGAAGGATCGTTTTTGAAATACCCTCCTTAGTGTTTAGGAACCGTCGAATCGTACGATCACTGATGTCGGTCAGTTTGACGAGCTCGGGAATCTTAAGGTGATTATTATACAGGTATTTTTGAACGACTTTACGTAGTGCATCGCGATTCATTTGCTCAATCTCCCTTCTGTTGAAATGAGCCATTATTGTAGTTAATCGTTACACCTGATTGGGCGTTAAACACCCACACATTGTAGTGAAATCGATCAGGGTGATCGATGGATTGGACTAAAACATGCGTGCCACGTGGTACCAATTCATTTCCAACGTACACTGGAATCGCCTGATACGCAACAGCGTCATCTCGATGTGAACTTAAGTAGTTCCTTGTCAAGGTTTCTGTGTAAGCCATGCCGCCGGGATCACGTTGATTATTTGTCCCGACATTTTGTGCACGTGTTCCCAGAATAACGTTGTGTGTTTGCATATCGCCACCTAGTGACCAGGCTAACAGGTGGCTTTTATTATACAGATAACCACGGTACCCGTTCAGTTGCACCATTTTGTTATTGGGGCACCGGCCGAACCATTGTTGAAGGTTTTTGTTGTAAACACCATCTGCATACTCACCTGCTACCTTGGTGGTTTTGGGAAAGACTGGGCGTTTACGGACGGCGCTTGAATGACTGTGCATCATACCATAAGTCACAATTGCTGAGACTGATTGGGTTCGTCCTAGATCATCCAAACGGTCATAGTAGGTCTGAGCGCGCGTCGTCTTCGCTTTTTGGGCAGCGGCCACGGTTTGCTTAAACCCATTTTCAAAAACCGGGACATTATGATTGATCGTTGTATAGTTTTGTGGACATTTGGTCAGATCAAACGGCAAATTGGCCAGATCGCTGTTTGTTTGTGCAGCGTCTGTCGTGCTTGTTGACATGGATGTTGAGATAGCAGAGCTGTTATTGCTTGATTGGTTGGTCGTGGATTCCTGAGTAGATACGCAGCCAGTGACGCTGATTGCCAGCACGGTACTCAAAACAAAAACCAAGCTTGTTTTTAAATTCATATTGAAGTCCTTTCTGATTGATGGTGGTGGCCTTGCTGAGCAAATAACGCTCAGTAAGGCTTAGTTTGTGTCAAGGCGGCGCGCCCTTGGCCGACGCGCTCGCCCGGTTACGTCTTGTCGTTTCAGAGTAGGCAACCGGCAAGGTGAGATGGTTCCTATACTTCAACTGTATCACGTTGTCGGAATAGAAAACGTCTGTGCTCAAGGTAACTGTATAAAGCTTGTGGCGTACCGCCACGCGGGCACGCCCGCAAAAACCTTTCTACCGCCGTTTTTGCCTTGCTTTGATTTCGCATTCAACCAGCAACAAAGCCGCTAAGAAACAAGTTTCTAAGCGGCTCTGGCAGAAAAAACAAGGGCCGGCCAAAATTTTGCTCCGCCAAGTCCGCTACACAAATTTTTGTCACTCTCGCTGCGCTCACCCTTGCATTTTCTGCCGTGGCTGGTGTGCCTGTTACATCAAAGGCGGCTTCAAAAAACCGCCAGTAGAAAGGGTGACAACCATGCCTAAATTACCATTTTACCTGCCGATGATTGAAGACGATGAGGAAAGCACTTTTGAGAGTTGGCCGAATGGACAACGAACACGTGATAAGTTGAGTTCCGGTTTACGACCCTACATTCAAGAAATCGCTAGTAAGAGTCAAATGACCAGCAACATAGAAAGAGACCGTTTTGGCAATGAGCGACTTGCTTTTTATGCCAATGATTGTGATACGCCTTATTACGTTACCGAAGACTTCCTACTTACGCCCAATCAAGCTCACGATGCAAAGAAGCTGTTAGTCACAGCACTGATGCTAGGCGATAGCAAGCTGACGGCGGTTGTATCTGACCAGTTAC
>OMJG01001323.1_pt1 | contig 14578 bp, 12 predicted proteins | sample 1646431 | NCBI WGS metagenome assembly OMJG01 (sample SAMN03771674, study PRJEB25209) | food metagenome | isolation source: Cotija cheese | place: Mexico:Jalisco,Michoacan | collected 2011-12-12
GGTGGTAAACAGCATCAGCACTTGGCCATCAAACGGCGCGTATATCTCGCTTTCCTTGGTGGTCTGCTCCGATATTCCTAATCCTTTTTTCTATTATGGGATTTTTCTTTATATCAATGCCTATCTACCAATCATTTATAAAAGAATGTCAAGAGGCAGAAAAATACGTTGGTCAAAAAGTTGATGAACATTTATCTGAACTTGCTAAACAAGAATTTTTCAGTAAAGACGCTAAGGTAAAACGTTTATTAAATCAAGAGTTTGAACTTATTGCGTTAACAAGTGCCACAAGAGATGATCTCAATATCATCTTAGAAAACCAATCGCTTACTACAGCAACCTGCCCAATCATCAACAAAAACAATCCAGAATACAAACAATCTAAACGAATTTTCTATGAAAAAAGGCCATTAAATCCTGTTATTATGGTGAAACTTAATCTAATAAACAGAACAACCAAAAAACTAACAAAACAAATTATTTTACCAATAGAGTTTGAGTTAGTCAGAGGATTGGTCAGTGAGCAAATTATTTTTTTTGAAAAAGAAAATTACTTAGTTAACCCATCGATTCATATTGATGCTGACAATTTTAAATTTCTCTATGTTCCTAATAGAGAGGATTTTTTAAGAAGGGAGCATCCGCCACTTTATATAGAATAAAAAAAACAAGTGATCTATTTATTAGAATCACTTGTTTTTGTTTGGCAAGCCTGACAGATACCATGAAAGGTTAGGCGATGATCTGTTACTTTAAAAAAGTAACGATTTTCGACTATCTTTTCAACCTCACCTAATAAATCCTCTTCAATTTCATCGATATTTCCACATTCTAAACAAAGAAGATGATGATGAAAATGTTTGGCACCTTCTTTTCGCATATCATACCTTGCTAGACCATCATTAAAATTCACTTTATCTAAAATACTTAATTCTGTCAACATTTCAAGCGTACGGTAAACAGTCGCTAAACCAATATCAGGTGTTTTTAATTTCACGAGCATATAGATTTCTTCAGCCGATAAATGATCTTTCTCATTTTCTAACAACACTTGTACTGTGGCTTCACGTTGTGGTGTTAGTTTATAGTTTGCTTCATACAATTGATCTTTTATCCGTTGTAACGCAAGGCTTTGCTGTTCCATAGTAGCTTGCACATCCTTATTTATAATTATTATCATTTAAAAACCAAATGACCTTATATAGATTATAATTTATCTAATGTACAAAATCAACCTATTCTCAATTAGATGTTTCATCTTTTATTAGGTAGGTCTTACCATCTCTTTGAATAATTCGTTTTTCTTTCATCAATGAGCCTAACGCTCGCTTAAATTGACCTTTACTAATAGCAAACGTTTGTTTGATTTCCTCCGGTGTTGATTTATCACTAAACGGGATCATGCCATCTTTAGAACGTTCTAAAAATGTTAAAATCATTTGTGCATCATCAGAAATAACTTCATACGCTCTTGGTTTTAAAGACATATTTAGCATGCCATCTGGACGAACACCAATCACTCGGCCTTCAACAATTTGTCCAAGTCTAGGTTCTTCGTATCTCTCAGATGGATGAATAAAGGCCACATAATGGTCATCTGTCAAGACAAACGTTCCTACCATTTTTAAGCGATACACCACCCCCGTAATATTTTTATTTTTCATTGTTTCTTCGTCCGCTGCTTTTGACATAGCTAAAAATGTCATATCATCTGCTAAATTAGCCCAAAGTCTTGCTTTTTCATCAACTGACAATCTGACCAATAATTTATCGCCTTTTTTAGGCCATAATGGTTTCATCTCTGGTAATTCATCAAGCGACACGACGACTTCTTTATCTGGCAATCCAATATCAACAAACACGCCTAAGTCACGCCTTGAATCCACTACTTCAGCAAATCCAAATTTATGTTGTTGAATCTCTGGAATATTAGTTGTAAAAATACGATCGTGTTTTTGATTTTCATAACCAAATCCTTCTACAATATCTCCTATTTTAAACTCACCTTCAGATTTATTTAAATGAAACGTCACACCATTTTTTTGAACAAAAAATAACTGGTCGTTTTCATCAATAATTAATCCGCTCCACACGCTACCTATTAAATCTTTCATGTATTCTGCCCATCCTTTCGTTGTTCTCACATTATATCATAATTTATTCATTAGTTTATTAAAATTCCAATCAAACTTTTTCTCCAATCAATTTAACCAGTTTATCCATACTATAATAGAGTAAATAATCCCTACCATGAGCTATTTGATTTCATCATATGTTATAACGTACATAACAAAAGAGATAACTGAGTCACTGCTCAATTATCTCTTATTTTTCTGGTAATTCTTTTTTCCACATTAATGATAAAAAACTAGTTATTAATAAAACAATTGCTGACACATAATATGGATAAAAATGATTGATATCAAATAACATCCCTGAAGCCATTGGTCCTAATATATTTCCAAAACTTGTAAAGGTTGAATTTAATCCATTCACTGTCCCTTGTCTATCTCCTGCATGTTTAGATAGGTACGTTGTAATACCTGGTCGCAATAAATCAAACGCTAAAAACACAACAAAAGTTGATAATACAACAACCCATTTACTATCGGTGAAAGCTATAACACCAACGAATATAGCGCTCGCAAAAAATGACACTCGAATTAATCCGACCTCACCAATTTTCTTGATAATGCCATCAAAGAAAACGACCTGACAAATTAAGGCTAATACCCCACTAACTGTAATAATCGCAGCAATTTCTGATGTACTAAAATTAAAATTGATTGTTGCCATAATACTATAGATGGACTCAAATGATTGTAAACCAAATGATGAAATTAAAATCACGATGAACGGAAATGTAAAAATAGGATCTTTTAAAATATCCATAACAGAACCTTTTTCTGCAACTTGACCATGTACTAATTGCTTCTTAGGCTCTTTTAAAATTAACATTGTCATAATAAACCCGATAAAAGATAAGAGAGCTGCCGCAAAAAAAGGCACTCGCATTCCAAAATGAGCTAAAAATCCACCAACTCCGGGTCCAATAATAAATCCACCACTAATGGCGGCAGACACTAACCCCATAGCTTTTGGACGTTCTTCAAATGTTGTGACGTCTGCTACATACGCGGTAACAGATGGCATGATTAGTGCCGCAGCAATCCCACCAAGTCCACGAGAGATGTACAACCAACTAACGACTTGGCCTAAACCAAAAATTAATTCAGATACTGCAAAGATTAACATACCAGCTGCAATGATTAATTTTCGACCGACTTTATCTGATAAACTACCCGCGATAGGCGACACAATTAACTGTAAAACAGCAAAAACAGAAATCATCAATCCCATTGTTGAGCCAGATAAATGCATATCTTCTTTTAACATTGGCATAACCGGAATAACTAAGCCAGCTCCTAAAAACACTAAAAATAGATTGGAAATGGCTAAATACATCATATTTTTTTTATTTGTCATATGTTTTCTCCCTTCTAAAAGTCTAATCTAAACCATTCTACACACCACTAAAAAAAAAAGCCATAGTTATTTAAAATATTTTTTTAACCCGCTTTTTATACACGTAGACAAATAAAGAGCAGGAGCTAACCACTCCCACTCTTATTGTGTCAAACACTCATCATTTACTCATTAAATAGTTGTTTCGCCTGCATAGATAAATCCTTGGCGTGAATCAACTGTTAACACAGTACCACTTGAGATAAGTGATGTTGCATTTTCAACTCCAACAACAACTGGAATATTTTCCGCAATTGCCACAACCGCTGCATGGCTTGTTAATCCACCTTCTTCAACAACAAGAGCTGAAGCTTTTTTAATTGCTGGCATATACTCTTTATCGGTTGTTTTTACAACTAAGATTGCATCTTCTTCCATAGCATCATTTGCTTCTTGAGCTGAAGTTGCTACAACTGCTTTAGCAGAAACGGCTGTGTCGCCAATTCCTTGTCCATCACATAATTTAGAACCAATTAACTGAATTTTCATTAAGTTAGTTGTTCCTTTTTCACCAATAGGCGCACCAGCAGTAATGATAATCAACTCTCCTTCTTTAGAGAATCCAGTTTCTTTAGCAATTTTAGTTGCTAAACTAAACATCTCATCAGTTGAATCTGGTTTAGTTGTAACAGTTGGGAATACGCCCCAGTTTAATGCTAAACTTCTAGCCACACGGTCAGTAAATGTTGCGGCTACAATATGAGCTTTTGGACGATATTTAGAAATCATACGTGCAGTATGTCCAGATTGAGTTGCCGCTACAATTGTTTGGATATCTAGGTTTTTCGCTGTATGTCCAACTGCTTGACCAATTGATTCAGTCATATCAGTTTTTTTATGTAATTTAAGAGCATAAGCATCACGATCCGTTAAATCAGCTTCTGTACGTACTGCAATATTTCTCATTGTTTTAACTGCTTCAATTGGGTATTCCCCAGCAGCTGTTTCACCAGATAACATAACAGCGTCAGTTCCATCATAAATTGCATTCGCCACATCACTTGCTTCTGCACGTGTTGGACGAGGATTTTTTTGCATAGAGTCTAACATTTGTGTTGCTGTAACAACTGGTTTACCTAAAGCATTACATTTTCTAATCATTTCTTTTTGTACAACTGGTACATTTTCAGTTGGAATTTCAACACCCATGTCACCACGTGCAACCATTAAACCACTAGATACTTTTAAGATATCATCTAAGTTATCAATACCTTCTTGGTTTTCGATTTTAGAAATAATTTGAATATGTGTCGCATTTTCTTGTTCTAAGATTTCAGTAATTTCTAATACGTCACTTGGGCGACGAACGAAACTTGCTGCGATGAAGTCAACATCGTTTTCAATACCGAAACGAATATCAGCCGCATCTTTTTCAGTGATACCAGGTAAGTTAATACTTACATTTGGTACGTTAACACCTTTTTTATTTTTCAATACACCTTCGTTTAATACTTTTGTGACGATTTCTTTGTTAACTGAATCAATTTCGATTACTTCTAAGTCAATTAATCCATCATCTAAAAGGATGTGGCTTCCTACATGAACATCATCAATTAAACCTGGATATGTAATTGAGAATTTTTCTTTTGTTCCTTCCACTTCGCTCATTGCAATACGAACAATATCCCCAGTAGTTAATTCAACAATGCCATCTTTCATATTATGCGTACGAATTTCTGGACCTTTTGTATCTAGTAAAATTGCAATTGTTTTACCAGTAATTTTTGCTGCTTCACGAATGTTTTTAATACGTGCTCCATGTTCTTCAAAGTCTCCATGTGAGAAGTTTAAACGAGCAACGTTCATCCCTGAGTTCATTAATTCAACTAATGTGTCTACAGATTCACTTGCTGGACCGATTGTACAAACAATTTTTGTTTTTTTCATGTAAAAAACGCTCCTTAGTATTTTTTATTTGTATTAGAAAGAGATTTGATGATTTAGATCATACAAACTCAAATCTGGCTGATGTTTCTTTTGTTCTAATGTTTCAATGATATCATTTGCTACAACTTCATTGTTTACAGAACCAATACATAATCCACCTTGACCATTTTTTAGTAAGTCAACAGCAAATCCACCGAATTTACTTGCTAAAACACGATCACGTGCTGATGGAGATCCTCCACGAACAACATGTCCCAACACCGAAACACGTGCATGAAAATCACCATACTCTGCTAATTGATCAGCGAATTTATGACCAGACATCACACCTTCAGCTAAAACAATTAAACAATGTTTTTTACCGCGGTCACGACCTTCACGAATTTTTTTAGCAACTTGTGCCATATCAAAATCATGTTCTGGGATAATGATATCATCTGCTCCACCGGCAACTCCTGCCCATAAAGCGATATCGCCAGCATCACGTCCCATTACTTCAATAATAAATGTACGTACGTGAGATGTTGCAGTATCACGGATTTTATCCATTGCATCTAATACTGTGTTAATTGCTGTATCAAATCCAATAGTGTAATCAGTCATTGGAATATCGTTGTCAATTGTTCCTGGAATACCAACAGCTGGGAATCCACGTTTTGTTAATGCTAACGCACCATGATAACTACCGTCACCACCGATAACAACTAAACCTTCGATACCGAATTTGTTGAGTTGTTCAATTCCTTTAAGTTGTCCTTCTTCTGTTGCAAACTCTGGGTAACGTGCTGAATACAACACAGTTCCTCCACGTTGGATGATATCCCCCACATCTGGAACATCTAATTTACGAATATCACCAGCGACTAAACCAGCAAATCCATAGTTTATACCATAAACTTCCATACCTTCATGAATAGCTTTACGTGTTACCGCACGAATAGCTGCATTCATACCAGGTGCATCTCCACCACTCGTCAAAATAGCGATGCGTTTCATAGTCATAACCACCTTTACTAAGTTGTACTTACTTTTGTATTTTTTATTATGTAAAAAATACTTAAATCCAAAGACTATTCTACCATTATTTTTATGAAATGTCTTCGCCTATCCTATAAAAATTGAAAAAAATTGAAAATACATTTTTTCTTCTAATGTTTTTTTAAGAAATAAATTACTTAAATATGATCATTCCTTCACCTAATAAAGAATGGACTTCTTTCATTAAGTTTGGTGTGTTCTCTACCCAATATGCTTGATTTAGCAAGGTGTTTTTCCCTTTATGACGAAATACTAAAATAACAGGATTTTCACCATGATGTGATAATAACACACTTTGTAAATCTGCTAACAATTGGTTTTTGTCATTTTCAGGTGTTATATTTATGAAACATTTCATAACGCCTTCCATATCCTTAGCTAATTCAACTGTATTGGCTATAATTTGTAATTCTTGATTATACTTACTTTTTTCTACCTTACCACGAACAACATACACCTCATGTTCACTAAGGATAGATTGTACACTTCGATAAATAGCCGGAAACAATGTAACAGATAATTTTCCAGTTTGATCAGTTCCTTCTAAAAATGCCATGGATTCACCTTTTTTGGTACGTATCTTTTTAATACTAGATGAATAAAGTAATACTGTCACTTCTTGATTTGCCAACAAATCTTTAGCTTTTACTATAGGAAGATTAACTAATTTACTTGTATAAAAATCAACCGGATGAGCAGACACATAGGTACCTAAATAGTCAACTTCTTGCTCTAATTTTTCTTCCACAGTAAAATCTTCACATATTTCCTTCTTCAAGGTTAACACATCTAATAAATCTTCGCTACCACCACTGTATTCAATATTTTGTATCATACTATCTAGGTCAATCATTAATTGTTTACGATTTTGATGCAATCTGTCAAATGCCCCAATATAGATTAATGGTAAAATATTCGCTTTCTTTAACCACTTGCCATTCAAACGCATTAAAAAATTTTCTAATGATTTAAACGGGCCATCTTCTTTTCTGACTGTCAACATGTGTTGAATGAAATCTTTACGAATCCCTTTAACTGAAGAAAAGCCATAGATGATTGACCCTTTATAAAAGGTAAAACTGTATTCACTTTTATTAATATCTGGAGGAATAATGATTAAACCAGCCTCTTTTGCTTCTACGATGTATTCAGTCATTTTTGCTGGATTATTTTTTACTGAGTGCAAAATAGCTTGGAAAAATGCGGTTGGGTAATGCACTTTTAAATAAGCCATCTGATAGGCAATAACTGAATAAACTACCGCATGAGACCGATTAAACCCATAATTAGCAAAACGTTCAATGTAATCGTACACTTGCATTGCGACGTCTTTTGTATAGCCTTGTCCCACTGCCCCACTGACAAAATGCTCTCGCTCAGTATCAAGTACGTCTTTACTCTTTTTACTAATCGCTCGGCGTAGAATGTCTGCCTCTCCCAAACTAAATCCTGCCATCTTTGAAGCTACTTGCATCACCTGTTCTTGGTAAACAATCACGCCATATGTATAGCCTAATATGTCTTTCAAGCTATCATGTGGGTAATGAATTGCTTCAATACCTTTTTTTCTCTTAACAAACGTCTCAATGTTTTCCATTGGTCCAGGACGATAGAGGGCATTCACTGACGCGATATCTTCAATAGATGTCGGTCCTAATTTACGCAGGACATTCTTAATTCCTTTTGATTCAAATTGAAACACACCAACAGTATTTCCTTGTCTAAATAGTTCCAACGTTTTGTCATCGTCTAAAGGGATATCTTCTAAAGACAAGGGCTTACCTGTCTGATATTCGATAGATGACAAGGCGTTTCCAATAATAGATAAGTTTCTCAATCCTAGAAAATCCATTTTTAATAAACCAATTTCTTCTACTTCTCCCATAGCAAATTGCGTTAATGGAATACCATTGTTTCCTTCTTGTAATGGAATTAAGTTTGTTAAATCTTGATCACTAATCACGACTCCTGCCGCATGAGTCGATACATGCCTAGGTAACCCTTCAATCCGTTTTGCCGTATCAAATAATAATTTGTTTTTGTAGGAATGCCCTACTAATTCGCGTAACGTCTTTGATTTATCATATGCTTCACTTAATGTAATCTTCAAATCTTTTGGAATAGCATTTGCCCATTTGTTCGCTTCATTTTGTGACAAACCAAAAACTCGACTCACATCTCTAACAGCCATTTTTGCTGCTAAAGTACCAAACGTAGCGATTTGCGCAACACGGTTTTTACCGTATTTATGATTAACATATTGAAGTAATTCTTCCCGTCTATTATCAGGTATGTCCATATCAATGTCAGGCATGGTGTAACGTTCTTTGTTTAAAAATCGTTCGAATAATAACTGATACTGAATCGGATCAACATTGGTTATTTGTAATACATAAGACACAAGAGATCCTGCAGCTGATCCACGACAGGCAGTCACGATATGATGATCTCTAGCATATTTCATCACGTCCCACACAATTAAAAAATAATCATCGTATCCCATCTCATGAATGACGTCTAACTCCATATTCAAACGTGCTTGATACGTTTCATTCACTTGACCATTTAAGCGACATGATAACCCCTCTTGGCATAATCTACGTAAATAGGTATCAGCCTTTTCATTATTTGGAACTGGAAAACTTGGCAATAATTTCTGTTGTAGTGGGATCTGTAAATCAATGGATGACACAATCGTTTCAATATTTGACAAAGCCTCATCTAAATTTTTTTCATGATACCATTTAGTAAAATCTGTTGCTTGAGGTAAATAATAATCACCAGATAATTGTTCAAAATCAAGCGATATCAGCTCTCCACTGTCAATGTGTTCTAACACTGCGACAGAGAAATCATCACTAGGATTTAAATACCGAACATCTTGTAAAGCAACTGGCGGTAGATTATATTTTTTATAATAATAACCCCAAAAATCTCGTTCTTCCTCTTTCAATCGCGAAACATTTATACCACCATAAACATCACAGTGCTTTAATAGTTCTAGTAATTCTATGGTTCTTTTCTCCATTTGCTCACTGCTTGTCGCTTGTTGCAATTGATATAACTCATTCTTTTGCCAAGGTAGAATAGCAATCAAGTCATTTAAATCATGAAATGCATCCCTTAACGAAAAGGATTCTCGCCTTTCAGTCATCGACTTTTTTGTTGCAATTTTCATTAAATGATGATATCCAGACAGATTTTTAGCTAGAAGTATGATCTCTGCTTCCGTTTCTTCTGTTGTTTTATAGGTTAACGTCATTCCAATAATAGGTTTGATGTGTTGTTTTAAACATTCTTGATAAAAAATAACGACACCATGAAGGGTATCAATATCTGTTATTGCTAAACTTGTATAGCCACGATTTTTAGCTTCATACACAAGTTCTTCAATGCGATTGGTACTAGATAATAATGAATACTCTGTTCTAACTTGTAACTGTCCCAAATTCATGAAACCCCTCCATTAATTTTAGTATACCATAATAATCCGTTCCCTCTTTATAAACTAATCTAGGAATCCTTTACTTTTAAAGTAAAGATTGGTAAACTAATTCTTGAAAAGAGGTGCATTAAACATGGGAAGAATTGTTGTTTTTATCTGGGCAATTTTATTAGGACAAGTGGTTAGTTATATTGGTGGCGCACTTCATGGTGTGACTGATTATAACTTCACTGGAACTGTGATTGTATCTTTAATTGCTTGTGCCATTGTTATGCTTATTGGTGAAGCGGCAGCGCCAAGTAATACAAAAAAATCTAAAAAATAAAAACATGTAGGAGAATTTTTCTCTTACATGTTTTTTATTTAACGCTTAAATTCATTAATCAACTCACGTATTGATAATTGATGCTTAAAATTAAAAAAACTAATTGTAATATTCATTAAAATCAATAAACTTGTTGCAATGAAGACCGAACGATAACCAAATCCATTAGCAACAAAGGAACCAACCATTGGTCCTGCAACTTGTCCCATACTGGTAAACATTTGATTAAAACTAAAGATACGTCCAACTCCATTCATCGGTGTAATTTTACTAATTAAGGTATTCACAGACGGCATCAATGCACCTGTTGAAAAACCTAACAGAAAACGACATACTCCTAACTGAAAGGGCGACTGAACAAGTGACATAGGAAAAATAAATAAAAATGATAAGATCAATCCACCTAACAAGACATATTGACTCCCAATTCTATCTCCTAATTTCCCTAAAAATGGTGCCGAGAAAAATTCAGATACACCTGCTACAGACACTATTAAACCACTAACGAACAAAATATTACCTGTCTTTCCACCAAGTTCTCTGACATATAGTGTTAAAATAGGACTGATACTTGTCATCCCTATTTGAATAATGGCAGTTGTAATAAATAAACCAATTAATACTTTAGGATGCTTAATGCTTTTAAAAACTTCTTTGGTAGATACCATGTCTTTTTTTTCAACTGGCTCAAAGTCTTCATGGATAAAAAAGATAGTTAATAAAGTCGTCATAAATAAAATACTTCCTGTTACTAAGAAAACATTTTTTATCCCCACTGTTTGTGCTAATAAGCCACCAAGTGATGGGCCAATCAAACTACCTGCTACAGCACCAGTAGCAAGAGTTCCCAAAGCCATACCATTTTTGTCCTTTGGTGCTTGGGAGGCAATCATTGCCGTAGCATTTGGAACATAACCAGATAATAAGCCATTACAAAACCTCATAAATAACAACCAAAAAACATTTGGAACAAACGCCAATGAGCCCATAGTAACGGTCATTCCTGCTGCAGCTCTTATCATCATTAACTTACGCCCTTTTCTATCTGCTAGACTCCCCCACAGTGGAGAAACCATTGCAGCCGATAACGCCGTTAAACTAATAGATAATCCTGCATAAAATTCCACTTTATTACTAGGTGCACCTAATTGTTCAATGTATATTGAAATAAATGGCATCACCAAACTATAACTTGCGCCTGTAAAGAAACAACCAATCCATGCAATATACATGTTTCGTTTCCAGTCAACTTTCATCGAAATTATATTCACCCTTTCATTTATGCATATACATTATACTCCAATGATCTCTAAATGAAAGTACATCGTTCATTTATTATTTATTTTATCAAAAAAAATTTACTATTTAAACATAACTTAAATAATGATTAATTTATCCTATTTTTTATCTATCATATCAAGTTGAATAGATTGTATTGATTTCTCAATTTCTTTTAATTCTTTTTTTATTTTTTTCAGGTGATCCATTTTCATTTGTTGTTTGTATTGATCATACAATTTAGCTTCTGTTTTTGTCATGTCATTATAAAATTTTTTTCTTGTTAAAGCCATTTTTCTCATCACCTCACCCATATCATACGATACTCACTATAGTTAATCTATATAATAAACTCACATTTTATATTAAATATTGGTTAAAAAAACCTCTAAAAATTATTAGAGGTTTTGTTTATTTTTAAATGTCTTAATAACAAAGAAACTACTGACAAGTAACAAAACAAATAGAGAAATTAATGCTACTTTCGATCCAGTACTTGTTCCTTGAATAAAATTGCTTTTTCCTGATTGGAATAACCCAACCACAATAGCCACAAATGAGGTTGAAATAGCCCCCATAAATTGTTGTAATGTACTAAAAACAGCATTTCCATCATCTTGTAAGTCTTCTTTTATAGAAGATAATCCAACTGTCATGACATTACTATAAGACAACCCAACACCAATCATAAAAGTGACATGAGATAAAATAATTAAGGCAATGTTTCCTGTTTGAATGACCATAATTAGCATTAACCAACCTAAAATTGCAAATAATATTCCCACACCTATTGGCTTTTTAAAGCCTAATTTATCTAATATTTTTCCTGAAATCGGTGCAAATAACGCACCGACTAACGCACCTGGAAACATCATCATTCCCGCCTTAGATGCTGGAACCCCTTGAACGATTTGAATAAAGTTTGGTAAAACAAACGATACACCGAGTAACAGAATTTGATAAACCAAAAATGACATCAAATAAATAGTGAACCGTGCATTTTTAAAGACAACTAAATTAAGCAATGTTTTTTGTTTATTTGTTTTATAGAATAACCATGCACTAATTAATCCAACCACTAATGCTACCCATCCTAACGGTTGTTCTAAATAACTAAAGAACATCAATAATCCAGTAAACATCACAGATAAATAAAGAACGGCTTTAGCATTAATTGAATCACTCACTGATGTGTCTTCTTCTGGAATAGCATATAAACCAACCAATGTAGATACAATTAAAACCGGGATCAACAACTTATAAATATAAGTCCAATCTAGCGTTGTTGTTAGGACTCCACCATATGTGGGTCCCATCGCTGGGGCAATTGATGTTGTTAAATTACCAATTCCTATCATCATTCCTCTTTTTTCCATTGGAACTTTTGTTAAAATGATATTAAACATTAATGGCAATGCAATCCCTGTGGCAATCCCTTGAAGTACTCGTCCAACAAGTAGCGTGATAAACCCACCAGCAAAAGCATCAACCACAACACCAACTAAAAATAATATACTTGAAACCGTAAACAACTTACGACGACTGATATTTTTAATTAAATAAGATGATAGTGGTACAACGATTGAGATCATCAACAGATAAATGGTTGTCACCCATTGTACTTGTGATGTTGAAATACTAAAATCTTCCATTAACGTTGGAAACGTCACGTTCATTGCTGTTTCAATTAACACTCCCGAAAAAGCCATCATACCAGTTGCTAGAACAGCTAAATTAACATGAAATTTCTTTTCTGACATAAAAATTCCCTCCATTTTTCCATAAAAAAAGCGAAACTTATCCTTAAAGATAAATTTCGCCTCTCTATCGACACAAGTTAACCTTGTGTTATCTGTACGATTTATTCCGTTATCAGTTTAAAAAAAAAAACGTCACTTGTCAACTAATAAAAGTAAAATAAACTTAAAATGAATTGACAATAAAATCAAATACACCTTTTTCTTTATCATTTACATTATATGAAAAATCTGGATGCCACTGTACACCTAGTATTTTATGATTATCGGAAGATGATTCGATTGATTCTACCACACCATCTTCGCTGACTGCTGTTATTTTCAAATCATTGCCAATTTTGTTGATACTTTGAAAATGAAACGAATTAACTGTGGCTTTTGCACCATAAATGGGTGTTAAAACACTATCCTTCTCAAAGAAGATATCATGTGTAGCAATCCATCGTTCAATAGGGGCTTGCATATGGCGGATTGGTTCTGGTTGACGCAAACTTAAATCTTGATGCAAAGTTCCGCCTAAGTAGACATTCAATAACTGCATGCCACGGCACACACCAAAAATAGGTTTTTTCTGCTTAATCGCTTCTTCTATAAGAGCTATTTCAAATAAATCTCTTTCTAATAAAGAAAAGGCCTCACTCGATTGATTAGAGGAATAAAGCGATGGTGAGACATTTTGTCCTCCAGTCAAAATTAATTTATCAACCAAATCAATATAAGTTTTAGCTTCTTTAGGTTGACTAATTGGTAAAACAAGGGGAGTTCCTCCGACCTCTTGAACTGCACGAACATAGCCGGCCGGTAAATACGAAATTGGTAAATGATGCAATGTTTCTCCTGCATCAACCACTTCATTAGCTGAAATCCCTATAATCTTTTTCATAATATTCCCCCATTTATGTGTATTTCTGTTATTTTAGGGAATTTAATGGACATTGTCAATTAAAACTGTTTTGACTATAGATTGGTGTGAAAGATTCCAAGTCTTGTGGCAAAATAGTTTCATCAATTTTTGTCACAATTTTTTTCTTTTTAACACTATAATAAAAGTACTCATCATTAGAATCTAACTTAATCACTCCAACATAACGACCTTTTATATTATAAATAGCCAAAGGTAAGTCATCGAGTGATTTTTTATCTAAACCGTATTCCTCTTTCACTTCTTTTTTCTTCTCATCATCATATGAATCTATTTTACTAGTTAAGGCACTTTTAACTTCACCATATAATGCTTTATCTCCTGTTGCTTTATGACCACATCCTGCTAAAAGAAATAACCCAAATAACACAATCATTAAATAATATTTTTTCATGATTACC
>OMJG01001324.1_pt1 | contig 14566 bp, 14 predicted proteins | sample 1646431 | NCBI WGS metagenome assembly OMJG01 (sample SAMN03771674, study PRJEB25209) | food metagenome | isolation source: Cotija cheese | place: Mexico:Jalisco,Michoacan | collected 2011-12-12
GCTCTGTTGGTTCCGTTGGCTCTGTTGGTTCCGTTGGCTCTGTTGGTTCCGTTGGCTCTGGGTCGTCTTCTCCACCTTGGCGTGGTTGAATTTGTACGGTTTCATTGCCTGCTATTTCGTCCGCAAATGCCGTTACGCCTGTTCCTCCAACTAACAACAACGTACTAAACAATGTAACAACTGTAAATTTTTTCATCTTTTTCTCTCCCTTACTATTTTTAGTATGCTTGGCGCATATAATTAACCACTAATTTATCTATCTTATAGACAGACCCTTCTTGAACAAGGGTGACTTCTAACACAATCGAATTAACCATATCACGTACTCGTTCCTCACCAATTAATACATACTGATTAGGTTGGTCTAAATTGGCAGAAATGGTCTTTATTTCGCCTGTCGCTTTTGTATCAACTTTCGGGTCACTATCCAAGCCGTTTTCTTGTTGCCCTTTTTCAGTAAATAAGTCTTTCACTGACTGATTGCGTTTGTATATCGTGTCATAGTTGACCCAATTTTTACCAAAGGTTTCTAAAATTTGTTTGATTTCTACTTGTTTTGCTTGTTCCTCTTGTGAAGTAGTAGAAGTCGTCTCTTTTTCTTTCTCGCTAGATTCTGTGCTTGTAGTTTCGCTTGTAAGCGACTTTTCTTCTTCACTTGATATTTTAGTCGCTGATGTTGTTTCTGCACTCTGTGGCTCTTTTACGGGCGTTTTTTGCTGTCCTAAATAAAAATTGTAGCCAATCAGCCCTAAAACGACGATAATGACCGCTCCTATAATTGTTTTTTTCAAGGTTCTTCACCTTCTTTTACTTTTTTCTTGCCAAAGAACACATTTTCTATTTTACTTCTTACAACTTTTTTCCTTTCTAAAAATTTCTTGTACGTGTTATTTTGCATGACTTCTACACCAACCACAACGATTGTTAAACAAATCATTGCAAGGGTTACATTTACATCTTTCCCCTCTGAAATAGCAATAATCCCATTGTTTAATACATGCATTCCGATAGGAACGATAATAGACTTTGAGTACAGATAAGCAATGGAATAGATAACACCCGATAAAATATAAGGAATTGTAGTTAACCAACTATCAAAGGCGTGACCTACACCGAACAGTAAAGAAGAAGCAACAATAAAAACAATGTATCCTTTTTTCCTCTCTACTCTAAAAGCATTACCTACAAAAAGAATAAGACAAAGCAGTACCCCTCGAAATATAATCTCTTCACCAATTGGGGCTAAAATACTTGTTGTAATATTAATCTGTAGTTTTTCATTTGGGCTATTTCTAGCAACTTCATCTAGTAGTTGCTGATTCAAGGTATCATTGATACCTAAAGCGTATAAACCTTGCCATACAACGTAATCTAAAAAGTCACCAACAAGATAACCTACACAAATTAGACTGTAAATATAGTTACTTGATTTCTTATTCTTGAATGGGTTTATTTTTTTGTAGTAGTTTATCAGTAAAAATAAAGCTGAAAAAAACATAAAAATGAAAAGTGTTGTATTTTTAATTTCTGGTTTATCGGCAATAAGCCCATACCATTCAGATACTATAACAAAAGGAATAATAGCGAATGGTTTTGACCCTAGTGCTGAAAACTTATCTTTTAACTGATTCTTTTCTATCCATACTTTCAATCTTTCTTTCAACTTATCACCTATCCTTTATTTAACTTTACGCACGATACTACGAATTTCTGTAAGTTCAAATGTTCGTTGATATTGCGCGCATATCTGCCCTTGTTCGGCGTTTTGTTCATACGTCGAAAACGTCTGCCCGTTGTCTGAAACTGCCGATATAATACCCGTGTGTCCGTAAATTCCGGGAGATAAGCGCCCGCCTGCTTGAAAATTCACTACGTCACCTGCTTTTAGGTCGCTTGGTTTTGGGTGTAATATCACTTGCCACCCGTAGGCTTGCCAGTCGTAATCTTCCCCGATTAACATCGCATAAGACTTCCCACTTCCCATTAATTGCGGACCGCCCATTTTTTGGACGTAAAAAGCGGTTAAGCCGTAACACTGCCCATTTTCTACGGTTTGTCCTAAAACGCTATTTAGAACGGTTATATCGCCTTTACTTGGTAAATTCGTACTTGGTTTTAAAGTGTTCCATTTACTAATCGCAAAATTGTCGTATTCTTGCCAATTATTATCTTGAATAAAGTTCATAGCGGTGGAATGATACGGGCTATTTTCGGTAATGCCTGCGGCGGCATATCCGCCACGCCCTAAGATAAGTAAACTCTCACTTGGGCTTTTTAACCCCACACTCGCATTGAAATTCGATTGACTAGCCACCATAAACCCATAATAATTGAAGCTCGCTTTCGGATTGGGAAATTTCATGTAATACCCGCCCTCACTGCCCCCGATACCTCGAGCGCTTCCTTGCGGAAAAGGACTGCCACTAAACCATGTAATACCGAAAAAATTTGTATCATTTTTAGCGGATTGGCTTTGACCCCACATACTTTCATAGGCATACTGGCTTAATATCACACTTGGCAACAATTGATATTTAACTGCCGTTCCTACGGCGTATTGAGCTATTTCATCTGATATTTGACCTTTCCCTTTGATTTCGGGAAAGGTCGGTAAATCATCGGTAAATGACCCATTGAACGGTTCGCTACCACCGCCAATAAAGGAAGAATTATCCTCGCCACCACTTACAAGAAACAACATAAAAATAAGGAACAAAAGGGCAAAAAAGCCAATTTGAATTTTTAACCATGTTTTCCCCATAATCTATCCTCTCAATTCTTCTAAACGATTTTCAAAGGTTTCATGATAGCTATTGTACTCATTTTGTGTTGTGAGTGTTTGGTCAACGTCGGTTTGTTGCGTATTCGTTTGTACCACATTCCCTTGGTGTTGGTGCAAATGTAACTGTTGATTCACGACGGGTTCGTTAGTACCCGTTGCCTCAACGGGGCGCTCTCGCACCTCAATAGATGCTTCGGGTTGTTCGATTTGTGGGTCTCTTACATCAATCGTCTCATTTACTGTAACTTGTGGGTCGTCAACATCAATTTGTTCCGTAACTTCCAATTGTGGGTCGTTGACTTCTACGTTTCCGTCAATGGTCGTTTGTCCGTTTGTTGTCGCTTGTGGGTCATCAATAGCTATCTGCTCGTTGATTTCTGCCTGTGGCACGTCAGCCGTTTCTGCCATGTGACTTGTTCCCTGTTCGTTGTCTGTTTGTGGGTCGTAGATAGTCTCATTTGCGCCACCGACTGCCTGCCTTGGTTGTGGGTCATAAGCTTCGTAGTAATCGGGCATATCCATTTCGCCACCTGTTGGCACCTGTAAGTGTGGGGAAAAATCGCCATTTTGAAAGGATTGTGACTGTTCCCGCATGGCTTGTTGCGGTCGGCCTTGATTGAATGCTCCGCCCATTCCTCGTATAGAGACACTACCAGTCGTTAAGGCATTTACCACTGTTTGAATTAGGGTTTTACGGTATTTAATGGCGAGAATGTAAATGACACCTTTGACAAAGAGGTTTAACAACGCATTTACCATGGTATTTTGCGGTATCAGTAAATCAATACTCGTATTCACTAATGCAAACAAGAGAACCAGTAGACCTAACAAAGCTTTTCCCATAAAGATTTTACATATCGTCAAAATGGAATTAAGCAAGCCATTGCTATATTTTGGAAATAGACTTAACAAGGCAATGATTGGCAAAATGTAGCTAAAAATGATTGCTAACAATTGCAATAGCACATTACAAAACGCAATCGCTACAAGGGGTAGTCCATACAATAAGACCCCCACTAAATAAATCAACGCAATCACAAATTTATAACCGACACTATCTGCTGTTAGATAGTAATTTATAGGCTCTTCTCCCTCACCTGCTAACTCTTTGATTACATTTTGTTTATCGTCACTATCTAATTTGGCAAAATCATCACTTAACAAGTATTCTCCGCCTGTATCTTTTGGAATATCTTTATCATCTACTTGTTGATACATAGCGTCTATGTCGCTGGCTTCGGTTGTGCCATAGTTTAATAATAAAAATGGTTTGTAGACGGTTTGCTTAAACAATTCATTACGGATAACGTTTGTTGCAACTTCACTCGCTTTGTCTTGGTCGATTTGCTTAATCGGTACACCGTCGGCGTTTTCCGTCCACGTTGCTCCACCTGTCATGCCTTTTGTGGCTTCGGTACTAGAAGCACTTTCCATAATGCTCGCTTGAAACATAAACGAATAATTGTTTAATTTGTTCATGTACTCACTGGCGCTTGGAAACCAAATACCCGCCACCACTAACACAAGGATAACTTTTGCGAGTTGTTGTAACGCCCCTTTCGCACTTTCTAAAAAGAAAGTACGTGCCACAATCAAAACAGCTATAATCACAATTAGTGGAATGTAACTGCCTTTAAAATTTCCCCACATATTGTTGGTTAACGTACCGACAATATCATTTAACTTATCAATCACGTTTAAGGAATACATCAGCTCAATACATTTATCGAATACTTGAAACAAAATCTTAGAACCTGTGAAGAAAATATTTGCCAATGCACCGATAGCGTTCGGTACTGTATCACCTGTAAATACCCCCCACAAGCCTTTATTGCTAGATAAGTAGCTATTGAAGCGGTCAAGATTATATTTGTCAATTAACAAGTTACTTTCTTCTTGTAGCTTCACACCGTCCGCAAATACTGCGATACTACCCACGACAAAAAGAAACACAAGGAGAAACAATACAAGGAAAAAAAAGATTTTTTTCTTACGTTTCATCATGTTTCCCCCTATCTGCCGTATTTTTCTTCTAAACGTCCGCTAGCTGTTTGTGCGACGGTTTCATTGGCGATAAACCATTCATCAAACAAGCAATCAATTGCAATCTTCCCTGTTCGATTATAAATATCTCGCATGATACACTGCCCTTGTTTCAAGTTTTTTAAGAGTTCGATATTTTGTTCAGATACTTCTAAACCAACCTCTTTTAATATCTCTTCTCGTTCGCTATCTTCATCAAAGGCAAACAACATGCCGACTTGCCCCTTGGTATCGTCGCTTTGAATATCACTCACAGACTGAGTAACAAAGAGACAGCCGTTGTTTTGGCTTCGTCCAATTTTCTTGATACGGTTGATAATTTCTTGACCGATAGCCGTTTTTGATAACGTCCATGCTTCGTCAAAGATTTCAAAGGTATAACTTTCTTCATCACGACTACCAAAACGCTCAATATATTTACCAACACATAACATGACCGCTAAACTCTTGCGATTCAACTTATCGTAATGTTCGGGGTTGGTATTCGGTTTCGGTAAGGATAAGCCTTTGACTGACAAGACAACTGATTTCTGATTAGAAAAATCAATCCCTTGATGTTGTCCGTCACTAAACACTAATTCCAGTAGTGAGTTTTCCACTTCAAGGGCTAACAAGTTCCCGCAACGTTTAATATCCTCATTCTCATCTGCCTGTAAGCGAGTAATTAAATGCCGTAGTCCGACACGTTCCCCTAACGCTCGCTCATCAATCAACCGTCCTAATTCTTCTAAGACAGCGACTTTTACCACGTCACTTTTTTCTAAATCGTAGATTTGAGAAATGATACCCTCGGCAACCGTTCTTGCTTCATTTTGTGGCAAGAAGATAAGCGGGTCTAATACGCCATAATTGGCGCTATTTTCCACGTCTAAGGTGATAAGGTCTAAATCATCTAACAACTCCATAAACTCGGGATATTGTGCTCTAAAGGCTTTATCTGCACTCAATTTCTGATAGACTTTGTAAATTTCTAGTTTTGGGTCAAAATATAAGACTTGGGCTTTCATCAGCAATAAGATATAAAACAAGAGTTTTACGAGGAAACTCTTTCCATTTCCTGTTTTCCCTGTGATATTGATGTGTGGTGAAGCGGTATTCGCTTGACCGATATTCTGATTACTGGCAAATAGATTGATTAATAAGAGTTTTCTCGAGTTTTTAATGGCTTTCTCTCGTTCGATTTCTTGGAAACCGTCAATCAAAGCGCCGATATAAAAACCGATATTATTCCCTAGTTCACTTGTCAGCATATATAATAATTCGCTTAATGCATACGCATTCGTATAGTTTTTCCAATATTTTGGTAACTCTCCCCCTTGAATCAAACTGAAAAAGAGTTTTTCTTGGTCGGCTAAGGGAAATTCAATCTTTACGCCCTGTTTGCCGAGATACTTTTTCAAATGGCGCATACGGCTTTTTACAACGTCTACCGTACTGCCATAGACCACAAAACAACCTAACCACTCAAAAATCGTCAGTTCTTCTTCTAAATCATTTTGAATGAGTTCTGTTTTTTGGACGTTCTTTGTGAGTTGCACACTGGCAGGGTCGCCATATTGGGCGCTTTCGTTCACATTGACTTTAAATAATTTTCGCCGATTGGCGACACGTGATTTCATACCTGTTAGCCCGTCTGAAGCTAACGCATTCGCTTTGACATGAAATTCAACGGGATAAGGCAACGATTGAATTTTATAAAAGAGTGGCGCATTCAGTACAAAATCGGGTAAACTAGAGATTGGCAAACATGACATGTACTGGTCGCCGTATTCGGTTGTCAATTTTAGAACGCCCTTATGCTTAGTTGGCTCTATAATGACTTCGTCCAGTTCATTGATTGTTTGCTCTCTTGTTTCATCAGACACTTTGTAAACCGCATTGCGTAAAATGTTTAACTTCAACAAGTAAGCGGTATCTTCACTAGACAAACGTTCCGCTTGGAACCCTACCAATTCACCATAAAGGTCTTTTTCATCTTGCGAAATTTCTGCAAAAAGCTGTTCATCTTCACTATTCGCACCAAATAAAAGCTGTTGCAACGTGGACGTAACGCTTTTCCCGCTTTCTTTCAAGGCTTTTAAACGACTAGTAACTTCGTTATGCTGTTTCAACTTGACCCCTAAAACAAAACGAGGACGAGTGATATTCCCTTTTTGTTGGCGCAAAATATCCACCATTTTTTCAGCATAAAAGACCGCAACGTCTTTATGTTGTTCATTAAAATCATCTGCTAAATCGGAAAACTGTTCCGTTAAATTCACTTCAAACGGATACACCGAAAAATCAAAACTTTTGTATCGCTTGCTCAGTTCCTGCAAGGTATAGCGAAAATCTTGTTTGAAGCTTTCGACTTTTTCCTTATCTTGCATATTGATATTTTTTGCTCGTACATAGTAATACGCCCATACATCATTTTCTTTTGTAATCAGCAAGTTTTCTGCGTAATTTTTGACGGGATAAGGGTATTTTTTCGCTTTTGGCTTCAAGGGCTTTCCTCCTTTTTTGACCGCTGCGACTGATTCGGTGGAACCGATCATCAGTTGCTACGGTCGTTATTGTTTTTTAAAGACTATGAATTCTGCTTGTTCCTGCTTGTATTCGCCTTTGTAAACATGTTTTTTAGGCAATAACACATTGAAATAATATAAGGCGCTATCCCACAAATAATAATAAATGGGTTTTCCGTCTGTCTGTAATTGATGAATGAGACGTAAACACAAGTACGGTAAAATCAAGGAAATAGCAATACTACCGAACATGATTACATTCCCGATTGTTTGAATGATACGCCCTAATGTAAATTGAATAGCTGTAAAACATAAGGCATAAATCACAATATCTTCTAAAACAAACGTATAAGGGATTGAGTATTGGCGAAAAGATATCCGAAAGGATATTTTCGCCCGAAAAATACTCGAATAATCAGCAGTTTTAATCTGCTTAGGGGTCAATTTCATAATGACTTACCCCCCGTAACCGGGAATTAATTTTTTAATTAATTCTTGCGCAAATTGGATAATGGTTTGGTCGGGATTTTTAATGATGATAATGAAAATCGCCAATACAACCACCCCACCAATCGCTTTTCCGATTTCTCGTTTCGCTCCATGATAGATAACCCAACAAACCAAAACAATTGTCAAAATGGCTTGCCCAGCTTCCTTAACATAATTCAATAATTCTCCAAAATCTGGCATGTCTTTTCCTCCTTTTATTTAAACACTTAAAATGGCAAATCGTCGTCTGAAATATTGATATTTCCACCATTGAATGGGTCAGCATTTCCCGATTGGTCGAAGTTTATAGGTGCAGGACTGCCACTTTTTCGTTGCTCATTGACTTCTTTTGATTCCAATAATTGGAAATTATCCGCCACAACTTCCGTCACGTATATCCGTTGACCTTGTTGATTTTCATAATTTCGAGTCTGTATCCGTCCTGTAAGTCCAATCAACGTGCCTTTTCTTGCGTAATTGCTCAACGTCTCGGCAGGTTTACGCCATATCACACATTGAATAAAATCAGCTTCTCGCTCATTATTAGCATTGTTAAAATTCCGATTGATGGCAAGTGTAAACTGCGCCACAGCGACCCCACTTGCGGTATAGCGTAAATCAGGGTCTTTTGTTAGTCGTCCGACTAATACAACATTGTTTATCATAATTTCCCTCCATTCATCTATCTAGTAATGTTCCAATGTATCAATGGAATATTTTCCCTCGCTGTTTTTCACTAAAAACAAGCGCATATTTTCGTTAAAACTGATAGCTGTATCCTTGTTCTCAATTGTCAGCGCAAGCTCGACAACGGGCTTTTCTGTGGTGCCAAAATAGCGTATTTTCTTTAATTCAATTACCTTATTGGCATTCAATCCCTCAACGTCTTTCATCAAATATTTTAAATTCTCTTTGTTGTTGGCTTGATATTCCGTTAAGAATTGTTCTGAAAAGTTTTTAATGGCTTCTTGGGCTTTTTTGTCCTCTAATTCTTCCCCTTTGTACGATTCCAACGTATCGTTAGACTTCCCTACGAGTGCGTTCGGGTCGTATTCCTGTTGATACGGCAAAGCTAGAATAGTATATTTACCTTTGTCTTTTTTGAAAGGAATAGACACATTAGAAACAAAACTTTTTGGCTCCTTTTCATCGGTTCTCGTTTCAATGGTATACGTCACTAAAAAATAATCATCAATTTCTTGGTAGCCGTAATTTCTTACGCTGTAAACAGTTTGACCCACTTTTGGACTGCTTGGCAATTTATAATCTAATTTGTTGTTAAACTCTGCGAGTTTAGATTGCCGTTCATCTTGCTTAGGTACTTCTTTACTTACGGTAAAATAGAGATTGATAAATCGGCGAAACAAACTGTCGGTTTCGGGTGTATCTATCGTACTCATCGCTTGCAAACTAGCTACATCTTTTTCTAATTGCTCGATTTTTTTATGGGCGCTTTTCACTTCATTCTTTGCTTGTATCCCATTATAAATAGATACAATTCCAGTAATGATAAAAAGGAAAATAAAGCCCCACAATAGATACGAAACGGTATTCAAACGGTATTTTTTAGCAGGTTTCTTTTTCTTTGTAACGGCTGGACTAGCGCTTTCTTGCGGGTCGTCCGTTGGTTCTTTTTTGTGTAAACCTCTCATAATTCACTCCTTCCCCATGTTTTCTTTTGTTAAAAGGGTCACATGTGAGTATTTTCTTGTCAAGTCTTATCCTGCTAACAAGAAACTGGTAGAATAGGCAAGGGGTAAAAGCAAAAGGGCATTTTTTGCTTTGTCGACCGTTCTAAAACGCTAGTTTTTAGACGGTCGCCCCGTTTTTTTCCTACTCTTTTTAATCGACTTAAAACCATAGAAATGTCTGATTCTTTGATAAGATAGATACCACCCATTTTTTTTATCTCAACCCCCTCATAATATTCAGGATTTCGATTTTTAATATTCGATAGGTACCGTTGATTTTTACCGATTTTTAGACTTGCTTGTGTCAACGTCAACCATTCATCTGTACTCATGGCTACCCTCCTTTTTATTTTATATTTTTATTATACCACTTTGAGGTTACTTTTGTAACCTCAAAGTGTAAAAAATTGTATTTATTTTGGTTTTTCTTCTTTGCAATTCAAGAAATATTCAAGCTCTAGCAAGCGTTCATCTGCATTTTTTAAGCAACCATATTGTAATAATAGATACGCATTATCATGTTCTATAATCGCTTTGCTTAGCTTCCTATGCTCTTTTCTTGCATGTTCTAATTTTGTACTTAAAAATGGGTCTTTCATTTTTTACGCTCCTTTATTTGCCTTACAAGCCCTTACTGGGCTTGTAAGTATTTTTTTCAGCTTTTTCTGCTTGGCTCACTTTTTTACATTACTTTAATTTTCAAATTTTTTATTTCCCACTCAAACCATTCGCTAAAATCTTGTTTAAAGCCGTTAATAGAATATTGCTCTTGTTCTTCTGCTGCTTTATCGTTTTGAGGGTCTAAGTAGGTCGGTTTATCTTTTGGTCTTGCGTATACACCTATCCATGTTTTAAAATCGCCCTCAAAACTGCTATCTATGATAAAGCCTTGCTCTTTTAGCTCTTCTCTTACTTGAGCTTTTAGATATTGCTGTTCTTGTGTTCCATAAAACCCATTTTCTGTAAAATCTTCTAATTGTAATTTTTTTGTTTTTTCCATTTTCTTTTCCTCTTTTCTTTTTTTGATTTTTAGTTTTTTTGACAACCATTTTTTTTAGGGGTGAGGAAGTGAAGCTGTTTTCCTCGATTTTCAAAAGCTATGAATTGATTACAATGACTGCTCCTTTCTTTTTTTCGTTTAGATGCTTCATTTTTTCCAGTGCGTGTCGGTCGTTTGCTGTGACGAGAACGCAACATAGACACCAAGAAACCGCAAGGGCGAGCGTTTTTTGCTCGTTTATATACCCTTGCGGTTTCGACTGGCTGTGTTAAGGTAACAAACAGTAAATGCCCGACTTTACGGACTGATAAATGAAATATCTGAAAAAAGAAAGCGCGAAGTTGAGTGTTCTATTCATGTTCAGCTTTTGAACATCGAGGAAAGGGTCTTGAATTTGTCTTTTTCTTTTGATTTTAGCCTTGCTTTAGCAAGGCGTTTCTTTTGAGCGGTGGTGGCGGTCGGAGCGAAGAAGAAACACGCTTTTTCTTCTTTTAACAAACAAAAAACACGCTAAAAACCTTGATATAACTAGGTTTTTAGCGTGTTTTATGATATACTATTAGGGTAGAAAGTTATGACGGTGGCTATCTTTGAGAGGTGGTGGTGCTTATGAATGTAAGTGCTAAAATCTTTAGAAAGGAAATGCCTTTTGTCCGCATATGAGACAATTCAAACGATTTTAGGCTTTGGTATGTTTACCATTGCACTAATCGGTTTGATTGTAACAGTGCTAAAAAACGACAAAAAAAAGTAACCAGTCATTAACTTTAGCAGGTTAACTGGTTACTAAAATCAAATAAATCTTGCTACCGTCTTAAACGGTCTACATGAGGGCGTATTTCCAGTACGTCCTCTTTCTTTGTTTATTATACCACATTTCAAGAGAAACAGGAAAGGCGTAGCCTTTTTTTCTTCCTGCCCCCCTAAACGGTGGTGGCGGTCGGAGTGTGGGGGGCAGGAAGAAACGCCCTACTTACTCAGCTAAACCACTAAAAACATTTCGAGAATACACTTCTTTTTTATTATCTTCTCGTTGATTTTTATTAACATAAAAGAATTGATACGACGGTAAATCTTTGATCCTATCGGGGTCAAAGATAAATTTGTTCACTTTCCGAACGGTTCCCCGCTCGCCCTTCGTTTCAATCCGCATTAAGCGACTACCCTTGTTTTCTGTCATAACGGTTCGGTCAATATCTCGATACGTACCGATTAATTTAGCGATTTCTTCCGCATTATCGGAATCGTTCGCACGTCCGATAATAAACGTATTACAATTATCAACTGTTTGTTGCTTAATATCAATATTTCGGCGCTTGTTAGCTAAATCGCTATATGACTGAATACCTAAGACAGCCCCGAAATTAGCTTCTCGTGCCTGCGATAAGATTTGCAGAATATTATCTGTGCCATAAGCCCCGAACTCATCAAACATACCTAAAACACCCTTAAAATCGCCTAAATCATTGAATAACTCCTGTGTGATATAGCAACAATCGGCAATGATAAAGCGCCCAACTAAACCAATAAAACTCGAATAATTGTTACTATCCAATGAAAATACGACAATATCGCCGTTCGTGATAATTTCCTTAATATCAAGCGTTTTTCCTTCGACTTCTTGGAATTTTTCGCCTAAATCAGAATAAAGCAACATTTCTAACTGTGTCCGTAACCCTTTAATTAATTTCATTTGTTCGTCTTTTTGCGTAGCTAATTTTTCAATATCTTCTTGTTCAATAAAAGGTTTACCAAAAAATAACTTGTTATAAAGCTGTACTTTTTTGTCCGCTTGAATCGTTAGCTTACTTGTATCTAAATTCGTTTCGGCTTTCTCTTCCGTCACTTCTTGTTGTTGATACAAAAATTCCCCTACCGTTTGTACATTCAAATGCTCATATATTGTTTCCAAATCACTTGGAAAACCAAAATCATGTAAAAATCGAATCACTTTTTGTAACAGATTTTTGCTTTCTCCTTTGTAGTAAGGCTCGCTCCATTCCATAGAATCAATTAATCGGTCAGTAATGGACGTTGGCTTACCGTATTTAACAGGATTATAATGCCAATCGGTTTTATCTGAAAAGTTATAAACATTTTTCCCATAGTGATTGGCTAACTTGGTAATGGATTGAACGGTTTTAGGTGACCCTTTCCCGTCAACATAAATGACACCCATATCTTCTCGCAAGGCTTGTTCCATAATATTGTACATCATCACTGTTTTCCCACTACCTGTTGTTCCCGATACTAAGCAATGTTTGAACAAATCAAGGATATTGAATACTACAGGTTGTTTCTTAATATCCATGCCTAACAAAACTTCATGCCCCTTGCTCTTACGATACGTTCGTTGAATTTTATCGGTGTACTGCACACTTTTCTTATCAATTTTCTTAAACGTATCACTTGCTAAATAATCGTCTTTTTCTTGTTCTTTTTCTTTCGTAAACCAGTTCTTTCCTAACGCCTTGCCTATCATGACCCATAAACCCATGAATGCCACACTCACAACCAATATAAGCAAATAACTCTGATACGTTAAGACAAAAGGTTGCCCATTTTGAAGAATTTCCTCGGCTTTCTTCACCCAACTAGGCAGAAAACCTTTGAAAAGCCCTAAACTCTGCAATAATGGCGGATAGCTCCAAAAATACAAGCCGATAAGACTAGCAACTAAACCTAAAAAAGACACAAAATAAATCAGTTTTTTTTCTAAAAAACGACTAGCCAATAGGGCAAAAATCAAACTTAAGACTAAAATTGGCAAACTAACAATAACTCCTGCAACAACCACAAGGGCAATCACACCATACCCTATCATCTCAAAGCTATCATCACTTGATTTTTTTTTTTTCTTGCTTTCAAATTCAAACATGTTTTCACGCTCCTTTTCTAACCGCTGCGACTGATTCGGCGTAGCCGATCATCAGTTGCTACGGTCGCTTGATAGGTTCAAAAAATAAAGACAAGCCCATAGTTTTTGCTTTTTCCTCTACACGTCGTTTAATTCCCTCGTCGTCATAGTAATACGTCACATTATCAATGGTTCCTTTAGCTCGTTCATCAATATACCACTTCAATTTCCGTTCTAAAGACGTCCTATTTTTATGGGATAACTCAACTTCATACGCATTACGCAATTTTCGTCCATTGGATAAAGAAAAAAACATCATAAAATCGGGAATACGGTTCATTGTCCGTGTTTTTTCTGCATGTCGATTCTCCACACGGAAACCATGGTCTATCTCCCGAAAATAGGACGACAATATTTCTCGTTCACTTTTTATTTCAATACTTTCTACTAACTCGTTTTTTTGCTTATCCTGCCATTCTTGAATAATACAATCATTTATTCGTAAATTATGAACCAACTTAGCCAAATTCGGGTCACTATCTCGTGACGTATACCCTCGATTGTTTAAACCAATATATTCACTACCACGCTTAGTAATATAATGAACATGCCCTTGTGCCAATGGATACGTTTTTATAAATTTCAAGGCTTCTAATTTTTTTAAACTATCCACTTTGAATTTATAGGATATCTTCATAAACTGGTCTATCTGCTCCCTTGTAACGATTCCGTATTTATCAATTATCCGCAACAATTCTTTTCTCTTTTTGCTTAATACTTCATCTTTCATCTATTTTTTGTCACTTCCTCTCACTCGTTTTTTATGTTTTTTTCTTTGTCTTTTGACCTACTCTTTTTTCTTTTTCTCCTCTCTTTTCTATTCTCTTTTCTATTCTCTTACTTCATCTATCTTCTCTTCATCTCTACTTTTAATCTTTTATTTTTTATTTTCTTACTTTTTCTCGTCCGTCCACTCCAGACTTCACACACTTGCTACGTCGGGTGTGTGAAGTCTGGAGTGGACGGACGATAGAAAATGTTGATAATAAAGGTTTTTTAAAAGATTAAAAGTACACACCTAAATATACAGTTTAGTATGCTTAAATTTTAACATATCTTTTAGTTCTTTTACAGTTTTTTCTGTGTTCGCTACGCTCTCACTGCCCCTCGACGTTTTAGTAGCCTTTCCCTCACTTC
>OMJG01001327.1_pt1 | contig 14532 bp, 16 predicted proteins | sample 1646431 | NCBI WGS metagenome assembly OMJG01 (sample SAMN03771674, study PRJEB25209) | food metagenome | isolation source: Cotija cheese | place: Mexico:Jalisco,Michoacan | collected 2011-12-12
GTGGGCAATAGCGCTGGTAAAGCGACTGGCACAGCTGATAAAAATAATGATAGTTACCTTGTAATTCGTGACGAATTTGTTTAAACTTAGGATGGTTCAACATCGTTAGGACTCCTTTTAAGTTTAGTCACTTATGAGTCTAACTGTGTTGGACTTTTTTGTTAATTTTTTTGTACTATTACAAACTAGCACCACGCGTGTACTGGTATGTATTTAGATGCTAGAGAATCGTCCATGGCCAAAAATATTGATGCCATTTGGGACGGGATCAAAGATCTACCATGGCGTGATCGTTTGGCACTATGTACAGATGACCGGGAAGCTGCTGATCTATTAAAAGATGGGCATATGGATCATGTGGTTAAACGAATTATTCAAAATGGGATGCCTGCGACCGAAGCCATTCGGGCAAGTTCCTTGCATGCAGCTCAAGAAGTCGGTGTTACTAATTTAGGTGCAATTGCTCCCGGATATGTAGCGGATTTCTTGTTAGTTCGTGATCTGCAAAATTTTGAGCCGGAGCAAGTCTATTTCGAAGGAAAACTAGTTGCAAAAAATGGGAAAATGGTCGTACAGATCGAACCGAAAGAGTTTGAAATTGAAAAAAGAAATACAGTGAACGTTTTACCTCTAGATTTAAAAGATTTTCAATTAAGGGCTCCTAATGGACAGCAAAATGGTAAAGTTAAAGTCAATGTTCCAGTCTACGTTGACTATAATGATTCCATGACACGTTTACAAGTGGAAGAGCATGAGGTAAAAGATGGTATTGTAGATATTGGTGATGATCCCGACTTGGCTTATGTTATCACTGTTAATCGGTATGGAAAAGCAAACAAATCAGTGGGGTTGATTCGCCATTTTGGAGAGGTAAATGGAGCAATAGGAAGTACGATCGCACATGATCACCATAATATGATGATCGTCTATCGTTATCCTAAAGCAGCACAAAGAGTGTATGAGGCCCTTGTCAATGCGGCGGCGGGATTAGTTGTTCAAGTGAAGATAAGCTGCTCCAGACATTAGAATTGCCGGTATTTGGATTAATGAGTAATGAAGATTGTTTTGAAACAGCCAAAAAGGGTAAAGTGATGGAAGAGACGGTAAAAAGTATTGGTTTGGATACTTTGAAGCCCCTATTACGTATCGTGACATTGGGCTTAACGGTGATGCCTGAGTTTAAATATAGTGATTTAGGCCTAGTGGATGTATTAGAAACTAAATTGACCCCGATTTTTTCGAAATAGCCAACAAATAAGATAAATTAAAATGCAGCTTAGAAATGTGATGTTAATTTCTAAGCTGTATTTTAGCTTGTTCTAGTTTTTTGAGCTATCTGGATAAAATAATTTGCGAAAAAAAGAAATGTTTTTATCCAAACTGATTTGTATTAATTAAAAGCATATGATATTATCTTTAAAGAGTAATAATTACTATTTAACTAGGAGATGGAGAAATTGAGTAAATTCAAACAGATCAGAAATTGGGGACTTGCATTTTTACTAGTCATACTGGTGTTTGTGGGGGCTGGTTGTTCTAGTAATTCTGCTAAGAAAGATTCAGGCAAGATCAAAATCACAGCAACCACTGATTTTTACGGTGAAGTTGCTAAGGCGGTAGTTGGAAAGAAAGGAGAAGTAACATCGGTGATCAACAAACCTAACGTCGATCCCCACGACTATGATCCAACTCCTAAAATAGCTAAGGAAGTTGCTGGTTCACAAATAGTGATCGCCAATGGTATCGGCTATGATAGCTGGATGAATAATCTCGTTAAGAATAATGATAGTAAGGCCACATACCTTAAAGTTGGCGAAAACGTAATGAATAAAAAGACTGGTGATAATCCTCATTTGTGGTATGACCCGAATACTATGCCGAAGTTAGCTAATAGAATTGCCAAAGAATTGGGAGAAAAGCAGCCAAAGAACAAGAAGTATTTCCAAAAAAATGCACAAAAGTATATTAGTTCGTTACAATCTGTGGATAATAAAATAGCAAACTTGAAGAAAGTTGCTGCTAAGACAGAAAATAAAAATGTTTATGTGTCTGAGCCGGTTTTTGACTATGCGATAAACTCAATGGGCTTTAAAGTTGGTGATCAGAAATTTGAAAATTCTGTTGAAAAAGGTACAGATCCTTCTCCCCAGACAATTAGCGACATGCAAAAGAACATCAAAGAGCATAAGATCGCATTTTTTGTGTATAACTCACAAGTTAGTGACAAGACTGTGAATAATTTTGTTTCTTTAGCTAAGGAAAATGACGTACCTGTTCTTAAGGTGACTGAAACTTTGCCTGCTGGAAAAAATTATAAACAATGGATGTCAGGACAATATAACAGTTTGTTGAAGATTTTAGATCAAGAAAAATAAGTGAGAGATAAAGTAAATCAAAAGCTGAATAGGAGATAAAGTAGGAATTTTTTTGGCGAGAAAGTCAAAAATAGCCAAGGCAAAAAAGCAAGCAGAGTTAATTAAAAAATATGCTTCATTGAGACAAGAACTAAAAAAAGCTGGAAATTATCAAGCTTTAGCTAAGCTGCCACGAGATTCAAGCCCCACTAGAGCAAGAAATCGTGATATGATCGATGGTCGCTCACGCGGCTACTTGCGGAAATTTGGAATGTCACGTTTAAGGTTTCGTGACTTGGCTCATCAAGGAAAAATACCAGGTGTAAAAAAAGCAAGTTGGTAACCTGCTACAAAACAAATCGTTGACATTGAACTTTTTATTCTGTATATTTGAGTCAATCAATTCGGAGGTGTCACTATGATGCAATTTATGCTTAATGCAAATACTTGTTGTTGTCGGACAGAGCGTTTTTGGCGATGTTCGACCTGTTTGCATTAACATTTTTTGAGGAATAATGACCTTAAAGTGTTCAATGTCCACATGGGTTGGAGTTGAACTAAGGACGCAAGAATTCTGTTTATTCAGGATCTGGCGTCCTTTTTTTGTAGCCGAAAATTGATTTTTTAATATTTAAGTTTCGCTGCGTAAGTGAGTTGTTGCCATACTTGCAAGGCCGGTTACCATAGTTGAGCATCGTGAGACAAGAAATTTTTGTTTATCCAACTTAGAAAGCACAGCGCAAAAGACATGACGCAATGTCTAAGTCCGATATGCTCATCTCATGAATGTCTCACTGCACTTTGTAGTCGGGTTGCACAATGCAGAAGCCTGTACTTAACCAACTTCGTCAACAAGTCGAAAGGCACGACTTGTCAAAGTCAGTTAATGCTCGGCTTCTAACCGAATTGCTCCACCCTGTGTTAATTTTGAGGAGGTAAAAGTTATGATTATTCAGTCTGTTTCACAATTGATCGGTAATACACCACTGATCGATCTACAAGTAAATGTGCCTAAAAATAGTCACATTTATGCTAAGTTGGAAATGTTTAATCCTGGCGGAAGTGTCAAAGACCGCCTAGGACAGTATATGCTGCAAGATGGTATCGACAAGGGAAAAATTAATCAGAAAACTACTATTATCGAACCCACTGCTGGTAATACGGGGATCGGACTTGCCTTGGCTGCTTCTCAGTATCATTTGAAAACGATCTTGGTAATTCCAGAAAAATTTAGTTTTGAAAAACAGCAGTTGATGAAAGCTTTGGGGGCTAAACTTGTTCATACACCAAGTGAAGACGGAATCAAGGGCGCGATAAGAAAAGCGCGAAAGCTTGCACAAGAAACGCCCAATAGCTACGTTCCGATGCAATTTGAAAATCCAGCTAATCCGGCAACTTATTATCATACTCTGGGTCCAGAAATAGTTTACGAATTAAAACAGCCGATCACTGCTTTCGTTGCTGGTGCTGGCAGCGGAGGGACCTTTGCTGGGGTGGCAAAGTACTTGCAGGAAAAAGATGCTGATACTAAGACGATCGTAGTTGAACCTGAAGGATCGATTTTAAATGGCGGTCCTGCTCACTCACACCGCATAGAAGGGATCGGAGTCGAATTTGTTCCTCCATTTTTTGCTGACTTGCAGATCGACCAGACCATAACTGTTTCTGATGAAGATGCATTTGCTGAAGTTAGACGAATGGCCCAAGAACAAGGCTTTTTTATTGGAAGTTCAAGCGGAGCGGCAATTGCTGCAAGCCTAAAAGTTGCCGAATCTTTACCTGAAAATAGTACGATCGTGACTATCTTTCCTGATAGCAGCGAACGCTATATGAGTGAAAATATATACGATTAAAAAATTATTTTAAAAATAGTTTAAAGAAAAAGAGGTAGGATGATCATGGAATTTGAAACAAAATTATTACATGCAGGTGTTAGTGAAGATAAATATACTGGAGCAACTTCGATCCCAATTTATATGGCATCAACATTCCATCAAAAGAAAATTGGTGAGACTGAGTATGAGTATTCACGTACTGGTAATCCGACACGAGAAGCCGTTGAAAAGTTAATTGCTGATTTGGAAGGGGGAGTCGCTGGTTTTGCTTTTTCTTCAGGTTCAGCGGCAATCAACACAGTCTTTTCAATGTTTTCAGCAGGAGACCATTTTGTAGTAGGAAATGATGTGTACGGTGGGACATTCCGCCTACTTGATACTGTGCTAAAGAGGCTGGGCCTGACTTTTACGGTTGTCGATACTCGTGATTTAACTGCTGTCGAAAATGCTATCCAAGAAAATACTAAAGCTATTTACTTGGAAACACCAACCAATCCTTTATTGCACGTGACTGATATTGCTGAGCTTGCCAGGATCTCTCAAGCTCATGGGGTTTTGGGTATTATTGATAACACATTTGCTTCTCCATACATTCAGCGTCCATTAGAGCAAGGTATTGATATCGTGATCCACAGCGCTTCAAAATATTTGGGCGGACACAGCGATGTTATTGCTGGACTGATAGTAACGAAAGATCAAAAATTAGCTGATCAGGTCGGCTATTTGCAAAACTCGATCGGCAGCATTTTGGCGCCACAAGAAAGCTGGCTGTTACAGCGGGGAATGAAGACTTTAGGATTACGAATGCGAGCTCATTTAGCAAACACTGAGAAGGTTTTTGAATATCTGTCAAAACAACCATTAGTTAGCAAGATTTATTATCCGGGTGATCCTAATAATCCGGATCATGAAGTGGCACGCAAACAAATGAATGGTTTTGGGGCCATGATCTCATTTGAATTACAGTCTGGCCTAGATCCTCAAAAATTTGTCGAAGGATTACATTTAATTACTTTAGCAGAAAGTTTAGGAGCGCTTGAGTCGTTGATCGAGATCCCGGCTTTGATGACACATGGTGCTATTCCACGAGAAACTCGTTTGAAAAATGGAATTAAAGATGAATTGATCCGCTTATCTGTTGGTGTTGAAGATGAGAAGGATTTGCTTTGGGACCTTGAACAGGGCTTTGCTAACTTGAAGGGGAGACATGATCATGTTAGAAACGGCGCGTTCAATTCTTAGAAGAGATCCAGCAGCACACAGTTTGCTAGAGGTCTTGCTGACTTATCCTGGTTTACATGCACTTTTTTGGTACCGGATAGCTCATTATTTGAGCAAACATAAACTGTACGTTTTGGCGGGCTTGGTCAGTAGCCATGGTGCACGTCAGACAGGGATCTTGATCGCACCAGCTGCTCAGATCGGAAAGAGAGTTTTTATTGACCATGGCGTAGGAGTAGTGGTCGGTGAAACTGCAGTGATCGAAGATGATGTTACGCTCCTGCATGGCGTTACCTTGGGATCCAGACATGAATCTGATGGACAAAAACGTCACCCGCATATTAAACAAGGTGCTTTTATCGGAGCAAATGCACAGATCCTAGGACCAATAGTAATTGGAGAAGAGAGTAAGGTGGGCGCAGGGGCAGTTGTCTTAAAAAATGTCCCAGCAAGAACTACAGTCGTTGGCTCACCGGCGCATATAGTTACTCAGCACAAAAGCAAAGTGATCCAGGTTTCTTTTAGTGAGAATCAGCAGGAATTTAAAGAATTATGAAGAAAAAATAGACAAATAACAGCTAAAACTTAAAAAAGAAAACCAATCAGAGCGTACTGAACTCCAAAATATAATAAGTCTGCATTTTTGTGCGCACCCAAACAAAAACTACACCAAAACGAGTCAGGTCATCATCTCGTTTCGGTGTAGTTTTGTATTTAAGTATTTTCATCAAGTGCTGATTTTCAGTTCAGGTCCCAGGGATAATCCGAACTGAGTGAGCTATTAAATTCTTTTTGTGTTCTTAAACTGCTTATTCTGTTTTCTTGGCGTTTTTCATAACCAGCATTGATCATTTTTTCTTCTGCCGTTTCTGGAATGATTTTTCTTAAGGAAACACTTTTATCGGTCACTACAAAGGTTAAAAATGATGTGAGCCCAATATAACGTTCGCCAGTTTGCAAATGTTCTCCAATGATTTTTGCAAAGACTTCGATCGAACGTTTGCCGCAACCGCTAACGTATGTTTCAATGCAGAAAGAATCTTGTAAACCGAACGGAGCAATAAAGTTTGTTTGGTCCATCGAGGCTGTAACACTGACACTTTTTGCCAGTCTGGAAGCTGAAATCGAAGCTGTTCCGTCCAGCATTTCTAACAAACGGCCGCCATAAACCGTTTCATGTTCATTTAAATCGCCAGCTAACACCCTGTGACTAGTTACAGCAAGCGTTTGGCGACAGGTCATTGGTTCAGACATAAAAATCTCCCCCTAAATAATTTCGTTTAGATATTGGATAAATATAAACTCAGTATAGCTGAACATCACATCACGGTGAACGCTTTCTTTCTGAGCTGACAGTCAAATTTAGGATACACTATTTTTTTTCTTTTTATTTACTAGATCAACGATCATTTGGGCAGTGACATAACCTAGCGCGATCGCACCGGCAACCATTGCGACATGGGTCGTTTTTGAGATAGCAAGGACCGTTTCCCCATTGATAAATGCTGATAAAGCTTGATAACCGCTGGCTCCTGGAACAAGAGGAACTAGTCCAGAGCTAAACATCGTTGAAGGCATGGCCTTTTTAAAAGAAAAGATGATCCCGAGCAAGCCCACTAGCAAAGCCGCCAAATAGTTGCCTAGTATTGAACCGTAGCCGAATTTAAATATGAACCAATATAAGATCCAGCCAACCATACCAATTAAACTGGAGATATTTAATGCCTTTTTTGGCAAGTTAATAAACAGACCAAATGTAAATGTTCCTAAGTAGCTAAAAGTTGCCTGGATAAAAAAATGATAAAACGTCATAAGGCTACCCCTTTATTACATATAACGTAAGACTAGTCCAACACCGAAAGCAATCGCACTTAAAATGATCAGCGATTCCATTAATCTTTCGATCCCGGACAGTAAATTTCCCTCGAAAATATCACGCATAGAATTAATTATTGGGATCCCCGGTAAGGGTGGCATGACAGCACCGATGATAATATTTTGCACATTGATCCCGAGATGAAGACGAACCCCGATCACAGCGCATAAGCCAACCGTGAGTGCTCCCAGAAATTCGCTCATGAAGCGGATCCGAACTCGGGTACCGACATAATATGTGACTAAGTAGCCTAATGCTCCTGCAAAAAAGGCGAGTGGAAAATCTTCCCAATTATAAGTCTGGGTAAAAATGAACATAAAAAAGGCACCTTCAAAGCCGGCACCGATCGTTTGCAACCAGAGTGGGTATTGCGGCTTTGAGTCGTTTATTTGGAGTAATTTTTCTTCTAATTCATCTAAAGTTAGTTTATTTTCTGTGTATTGGCGGGACAATGCATTGACTGAATTAATATTATTCATATTGATCCCACGTTTTTCAACTTGCATGAAACGCGTGTAAGGAGTGTCCTTTAAGTTGACTAATAAACCAGTTAAGCTGGTAAAGGCTTCGGTTTTATTTTCTGAAGCATGGTCGACGATTCGCTTGGTAGTATCTTCGACACGCCACATTTCAGACCCAGCTTCAACTAGGATCTTGCCAGCTAACACTCCGACATCTATTGCTTTATTTTCCATTATCCCACTTCTCCCAGTTAATTATTGGTCATTAAAAAGTCTTTTTAATGAAACATTATAATTATACGCCAAGATCATTTATTACACAGTCCCTTATACCTATTTTTAATAGTATACATTAGAGAAACCTGAAAAGTACATGACAAACGTTCGGATTTTATTTACATTAATTAGCCAACTCGTTATACTAAGGATTAGTTATTTTTATTTTTTTGGCAAAGTCTGAAACCATTTTAACAGGGATGATGGCGGGCTTAGGCACATATGCTTCGTAAAGAAAGAGGGATTTTTTTGTATTTAGCTATAAATATTATTGGTTTAGCAATTTTTCTATTGCTTGGTTGGCTTCTTTCCAAGGACAAATCTCAGATCAACTGGAAAGAAGTTATTATCATGGTTATCTTTAACCTAGTATTGGCATGGTTCTTGACGAGTTTTTCTATCGGGAGAACTATTGTTGATGTCGCGGCTGCTGGTTTTAATGAGTTGGTCGACGTGGCATATACTGGTATTGCTTTTGCATTGCCAAGTATGGTCCACGTTAAACAAATGGATTGGTTTGTCCAGGTTTTACTACCAATTTTGATGATCGTTCCTTTGTTTGACATTTTAACTTACATCGGCGTTTTACCTTGGATCATCAAGTGGTTGGGTCGTGGATTGTCCAAATTAACAGGACAACCTCGTTTTGAATCCTTCTTTGCTATTGAAATGATGTTCTTAGGGAACACAGAAGCATTAGCCGTTTCTTCGCTACAGTTGAAACAAATGAATGCCAAGCGTAACTTAACGATCGCTATGATGTCAATGAGTTGTGTGACGGCTTCGATCGTGGGTTCCTATACGCAAATGATGCCAGCTGAATTTATTTTGACAGCTATCCCGATCAATGTGATCAATGCTTTGATCGTTACTTCGATGCTCAATCCAGTTGTTGTACCTAAAGAAGATGATCAGATCGCTACGATGGGTGGTTCTGCTGCAGCTGAAGTCGGTGAAGCAGATGAATCCGGTAAAAAAGAACCATTCTTCTCATTTCTGGGTGACTCAATTCTTGGCGCTGGCCGTTTGGTTTTGATCATTGCTGCTAATGTTATTGCCTTTGTCGCTTTAGCCGCTTTGATCGATAAAGTGTTGGGCTGGATCACACCATGGTTGTCATTGGAACACATTTTAGGGATCGTAATGTTCCCATTTGCATGGTTGATGGGTCTACCAGTGAACGATGCCTTCCAGTTTGCACAGTATATGGGTGAAAAATTAGTTACAAACGAATTTGTTGTTATGGGTAAGGTTACTAAGACGATCGCTACTGCAGCCTTTTCTGACCATTACCGTGCTGTCTTGACTGTCTTTGTCACCTCATTTGCCAACTTCTCAACAATTGGTATGATCATCGGGGCCTTCAAAGGATTGGTCGATAAAGAAAAGAATGATGTGATCGCAGCTAATGTTGGTTATATGCTGATCTCCGGTATTTTGGTTTCATTGCTATCTGCTGCAATGGTCGGGATCTTTGTCTGGTAGTTTAGGATGAAAAAGCAACACAGTTTTAATAGCAACATCAATTTACAAACAGAACTTATTGCAGGGGTGACGAGCTTTTTTGCGATCTCCTATATCATCGTAGTAAATCCTCTCATCTTGAAAGACGCCGGGATCCCTGCTTCCTTAAGCGTTTTTGCGACAATTTTTTCTTCAGCACTTGGATGTTTGCTGATGTATTTTATTGCAGACGCACCAATTATCATTACGCCAGGAATGGGAGTTAATGCTTTTTTCACCTATACTCTTGTCCAGTCTATGGGATTTACTTGGCAACAGGCTTTGGCAGTTTGCGCCGTTAGTGGTCTGGTATATCTGCTTATTGCTTTTACTCCGCTGAGTAAGGTTTTCGCAAGTGCGATCCCTGCTAGTTTAAAGCATGGGATCACAGCGGGGATCGGTATGTTTCTAGTCGTTCTTGGTTTGGAGAAGGCGCAACTGATCCGTTCTGGCGGGAAGCGATCATTACTTGCATTAGGAGATTTAAGCAGTCTGCCTGTTTTATTAGCACTATTTTGTCTTGCCTTGACTTTGATGTTATACCTGCGAAAAGTACCTGGGGGCTTTGTGATCGGGATCGTTGTCACAAGTGTACTGGCATTTTTAGTACATTTGGATTCAAGATCAGGCAGCAATACCAGTTTATCGTTACTCGGTTCATACGGGAAACTTTTGTTTCAAGGTGATTTTGGAGGAATATTCACTGTTAAATTTTTAGCAGCCGTCTTCTCTATGACGATGATCTTAGTTTTCGAGTCGATGGGGTTGTTGCAAGGATTGCTTGGAGATTCACCTAATTTTCAAAGAGCTTATCAAGCTAGTGCCATAGCAGCTTTTTGTTCCAGTTTTATGGGTACGAGCCCAACAGTTGCTGCTGCAGAAAGTGCATCTGGCATCGAAAGCGGCGGTAGAACGGGGGTCACTTCTTTAACTGCTGGGATCATGTTTTTGATCTCGTTATTTTTGATTCCCTTGTTGAGTTATGTCCCTGATGCCGCGATCGCACCAGTGATCATAATTACGGGGGCGTTGATGATGGAGCAAATTGGGCAGATCGACCTAACTGATTTTTCGGAATGGTTTCCAGCATTTTTGATTGTTGTTTTGATACCATTAACCGGCTCGATTTCAAGTGGACTGGCATTTGGATTTATTGCATATCCTTTTGCAAAGTTTGCTGCTGGCCGGAAAAGCGGTGTTTCACGAACAATGCTTGTGCTCTCAGTGCTATTTTTATTACAATTGATCAGCTCAGTTTTACTATAGTTTTATTGAATTTTTAATAATATAAAAACTGCTCAAGTATGAAATTTGAGCAGTTTTTATGTGTTAATTTTATCGAAAAATTATGCTTGTATTTATGAAAATTTGTGCGTATAATATCCTCGATTATGTACATGGCATGTTTATTATTAGAAACTTGGGAAATCGTTGTTATTCAAACAACCGCGGTTTTCCATAATGGTAACCTTGGCGATATGAAATTTCTAAATTATCTAGAAATTGATCGTCAGCCTCATTTTCGACGCCTTCGACTACTAAACTAATATTATTAGTATCTGCAATTTTTTTCCAAGTGGCAAGTTCTGTAATTATTTGTTCTTGCCGACCTTCAGCGCGGAAGTTTTGCAAGGGAAATTTTAATCCAAAAATGTAAGGTAAAAATCCCTGAATATTTTCTAGGGTATTGATCCCTGTACCAACATCATCCAGGGTGATCAAGGCTCCATGCTGCCGGTAAAAATTAAACTGCTGGATGATCTGTTCAAATGAATAGTTTGTTTGAACCGGTTCTTCTATTATTTCGATCGCCAAGGTGACTGGGGAGATCTCTTTTTGGGTTTTTATCAAATTTGAGCAAATTCATTATCTAAAAACTGTTCCCAAGTTAAGTTAAAATACACAAAACCAATTTTGCGTGAAAGCTTCTGTGCGACAGTGACAAGCAGCTCTGATTGAACTTGCTTAGGGATTGCCGAAAAACACTGAGGCAATTGCCAGTGACCGTTAACATATTCTCTGATCAGCATTTCGTAGCCAACTAGAGAGCCCTTGTACTTATTAAAAATTGGTTGAATAAAGTAACGATACATAATGTCCCGATCTCCTTTCACCTGAAATTTTCGTAGCTTTAATAAAAGTCAGCAAATTAAAAGTTTTAGTGCTAATTTGCATTAATATCACAAAATACCATTATATAATCTTTTTAAGGGATAAATCCACTAAAAAATTATTCAATAAATTATAAATGGTTATCACCAATAAGGAGGCTCATATGAAAATTGTTATTATCGGAGGATCACATGCTGGGATGATGGCCGCTGATGAAATTTTGCGGTGTGACCCAGATAATGAGGTCGAAATTTATGATCGAAATAAAGTCTCCTCATTCGCGGCAGAAGATATTTCTGCTTATATCAGGGGGGACGTTGATTTTTTGACAGATCTGCATTTTGATACAGAAATGGTCAAAAACAGTCAAAGAGTCAGAATTTTTCAGGCACATAGCGTGGTTGGACTAGATACTAAGTTTCATCAGCTGACTATCGTTAATAAAAAAACTAGTCAGACTTTTGTCCGCAGCTATGATAAATTGATCATTGCTAGTGGTGCAACTAATAGGTTACCACTTATTCCCGGTGTAGAAAATGAAAATGTCTTGGTGGCGCGGAGTTATAGACAAGTTGAAGTTTTAAAAGAGAAGATGAATAGCAATCACAAAATAACTGTGATAGGAGCTGGTCGTGCAGGACTTGAATTTGCATTGGCTGCGCGCAAGATAAATAAAGATGTTCAAATTTTTGATAAAGATGAATCGCTAGCCATTCATTACGTGGGAGAAAAAGTATCTGGGTGGTTACAAGAACAAATGAAAGAAAACGGAATTTCAGTTCGAACTCAGATCAATGTTGAAGAATTTCAGCAGCAAAAAGACGGTCAGTTGGTAATTAAGACTGATCAAGAAAATCTTACGACCAATATAGCTATACTAGCATTTGGGTTTGTACCAAATACAGTTTTTGTCCAAAACGAATTGGAGACAAGTCTGGATGGGTTAATTTGTGTGAATAAATATTTGGAAACGTCTGCTCCAGATGTTTATGCGATCGGCGACTGCGTTTCGGTCAAATTCGGAAACGAGAAAAAAGTGTTAAGGACTCGTTTGGCTACTAGAGCATTGCGGCAAGCTTTTGTTGCTGTGCATAATATTTTTGGACAGAAATTAAGTTTTGTTCCTATGCAAAAAACCAGTGGTTTAGGTGTCTTTGATAAATGGTTTGCTCAAACAGGAATGACACTTGAAAACGCTTTGAAGAATGAATTTACTGCTAACTTAGTCTCCTATGAAGGACCGTGGATTCAAGAATATGGAGAAATAAGTTCACGCGTGGTTGTTCATTTAACTTATGATATACCTTCACGAAAATTATTGGGTGTGCAAATTATGTGTAATCGAAATGTTTCTCAGTATGTAAGTATCGTTGCAGTTATGATACAAAATGAGAATACTATTGATGATCTTGCTCAAGCAGATATTTTATATGAACAAGGAAATGGTATGCCCCTAAACTTTTTAAATTTTGTGGCCCAACGAGCAGTGCGTTTTGAAGAAAAGCAAGGCAGGGGTCATCCGCGAATTACTATAGAGTAGGGGAAATTGAAAAATGTTTTTTGTGTATAATTGCTTTGGCGCTTGTATAGTAAGAAAGCTAAACCTGTGGTAGTGAAAAGTATAGTTGAATTTATTTTGGGCTTGTTTTTTTTGATTGGTATTTTGGCAACTTATCATGTTTCAGAATATATGGTTGCTGAAGTTATTTGGCCGAAAAAGTTCAGGAGATTTCACATTGATTTTGTGCAAGTATATACGACTTTGTACTTTTTAGTCTTTTTTTTGGCATTTTTAGTTATCAGACTTAACATTCCTGCTATCTTAGAGTAGGATAATTTGCAACTGTTGATTTTATTTTTCTTTTTGTTTTATTCAAAGGAGAAAAAGGTTTACTGACGGCTGACAGTACCGGTCCTGTTTGTTTTATTTGGTGAACTTGCATTGTTTGGAGAGAAATATTGGCAGTGGGCCGTGATTTTTTGTTCAAGTTCATTGCTTATGGTGGTCATTACATATTTGGACCGCCAGAAAAGCTATTTTCTAATGTGGCTAAGCTCAGTAAGTGTCGGTGTCTTCTTTTGGAGCTTGGAGTTATTAGCAGCTTCAGTTAGTTTTTCCAAATTTATCTACGGGCTGACCTTGTATATTGCGTTGTCCTCCTTTCTTTTTGTTATTATAGTTTTTGAATCACATTATAGAAATCAGGTCATTGAAAATAAACGATTTGCGATGTTTGATGAAATGACAGCCAAGAAAAATTATCGTTCGTTTGTGAAGGAGTTTGGACAAAGCTTGCAATTGGCTGGCGAACAGCAAAAACCTATTGCGTTTATTATGTTAGATATCGATCATTTTAAACTGATCAACGACACATATGGTCATTTGAGCGGCAATCAGGTTCTGAAATTCGTTGCGGTGGATTTAATCAATAATACTTATGATTTTGATTCTCAAGCTGATGTTTACCGTTTGGGAGGAGAAGAATTCGGCATTTTTTTGACTAACACGAACCTTGCAGAAACTCAAAAATTTGCACAGAAATGTCGGTATAGTTTAAGTCAATTAGCTGTCCCTATTGATAATGGCATGTTGCATTTAACGGCTTCTTTTGGCTGCGATATTTCCCGAACGGGTGATGATTTTAATACTTTTTATCAGCGAGTGGATCAGTATTTGTATCAAGCCAAAAATAATGGTGGGAACAAGGTCAATAATTTTTAAAATGACGAGATTATTAAAACAGACAGCTAAAGAGTAAAATAGCACGGCTGCTATATGCTTACTGAGGACAACAAGGTCAAGGTAAAGGGGAGTGTCAAGAAGTTTGTGTAAAAAGGGATTGCCCTTTCTCCATAAAATTAAATCTTTTCAGTCGAAAAGTGATTCTAATGTA
>OMJG01001332.1_pt1 | contig 14490 bp, 12 predicted proteins | sample 1646431 | NCBI WGS metagenome assembly OMJG01 (sample SAMN03771674, study PRJEB25209) | food metagenome | isolation source: Cotija cheese | place: Mexico:Jalisco,Michoacan | collected 2011-12-12
TCTCCCCTCAATAGTCTACGCTATCGTCTGAAATATTAATCACCTTTAGTATAACGTATTTCTTTAATTTGTATTATAAACTTTTTATAAGTTAGAATCATAGGTCCAAAGCACCATTATAGATACAGAAAATGAAAAAAGGCGCAAGCACCCAGGCTAAGATAGGAAGGTGAACCCCTTTCCTATCTGAACGCCAAGTCTCGCACCTTTTTAAAAATACACGAAATTTAAAAATAAAAAAAGATAGCCCTATTGAGCTACCCCACTAGTCGGGAAAACAGGATTCGAACCTGCGACCCCTTGGTCCCAAACCAAGTGCTCTACCAAGCTGAGCTATTTCCCGCTATTAAAAAAATAAACATGCACCCAGCAGGATTCGAACCTGCAACCGCTTGATTCGTAGTCAAGTACTCTATCCAGTTGAGCCATGGGTGCTTATATAAAATGCCGAGGACCGGGGTCGAACCGGTACGAGGTTAACCCTCGCAGGATTTTAAGTCCTGTGCGTCTGCCAATTCCGCCACCCCGGCATATTATAAAATGTATTTATATGGATGTCCTTTCGGACAAAGCGGAAAACGGGGTTCGAACCCGCGACCCCCACCTTGGCAAGGTGGTGCTCTACCACTGAGCTATTTCCGCGTGTTTTTGTGTGTCATCAACTGACGACTAAATAATAATATCATCTGATAGCAAAGATGTCAATAATATTTCTGGAAAAAGTTTAAAAAACATGAAAATTTTTTTCTATATCCGAAAATACACAAAAAATGTGAACGATAAGAAGATTGTAGTTGCCCTTTTTTCAAGTTATCGCCTTGGAAATGGATTATTCCCCGATCATTTTGTATTTACTTGCTGTTAGATCTATCCTAGTAAAGAGGTCTTCCCTAACTCCTGTCGCACTTCCTCGCAATTGTGGTGGTGTGTATTGGATAAGGTCTTCTTCGAAATAAATTTCCCCACTATCCTTCATCCCTTGAATATCCACAATTTAATTCACTTATGCTAAAAAATGAAATTCTTTATTCTATTATAGCCAATTCCTTAAAAACGCTACCTTGGATGATCATTATTCTTTTAAATTTCATCCTACTTGTATTGCATTTATTTTTAACCCATATTAAAAAACTCCATTGAATCAGTTTTTTTGAGAATTCACATTTTCTTCAATATTTTATCTCAAATCTTCACGGGAAATTCAAAGGTACACGCTATTATATAAGCATACCCAATATAAAAACTTTTCTTCATAAATCTTTCTCCTCCCAAACGAAAGATTATAAAGTAAACCACCTACCGCCTCCCAACGGTAGGTGGTTTTTTGTGTATAACAAAAAAAATTTTTGATTCATTTTTTGTGTTAAAATTTAGCCAATATAAGTTGATCTGATCAGTTAGCAACCCAATGCGATTCAGCCGCGGCCAAAGACCAGAATGATTTATGGTCTTTTTTCAAAATTGCGTGGCCAATGAATTCCTTAATCTCCTTCCAACAGATTAGCATTTCAACAAAGAAAGTGAATGGATATATGAATACTTTAACTGTTAAAAATCTATCAAAATATTATGGCAAAATAACGCCCTTTCAAGCAGTCAAAGATGTTTCTTTCAACATTGCCCCGGGTGAAATTGTTTCACTTGTTGGACCAAATGGCGCTGGAAAAACAACCATCGTTTCAATGATCGGCGGTTATATCGAGAAAACTGCCGGGGAAATTTGGGTAAATGGTAAACAAGACCACTATAAGAATGATATTGGCGTTTCTTTTGGAGGCGATTTAGGTTTCTACGGAAATGTTTCGGCCTATGATAATTTAAACTTCTATGCTGACCTTGCAAATGTACCATTTCGACAGCGTAAACATGAGGTCCATAGAGTTTTAGATATCGTTTCGCTGACTGATGTAAAAAATAAACAAGTAAAATTTTTCTCTAAAGGAATGAATCAACGATTACATATCGCTAAATCGCTATTAAACAAGCCCTCCTTACTCTTACTAGATGAACCTACTAACGGGTTAGATGTGGAAATCGCTAAAGAAATAAGAGATACAATCAAAAAATTAACTGTAGAAGAAAATGTGAGCATCTTATTGACAAGCCACATCATGGGGGAGATAGAAACCCTATCTAATCGTATTATACTTATTGGTGGTGGCAGCCTAAAATTTGAGGGTCCTGTAGCAGATATTATTCACTATTCTGGCTTACCTAAAGGCTCCACCTTAGAAGACGCCTACTTATCTATTGCGCCAAGTTTAAGGAGGTCATGATGTTTCGATTTTTACGTTTATTTTTATTCCATATGAAAGTTTATATTAGAAATCAATATTTTTTATGGCTACCCATCATTTCAACAACGACCATCTTTCTCTTACAATATCTTACAGCACATGGCTATGACCGGTTAGATGATCCTTATTTATGGACACGAAGTGCAATATTTGGCTTATGGGCTTCTGCTACAACAGCAACGGGTTCAATCGGATTCCAGAGACACCAGGGTACCTTGACTTATTTAATCAATACGGGCATTAACGATTTTATGTCACTAACCGCGCTCATTTTACCTGCCTCAACTTTTGGATTGATTTCCTTCCCACTTTCTTATAGTTTAGCACGCATTTTCCATGTTCAGGTGACTGACTTAAATTTTGAATTTGTCCTTTTAGTATTGTTGCTATGGCTGAGTGTAGCAGTAATGGATATGTTGATCGCTGCTTTCTTTGTGTTAACACCTAATGCAATTGTCTACGAAGAGCTTATCCATATACCCCTTCTTTTATGCAGTGGTTTAATTGGACAAGGAAAATTTTTTGATCACCTATCCATGTATACTCAGTGGGGGCTCCCGCTAGTCTATCCTATTCGAAAATTACTCTCCAACAACGACGCCAGTTATAACTCGTGGAGCTATCTGCTATCCTTAATGATCTGGCTAGCCCTTGCAGTTAGCCTAGGGAGCATTCTTTTACGTTGGGCGAAAAAAGACGGTCAAGGGAGGTTGGTATAAATTGCGTACTCAATTTTCATCATTAATCTACCTTCGTGATATCAAAACTTTTATCACTTACTTCTTTATCACACCCATTATTCAGATGATTTTGTTTGTACTCATTAACCAACAATATTCCAGCACCATTGACTATAACATTGCCTTGAGTTCAGTTTTTATTTCTGCCAACGCGAGCGCAATCAATACGATTAATCAACTATTGGTAACAGATAAAATATTAGGCATCCATACTGAAATGATTGTTCATAAGCCTTATGCCATAAAATATTGGTTTGACAAAATAGCGACCGTTTATTTTAGCTCGCTACTTTTATTTTTGATCAATATTTGCATTCTAGCGATATTTGGCGTAACGACCAATCAAATGTATAGCGCAATCGCATTGTTACCTTTTAGCATTCTCTATAGTTTACTGATCGGAGTCATAGCTTTTTATCTAGCAATCAATATGAGTAATATTTATTTTTTCAATAATATCTTTATGAATATCCTGCCTATCATTTCTGGATTAGCGATTCCAATTGCCACCTATCCAGCCATCTTTAAAAATTTCTCTATGCTATTTCCGTATGGCCAATTGCTAACTGCTATCCACACCAATCAAGTTGTATTTGTTCCGTTGTTGACACATTTTGTAATTGTCGGGCTAATTAGTGCGCTACTTTATAGATACCGAATTGCCTTTCAGAAAAAGTAATCCGATAGCGCAACGCCTATAACTGTCCATATTAAACCAAAAAACCGTCCATCATAAGATAGGCGGTTTTTCAAATCTAATCTTCTATCAACAATTGATATACGGCCCCAATCAGGTTGGCTTCACTACCATATTTACACAAACCAATCTCAACCGATTCAAATGAGTCGTTAAACCATGGTACGTCACGGCGTAGTGCATCATATTTGTCTTGGACCCCTTTTAACACTAGTGGCTGGGCTGAAATACCCCCACCCATAACGACCCTATCCAGGTCTAGCGATATCTGTAGGGTATGGACGATATAAACGATATCTTGGCAATATTGGTCAAATAAGGCTGTAACTTCAAGATTAGTCCCCTCTTCTAAGGCTTGGAAAACTTCCTCACCGTCACCAGGCGCTAGCCCTAATAGTTCTCTAGATTTATTCACGAAAATAACCGCAGATCCTCGCCTACCCATTGAATTCTCTGCGGTCATATCGCTAGAAGACGCATACATATAGGACAATTCGCCCGCTTGGAAATGACTGCCTTAGTGCAGTTGCCCATTTAAAACAATCCCACCACCAACACCCGTTCCTAATAGTAAAACTAAGCTATTTTCAACATCTGTTAAGTGCCCTTGCCATAATTCAGCTTGAGCTGCTGCCTTGCCGTCGTTAATAGCCGCCGCTGGTAGGGCAAAATTTTCTTTAATAAAGTGTTTAAAATTTAAGCCATCGATAAAAGGAATTGCGCCCCCAACATGGACGGCACCTGTTTCTGAAACCACCCGCCCTGGTGCAGAAAAGCCAACTCCTTTTAGCTGGTCGCCCACCTGTGCCTATGCTTGATTAACAATATCAAGGATAGCTAATTTTAAATCAGGCAAGTTCTGTGGCGTTTTCCGCTTATCTTGGTTGGTAATCTGACCCGATTTGTCTACCAATCCTGATTTAATATTTGTACCGCCGATATCAATGCCTAAATATAGTGCTTGTGCTGTCATTAACCTGCCTCCAAAAAAATGTAAGCGCTTACGATATATTGCAACCATTTTACGCTAACATGTAGCAAAAAACCAGAAAATACATTCTGGTTCTGATCACACACCTTTAAATATGCGCTTCTATCAGGTCTGCCAACATTTGCGTTTGCTTGGGTAGTGGAACGTAAGCTTGGGGTGGGATTTTTACAATAGGTTTGGCCATCCGGTGGGCAAATTTGGCTAAGTTATCGAAATACATCCTCGTTTGCGGGTTGACTAAGTACAAATCAAATTGATCGTCTTCAATTGCCTTTTGTCCGGCATAGATGGAGGTTGCGGCGACCTCAATGCCTGTATCCTGTGTTTGAAATAGTGTGGTTGCTTTCTTAGCGACTAGTGACGATGACATCCCACCCGCACAAACAATTAATACTTTTTTCACTTATATACCCTCCAGTCTCAAAGATACAAGAAAAACCGAGCAGGATCTTTTTCCCACTCGGCCCTTCTTGATTATGCAAATGTGTTCAGTATTTGACAGACAGAATTATTGGTCTAAGTGCCAAATATCATTATTGTATTCTTCAATCGTACGGTCAGCTGAGAAGTAACCAGCGTTCGCGATATTGATTAATGAACGACGGGTCCAGTCGCGACGATCTTCATAGTCGTAGTAAACTTTTTCTTTCACGTCAATGAATTCCTCTAGGTCGATCAAGGCCATGAAGTAGTCTTTGCTGGTCATATCGTTATATAAGCGGTGCAGACGTTCAGGAATACCATAAGCCATCAATTCATCAGAGATAATGAAGTCTACGATTGGTTTAATGCGTTCTTGTTTATAGTAGTCTTGTGGGTCGTAACCATCTGTTGCGTATAGGTTTACGATTTCCTCACTTGATTTACCAAATGGATAAACGTTCTCTTCACCTACTTGTTCAGCGATTTCAACGTTGGCACCATCCCAAGTCATGATAGTTAATGCCCCATTTAACATGAATTTCATGTTACCAGTACCAGAAGCTTCTTTAGAAGCTAATGAAATTTGCTCAGAGATATTGGCTGCTGGAATTAAGTATTCCGCTTCAGACACGTTGTAGTTGTCTACGAATACCACTTTCAAGTGTGGTGCCACGTCTAAGTCATTTTCAATTAATTCTGATAATGACAATATTAAATGAATAATATCTTTAGCAATCGTATAGGCTGGCGCTGCTTTACCACCGAAAATAATGGTAATTGGCGTTCCAGGAATGTTCCCTGCTTTAATTTCGTGGTATTTGTAGATGATGTATAAGGCCAGCATTTGTTGACGTTTATATTCATGAATACGTTTAATTTGAACATCTACAATTGAATGACGGTCAATGTTAATATCACGTGTACGTTGCAAGTGGTCTGCCAAGGCAATTTTACTTTCTCTCTTAATATGACGTAATTCATCTAATGCCTTATCATCATTTTCGAATGCTAATAAGTCTGTTAAGTCAGCATCTTCACGCCATTTTGTCCCAATGTGTTCATCAATAAAGTTTGTTAACGACGGGTTACATGCCATTAACCAACGACGGAAAGTAATCCCGTTTGTTTTATTTGAGAATTTTTCAGGATAAATCTCATAAAAATGGTTTAACTCGTTATTTTTCAATATTTCTGTATGTAAAGCGGCAACCCCATTAGTCGAGAATCCAAAATGAATCGCAATCGATGCCATATGAACTGTACCCCATTTGTCAATAATTTGCACCGCTGGTTTATCCGGAAATTCATCTTTAATGATTTCGTCTAGCTTCGTAATGATTTTAGCAATCTCTGGTATAACTTCATGAATATCAGATAATGGCCATTTTTCTAAGGCCTCTGAAAGAATCGTATGGTTAGTGAAAGCAACCACATTGCGTGTAATTTCCACTGCTTCTTCAAAATCAATACCATGTTCTGTTGTTAATAAGCGGACAAACTCTGGAATAATAAATGTCGGATGCGTATCGTTAATTTGTACAACAACATATTCTGCTAAGTCATGGATGTTAGACCCACGCTCGATCGCTTCTTGAATCGCTAATTGAGCACCATTTGAGACCATGAAATATTGTTGATAAATACGTAATAAGTTCCCATTACGGTCAGAGTCATCTGGATATAAGAATAAGGTCAGGTTCTCTTCAATCTGAGTCTTGTCAAAATTAATGGAACCTTCTTCGATAATTTCAGGATTTACTGTATCTAAGTCAAATAAGCGTAATTTATTGACGTTTGGTTGGTTGTAACCAGGTACATCAATTTCATATAAAGTAGATTGTAAGGTAAATTTACCAAACGGCACCTTGTAAGAAATGTCCGATTTATTTAGCCACGTTGGGTGGTCTAACCATTCATCTGGTTTATAAGATTGTTTATTATCCTCAAAGTATTGGCGGAATAGCCCGAAGTGGTAGTTTAATCCTACCCCGTCACCGTTCAACCCTAAAGTGGCGATTGAGTCTAGGAAGCAAGCTGCTAATCGACCTAATCCACCATTTCCTAGTGACGGCTCTGCTTCAGCTTCTTCAACTTCAGCAAGAGAAGTCCCGTTTTCCGCTAATTCAGCAGCTACATCATCGTATAAACCTAAGTTTAATAAGTTATTTGATAGTAATTTACCGATTAAAAATTCGGCAGAGATATAATAAAGTTTACGTTTACCTTCATTTTGTGGCATTGCGGCTGTTTTTTCTTGAACAAGGTCTAATAAAATTTTGTAGATTTCCGCGTGTGACAACTCGCTTAGCGGTTGATTAAATTGCGCTTGAGCACGTTCGTTTAAATTTAACATGATTGTCTCCTTATCTTTAACTGTGTATCAGTAAGTTCAAAATTTTCCAATTATTACATTCAACTAATCATTATCTTCAGGTAAAAAGGCCGCCTCCGCTGCTATGCTATTTATACCATTATTTTGATCATCTTGACTAATGAAAGCTTGATTTACTCTAAAGTATGTTTCAGTGATTGAAAGCAAGCGTTCTTCAAGGTCGACCGTAAAGTCTTCTTGACGGACTCGCCAGTCCCAGTTGCCGCCAATTGTAGACGGGATATTAATCCGGCCTTCAGGCCCCAACCGTAACAAGTCGTTCATCATGTAGATAGCTAATCTTGACGGCGATGCGGCGATCCCTCGAACAAAGGCGTCTGATGGGTGTTCCCCTACACCACGGTTCAAGTATTGGTCCGCTTGGTCTCGGTCTGCTTGGCTTGCTTGGTTCATATACCAGTCATAGGCTTGCATGGAATCATGGGTTGACGCATAGGCCACTGAGTTGACAGGGTAGTGGTGTGGTAAGTCTTCTGAATCTTGACCGTAAAATCCATTTTGCAAAACTTTCATACCAGGATACTCTGTATGATCACGCATATCATGCACAGCTTGCGTCATAAACCCTAAGTCTTCCGCAATCACTTTGATATCGCCTAATTCTTTCTTAAATTGGTCGAAAATCTTATTTCCAGGTCCCTTCTGCCATGAACCTGAGGCAGCTGTTGGCGAACCAAATGGCACTGCCCAATAGCTTTCAAAGCCGCGGAAGTGGTCAATCCTTACCACATCATACAGTTTGAAGCTTTCCTTCATCCGCAAGATCCACCATGCATAATCCGTTTCTTCCATGTAGTCCCAGTCGTAAATCGGGTTGCCCCAATATTGACCGTCAGCTGAATAGAAATCAGGTGGCACACCGGCAACGAGTGAGGGATTGTTCTTCTCGTCAGTAAGGAATAATTCCGGTTGTGTCCACATTTCAACTGAATCGCGGGCCACATAAATTGGAATGTCTCCAATGATTTCTATGTGGTTGTCATTGGCATATTCTTTTAAAGCTTTATATTGTTGGTTAAACCAAAATTGGGTGACCAGATGGTAGTCATACCGCTCAATATGAGCCTCGCAGAATTGGTTGACCACCGCTTCATCATAGTTGCGTAAGTTCGTTGGCCATTCATACCAGGGGTTTTGCCCATTTTCTTCTTTAATAGTCATATATTGGGCAAAAGGTATCAACCAAAAGCTATTTTCTTCATAAAATTGAATAAATTCCGGTTTACTGTAAGCATTTGTTGACACAAAGTTAGCTACAGCCTTTTCAAGTATAGGTCTTCTGTTTTTAAAAAGAATATTATAAGCTACCTTCTTCGGGTTATTACCAAAATTAACCCCTTGATAATCCGTTTTATCTAGGTAACCCTGTTTCGCTAACAGATCAAAATCAATAAAATGGGTGTTACCAGCAAATGCTGAGAATGATTGGTAAGGCGAGTCCCCAAATGACGTTGTGGTCAATGGAAGGATTTGCCAATATTGTTGTTTGGTTTTGACAAGAAAGTCAACAAATTCATAGGCTGACGCGCCAAATGAGCCGATACCAAATTGATTGGGTAGGGAAGATATGTGTAAAACGACACCACTTGCTCTTTCCATGCTTGAACCTCCTGTTTTCACTATTTCTTTGTTAAGTCACTTACATTTTACATAAAGCGCTTCCACAATGCAACCGATTTCGTAAACTTTTTTAAATAAATTTGAAAGCGTTGTCAATTTACTTTATAATAAAGGTATCAAGCAGAGAGGATAACACTTATGGCAATTACAATTCGAGATGTCGCTAAAAGAGCGGGTGTGGCACCTTCTACCGTTTCACGGGTAATCGCTGACAACCCCTCAATAAGTGATAAAACCAAAAATAAAGTGCGCGCTGTGATGAAGGAAATGAATTATTTTCCCAATATTTATGCGCAAGGGCTTGCAAGTGCTCATTCTAAAACATTCGGTCTTGTTCTACCCCTAGCAACTGATGCCTTTTATCAAAACCCCTTCTTTCCTACCATCTTACGTGGAATTAATTTTGAGATGGCCAAACATGATTATTCTATCCTGCTTTCAGTTGGTCTAAATGAGGATCAGCGCCGGAAACATATAGAAAAAATCGTTAATGGTAAGCAAGTTGAAGGACTAATCTTTCTATATGCCTCAAAAAATGACCCCTTATTGCGGTTCGCCCAGAAAGTCAACTGTCCAGCCGTCGTTATCGGGTCGCCCGACAACACTAAAGTTCATTTCGTGGATAATGACAATGAGCTGATTGGTTACCAAGCTACTAAGTCTCTGATTCAACAAGGGTGTAACCGGATTGCCTATGTCGGTGGGGATATGAACCAGTTCTTTATTGCCGACCGTCACAAGGGCTACAAACGGGCTTTGGAAAGTGCGGGTATTATTTATGACCCTAGCTTGATTTATAACGATATCAACTTCTTACCAAGTGATGGTTATGAATTAGCTCAAAATAAAATTGATTTTAGTCAAATTGACGGCCTGGTTATTTCCGATGAGTTGGTTGCTGAAGGGATTCGGAATTATCTGGATACCCAGGACATTCAAGATGTCCATCTGATTACTTTCTCAGCCTACCGCCAAGGCAATACCCAGTCGATGAATAAGACTTCTTATGTCAACCTGAATTCCCATATTATCGGTTCAAGGGCCGTGGATATTTTATTTGAAGCCTTAGATCCAGACCAAGCTAGCACACGATTCATTCATGAATATGTCGACGCTGACTTACATACAACTTAATCAAACAACGTTAAAGACTGTGATTACTTGCAGTCTTTTTATTATGGTTAGTGACTTAATACTTCGTATTTTTTGAACTTTCAAAATTATTAGATTTAAAAATGTATTGCTAAGTTTCCTAATTATGGATGTCTTTAATAAAGCTATAACGCAAAAAAAGCCATGAAAACGAATCATGACTTCTTTCGAATTACCCTTATTTAAAACACTAATCTTTGAGTCTTTTTTTCAAATGACAAGTCTAAAAATACCTTACTCTACCGTCATATTTGTTAAATTGATTTCAGTGATATCGCTAATCAACCATTCACCATCACCTTCAACCATTGTTAACATTAATCTGGTAATGAGTGTATCATCCAAAAAGTGCTCCTTGGTGACGTTCTGAACGATATCAACTGCTACAAGCACTTCATCTGTACCAACCGTGGCTGGGTCCACCCTAAGTGAATAGTCTTCTATCGTCACTTTTGCATAATACATTTCGTATTGTTGACGAATACCCTCAGGCGCTTGGCTTAATTCAGCTGCCACTTCAGCATCTGTTGGTGCAATTTCATTTAATAAATCAGTCGTTACAAACAGCGCCAGAGATGCTCTATATACATCGTGTTTATTTTCAATTTCAACTGAAGTATCCTCAGGTACATACACTTCAATGAATTGAACAGCCTTATCTGACAGGATATGGTATAGGTCATCATTTGCTGTGACGCTCGCCGCCACTATAGTCAATCGCCCTAAAGGCTTGAACAGGAAAGTCTTGGATATGAAACCAATTTTTGTAGATAGACTGGTCTTGATTATCCAAGACGTCTTGCCATTGGCTGGATGCATAGCCGATATGGTTGAAGACAGCGTCTAGCATTACTCTAATGCCCTGATCATGGGCTTGGCTGACCATTTTGCCAAATAATTCAGCGTCACCGAAGGCTGGATCGATGGTCATATAGTCGCTAGTATCGTATTTGTGATTGGTGTCCCCTTTAAAAATTGGGGTGAGATAGATGCCAGTGATCCCCAAATCAGCCAAATAATCCAGATGGTCGATGATCCCTTGCAAGTCTCCGCCATAGAAGTCATCATGACGGGGATGGGCCCTTGAACCCCAAGGCAAGGTATTTTCTGGGTCATTTGTGGGGTCTCCGTTCGCAAACCGTTCAGGGAAAATCTGATACCAGACCGTATCTTTCACCCAAGCTGGCGTCTTAACCCGGTCACTTTCATGAAAATATGGCAGGCGGAAATAAGCATTGACTTGTCCTAAAATATGGGCATCATCTGCTGGGTAAACTCCGCGATCACAATAAAAGACTTGATTCCCGTCAAAGTCCTGGACACGAAAGGCATAAGCTAGACGGTTGGGCGCTAATGGCCACTCACACTGCCAGTAGTCATGGAGGTCACTAGAGGCGACTTCCATCATTTTCTGATTGGTCCGGTACCAAGCCTCCGAATAATGTAGATAGGTATCCCCCGCCAACAAGTCCACCTGGGCTACGTCATTTTTCTTGGTTCGCAGGCGAATATGGACGGTATCTTCATCATATAAATAGGCAAATTCACTCTCCGGTCGGTGATATAAAGCTGCTGAATCCAATGGTTTTCCTCATTTCTATTTTTTATTGTAATACTTAAAAAGTAACCGCTTACATATAAAGATAGAAAAATAGCTAATGGCCTCTAACCATTAACTATCCTCCTAATCGACTTAGCTGACCCTAAGATTTACCTTCTTCAAGCGGTAAAAATCAAGCCAACATTTTTCTTTATGACTATATTAAAAGTGAATTTTACCTGCTTCTTGACCGCCATCAATTTGTTGATCTACGTTAGCTAATTCAATCCGGTCAATAGATTCACTATTTGTCACAACCACGATTACTGTTTTTTCTTTACCAGCCTCTTCGATGGCGTGTAAGTTAATTTCGCCAAGCACTTGACCAGCAGTCACTTCTTGATCCACGGCTACCGTTAATCCAAAGGTTTCCGGGTCAAAATTGTTGGTATCAATCCCCATGTGGATCAAGACTTCAAGATCATCGCTCGTTTGAATCCCGATTGCATGGTGGCTTGGGAAAATCGACACGATTTTACCGGCTACTGGCGCGTAAACTTTAGCAGTTTTAGCGTTTGTGTCAGGCTCGACAGCGTAACCGTCACCCATCATTTTTTCCGAGAATACAGGGTCATTTACACGTGAGATATCTAATAATTGACCAGCAACCGGTGCAAAAACAGGTGATGCTTGACCAGATGAAGCCGATTTCTCAGACACAGCCGCCGGTTCACTGGAAGCCGCCTTGCCTGTTACCTTGTCAGAAGGTGCCGGAATAGCAGTACCAGCGTCCAACAAGTCGTTGATGTCAGATTTTAGAATGTCTGATTTAGGACCGTAGATGGCTTGGACTCCGGTACCGCGAACCATTAAGCCCATAGCACCAGCTGCTTTCCAATACTCATCGCTGGCTACTTTTTCAGTATCCTTAACTGTCACACGTAAACGCGTCATACATGCATCTACAAAGTCGATATTTTCTTTACCACCTAATAGGTAGATAACATCGGCAATTTGTTGCTCGCTCGCATTTGAGGCAATGGCTGAAGCTTGGCCATCAGCTGCTTTACCAGCTTGTTCAGCTCCCAATCCCTCTTCGTAGTTACCTAAACGACCAGGTGTTGCGTATTTAAATTTCTTGATCATGAAGTTTGCAATAAAGTATGTTAATACACCAAATACCAATGTCACCAAGATGAAGTTGATCACGTCACCCATAATACCGGCTTGCGCTGATAATGGGATACGAGTCAAGAATTCAATAATTCCGAATGAATGCACACGTAGGCTTAACACATCTGCCATAGCAAATGCCGCCCCTTGAATCACCGCATACACCACATATAAAGGCATAGCGATAAACATAAACATGTATTCCAATGGTTCAGTTACCCCAGTTAGGAAAACGGCAGCTGCAGCTGAAATAAACATTGGTTTATATTTATCTTTCTTATCTTGGTCAACATTGCGGTACATTGCGTAGGTTAACCCCATCAAGATACCTGAGGAACCAATCATTTGCCCAACTTTGAAACGCGCAGGCACCCAATTTTCTAGTACAAATTGATAATTTTGCGTGTCACCAGCATTGTTGAAGTTTGCTAAGTCAGTTGCCCAAGCTAACCATAATGGGTCTTGTCCAACTACTTGTGTACCCGCTTGCGCACCCGTTAAAATTTCATATGTACCACCAAGTTCGGTGTAGTTAAGCGGAATGGTTAACATGTGATGTAAACCAAACGGTAACAATAGACGTTCTAAAGTACCAAAAATAAATGGCGCTAAGATTGGCGCAGTATCTTGAGAAGTTGCAATCCATTGACCAAATGCGTTAATACCTGATTGAATCACTGGCCAAACAACTGCTAAACCTAAAGCAGTCACTAATGACCATACAATCACGACAAATGGTACAAAGCGTTTCCCATTAAAGAAGGACAACACTTCTGGTAATTTACGATAGTTGTAGTATTTATTGTAGGCACTCGCCCCAATAAAACCAGAAATAATCCCTACAAATACCCCCATGTTTAAAGCTGGCGCTTCTAGAACACTAGTAAAGTAGCCATTTACAGGAATCGTTTGACCAAATACCGTGCTTGTCACAGCAGCAGGATCAGTTAACATTTCAGCTGTAACGCCAAACAAGGCACCTGTAATCCGGTTAATTAAGACGAAAGCAACAGCTGCCGCAAAGGCCCCACCAGCACGGTCCTTAGCCCATGAACCACCAATTGCAATCGCAAATAATAAATGCAGGTTACCAATAATGGCCCAACCAATTGACTCTAACACGGCGCCCGTAGTGACTAAAAAACTAATATTTTCAGCAACCAAGGGAATGGTCTTACCAAATGAAATCATTAAACCTGCAGCTGGCATAACTGCAATAACAACCATCAAAGCCTTCCCAAATTGTTGCCAAAATTCAAACGTAAATATTCTCTTCATTTTTTTCGCTCCTTCATTTACACCCTTATGATAACGGTTTCATAGCTCAAAACAAATTATACACCGTAAAACACTTTTGTGCAACCGTTTGCATCTTTTTTTTAACTATAGCAAAAAAACCGCGAGAATGTCGGCTCTACAATATATAGGACTGATGACTTAAAAAAAGTTATTGGTTCTATATTTT
>OMJG01001335.1_pt1 | contig 14458 bp, 12 predicted proteins | sample 1646431 | NCBI WGS metagenome assembly OMJG01 (sample SAMN03771674, study PRJEB25209) | food metagenome | isolation source: Cotija cheese | place: Mexico:Jalisco,Michoacan | collected 2011-12-12
GGTAGTACTTGGTCTCGCGCGCGATCAGCCCGGACATGACGATGAGCCCAATGAGGTTGGGGATAGCCATCAAGCCGTTAAGGATGTCCGCAACGTTCCACACAACGGAAAGAGACGTGGTGGCGCCAACGAAGACAATCAGACTGAAAAGCACCCGGTACGGCAGCACCCACTTCACACCTACGAAGCGTTCCACGTTACGCTCACCGTAGTAGCACCAGCCCAAAATTGTGGAGAACGCGAACATCGCAAGGCAGAGCGTGACGATGATACTCCCCCACTGGCCGGGCAAACTTGTGTCAAAGGCGGTTCCGGTGAGCGTGCCTGCACTGTCACTATCCGCACCATTCCACACACCGGAGGTGACGATCGCGATGCCCGTGCACGTCACCACGATCATGGTGTCGATGAAGGTTTGTGTCATCGAGACGAGGCCCTGGCGCACCGGGTGGGTGGTCTTTGCGGCGGCGGCAGCGATCGCAGCCGATCCCATGCCAGATTCGTTCGAGAAGATGCCGCGTGCCATGCCAAACCGGATTACGGTACCGAGCGCACCACCGGCAACCGCTTGGCCCGTAAAGGCGTCCGAGAAGATGAGACCGAAAGCGGGAAGAATATCGCCAGCATTCAGTACCAAGAGGACGATGGTGGCAACCACGTAGACGAGGATCATAAAGGGAACAAACCGCTCCGTGACCCGTCCGATTGACTTAATTCCGCCAACAAGGACGAGGAGCGCGAGGATAGCGAGCACCCCACCCGTAACCCACGTGGGAATATTGAATGTTCCCTCCATGTTCGCGGAGATCGCGTTCGCCTGCGTCATGTTGCCGATACCGAAGGATGCGAGGACAGCAAAAACGGAGAAGGTTAGGGCTAGGATCTTGCCTCCCGCACCTTTAATACCGCGCTGCAGGTAGTACTGCGGGCCTCCGCTGATCTCGCCTTTGTCATCACGGGTACGGTAGCGCACCGCAAGGAACGCTTCAGAATACTTCGAGGCCATACCGAAGAATCCGGAGACCCACATCCAGAAGATAGCTCCGGGCCCGCCCATCAGCACGGCAGTAGCCACGCCCACGATGTTTCCGGTACCCACCGTGGCTGCGAGCGCTGTAGTCAGTGCTTGGAACTGACTAACATCTCCACCTTCGGCGTCTTTGTCCTGACGCACAAACAACGCGAGCCGCAGTGCCGGAATGAGCTTCGTTATCTGAATGCCACGCAGCCGCCACGTCAGGATCACGCCGGTCACAAACAGAAGGGGGATGAGGCACCATGGCCCCCAGACCCACCCCGATATCGTCTCGAGAACAGAATTAAAGCTATCCATGAGGTCACCTTTCGCCGGACGGTCATGGTTCCGATTGGCGTTAGTGTTGCAGAGTTATGTGTCCGGCATGTTGCGTAGCTAGATAGCGGGACGGAGCAGGCAAATCTGTTGAGCGGTAGACTCTTTGGCATGTTGCCTAAGATCCTTACTACCCACCAGCTCAGGCTTGATGTTCCCTCGCTAGCCGATGCAGACGAAGTGACAGTGCTCTGTCAGGATCCGGAGATCCAAAAGTGGACGACGATTCCGGTCCCCTATGGTCGCGAGGACGCCGTCAGTTTTATCCACGATGTTGCGTTGCCGGGTTGGGAAAAGGACTCGCCTACGTGGTTTATTAGGGCGACGACGACGGATTCCTCCCCCATCCTCGGCGCCATCGGGCTAACAAAGAGCGCGCCGTCCATCGCCGAGATCGGATTCTGGCTGGCGCCCGAGGCCCGCGGGCAAGGGGTCATGATCGAGGCCCTCCAGAAGGTTGTCGATTTCGGCTTTGCTGAACTGGGCCTAGAGGCCATCCAGTACTCGTGCTACGTGATCAACGGAGAGCCCAACTGGCCCTCGGCAAAGGTCGCGTGGCGCGCCGGGTTTACGTTCGAGGGAAAGCTTCGCAAGAATCTAGTCACTAATCAGGGTGACGCGATCGGTTCGCTTGTGGGCTCGCTCCTTAAAGATGATCCACGTTCGCCTCAACACGCATGGTTTGGACCTTCATTGGTTCGTCCGGCGATTCCCGATTCGAGGGATCCGGAAGCATTGGTACGGCAGTTCCACGAGACCTACGGCCTGCCGATCGTATCCGACGGGCCCAACTCAGATCGCGAGCGGGTACATATGCGTATGGCGCTTGTGGCCGAGGAGTTCTCAGAGCTGGTTGGGGCGGTGTATGGGCATGACGCGCGTTCCTTGATCGAGGAGGCGTTCGCAAAAGGTGTCGCCTCGGATACGGGCGCGCGCGACACTGTGGAAACTGCCGATGCGCTTGCCGATCTAGTTTACGTAATCTACGGGATGGCGCTCGAACTCGGAATACCGATGCGTGACGTTCTAGCGGAAGTACAGGCTTCGAACCTCTCCAAATTGGGTTCGGACGGCAAGCCGATCTATCGCGAAGACGGCAAGGTTCTCAAGGGGCCCGGCTTCTTCCCTCCGGACATCCCCCGGGTTCTGGGGCTGGACTAGGCCTCTGGTTCATCCTCGATGATCTGCGCATTGCCCTCGGCAACGTAGCCGGGGGGAATACGGACGTCGCCGCGAACCGTAAGGGAGTGTGCACGAAGGAGCGAGGGGGTCTCGGGCACCCGTGCAGCAAAATCTTCGTAGCGTGCGAAGTAGCGTGGATCTAGGTCCACGATGGGACGTTGCGGGGCCCGATCCTTAATGATGCCCTCTGGTGTCAGCTCAAAGGCATCCGAACGCAGCAGCATGAGGTCTGCCATTCGCTTGACCGGGATGAAGCGAGTGTTATCCACTTCTAGGAGCTCAGCGTGGGCAAAGTTCCCGATTGCCGAGCCCATCGCGCTCTCGATCTGGATTGCAGGCACCTTGTGGCCTACCGTCTTGTGATTGACGATCACAGGCAGGGCGAGGCCTCCATTCTCATATACCTGTTTTAGGGAGGCGAGATTGATCCAGAGGTTATTCGTGTTGAGGAAAGCGTGACGCTGAATATCCATGAAGAGTGGCAGGTCAGATTCCGGGGTTTGAGCCAGTTCGCGTAGAACAATGCCGTCATCGGAAATCCTTCGGGCGAAGTGCCCACCCTTAGTGTCCATGGGGGTGCGGCGGACTACCTCAGCCGCGAAGTCCGCGCCAGTGTGATCGAACCACGATGCGATCGTAGGATCTGGTACGGCTCCCAAGTTATCCGCGTTCGCCACGAAGAGATAGGAATAGCCTTTCTCAAGGAGAAGATCGAGCAGGCCAGTGCGCACGAGAACCCCGTAAAGATCGCCGTGGCCAGGAGGGGCCCACTCTTGGGGCGGATCGGCTGGCCACGAAATTGGCTCGTACGTATCGGGATCAAGGCGCGGGACCACCGTCTGTAGAACAGTTGACGGGATGCCATCGGTTGGTGCGTTATGTGCACCAAGGGCCTTCTGCGTGGCGGATGCCGTTGCATCTGAGTTCAGAAGGATGAATGGAAGAGGGATCTGGTAGTGCTCCCGCAACCAGAGGATTTGGCCGAGCGCAATGTCAAGAAATGTACGGCCTTCGTGCGCCTCAAGAAGGGATTTGGGACCGTTCAGCCCCATCGTTGTCCCGATTCCACCATTGAGTTTGAGCACAGCGGTGTGCGAGATAGCTTGCGCCGCATCCTGTGGTGTTTCCAGTGAACTCAAGGAACGGATGCTCGTGAGTGGATCGATCATACGCTCGGGGATAAGAGTCCGCTCACCAGAGTACACACGGTTAAAAGCACGCGAAAAATCGGCTATTTCTGCTTCCGTTTTGCCGTGCGCTCGCATCTTTGCAATGGCGGCGGGTTCTGTCACTATGGCTCCTGAGGGTCCTCGAAGTTTTCGTTATCCTCAGTATCGTCTAGGACAATCGCATCCTCTACCTCGTCCGTCAGACTCGCAGCGAGGATCTGCTGCGATAGTTCGTCCAGCCGCCGTGAGAACTTCCTACGTTGGGCAACCTGAGAACTGTGCTTCATTGCCCCAATAACGGGAAGTGCCCGCTCGATCGCATCAAGCTCATTGCGCCAGACTATGGCCTGCTTCGCCACCTCGGCAGTGTTGGCCGAAGCGTACAGGTACACCACTTGTTCACGGAGAATCGTGACGCGGTTTTCCAGCCCCTTCGGGGCCTTTTCCTTCTTCTTGGAGTCCTGAACCAGCTTGAACCGTTTCAAGAGATCAGAGAACGCATCAGGATTGTCTTTGAGGATCTTCTGAATCTGTGGGGCAAGCTGCCGGGCCACAATGAGGACTGCCGGCCCCAGTTTCGCGGCTAATCTCCAGATGTTCGGCAACGCACTCCCCTTCCGATGGATATGTCTGCTCTAGTCTACCCGGTGGTGAGTGCCTCACCGGAAATCTCTGGATTTGAGCGGCACTCTCAGGCCAAGGGGCTCAAGGTGATCCGCAACAAAGTTCATCGCGCCATCACCTCGCTCCACCATTCCGCGGACAATCAAGGCAGGGCTGGTTCGCGCCACTTGGCGGTATCGCTGCCACAGCCCGTGAGAGCACACAACGTTGAGGAGGCCCGTCTCATCCTCAAGCGAAATAAAGGTAACCCCCTGAGCGGTGTGCGGACGCTGACGGTGGGTCACAACGCCGGCAACGAGTATTCGATGGCCCTCTTCTTCCTGCCCAAGGTCCGCAATGCGCACAACGTTCCTCTTCTTGAGGTCTGGGCGAAGAAACTCTGTGGGATAGGCGGAGGAGGATATCCCTGTCACCTCCAGATCAGCATTCACCTTTTCCTCCTCGCTCATTTGAGGTAGAGCAGGTATGTGGGCCGGAGCGGCAGTACCGGGGATTGTGGGCTGATAGTACAGACCATGGATAGCTCCCTGATCCTCTAGGCTTTGGGCCAACCAGATCCCCTGCCGTCTCCCCGTCCCTAATGATTCAAGAGCTCCCGCGCTGGCCAGAGCCTCAATATCCTGACGCGACAACCGTGCCCTATGCGCCAGATCGGCGGCATCGGAGAACGGGGCCTCCCCACGGGCCTGCAAGATTCTGGGAATGGCCTGCTGTAGCCCGCTAACTTGAGAAAGGCCCAGCCGCACCACCTTCTCGGGATGGGCATCAACAAGCCGATGGCGTTCAACGTCCCTCGGCTCGCATTTTTCTACCGAGGCCTCCTCCAAGGAGAAGGAAACATCGGGAGGGCGGACGGCAACCCCGTGAAGCCGAGCATCGCTCACGAGAGATTGCGGCGAATAAAACCCCATGGGTTGAGCACCGAGAAGACCGGCGTAAAACTCTTCCGGGTAGTGCACTTTGAGCCAAGCGGAGGCGTACACCAGATAGGCAAAAGAAAACGCATGAGATTCGGGGAAGCCAAACTCTGCGAACGCTTGAAGCTTGTCATAAATCTCCTCTCCCGTCTCCTCATCGATACCGCGAGCGCGCATTCCCTCGATGAGTTCAGCGTGGATCTGCTCCATGCGTTCGTGGGAGCGTTTGGAGCTAATGGCCTTCCTCAGTTTGTCTGCCTGCACAGGAGTGAAGCCGGCCCCATCGATGGCGATCTGCATGAGCTGTTCCTGAAAGAGTGGCACACCTAGGGTCTTTTCGAGTGCCGGGCGCAGGAGTTCGTGAGGGTAGGTGACTGCCTCGCGCTTTCGCCGTCGCTTGAGATAGGGGCTGACCGCTTGGCCTTGGATGGGGCCTGGGCGTATGAGGGCCACTTCAATGACGATGTCATAAAACTCTTCGGGGCGTAGCCGCGGCAGCGTGGCCATCTGGGCGCGCGATTCAACTTGGAAAACACCCACAGTGTCCGCTGCCTGAAGGAGATGATAGACCCGTGGGTCCTCTTGGGGAAGATTGTGAAGGTCGGGGGCTTTCCCGTCAGTTCCACGGATGCCACCTTCCGCGAGCCATGTGAACGCGATACGCAGCGCGGTGAGCATCCCCAGTCCGAGGAGATCAAACTTGACTAGTCCGGCCTCCGCGCAATCGTCTTTGTCCCACTGCAAGACAGTTCGCCCGGGCATGGTGGCCCATCCGACGGGGCACACGTCAATCACCGGACGATCGCACAACACCATCCCGCCCGAGTGTATGCCCAGATGGCGCGGGAGGCGTTGGAGGCGGGCTGCAATCTCACTAATCTCCGGTGGCATGCTTCCCGTTTCCCAACGCTCGTGAAAAAGGCCCGAGCGGCCACTTTGGGAGATCAGTCGCTGTGTCTGTGCTTGGTGAAGGTCCTTGGTCAGGTCCACGGTGCGCCCGGACTGGCGTGGAACCTTGTGCTCAACATTCTTCGCCCACTGATCAGCCTGCCCTTGGTCATAGCCAAAGGCGCGGGCGGTATCCCGTATGGCTGATCGCGGGCGGTAGGTGATCGCGTTGGCCACCTGTGCGGCGCGCGTGCGCCCGTAGCGTTCATAGACGTGCTGGATCACTAACTCGCGGCGGCCAGACTCAATATCTACGTCTATATCCGGAGGGCCTGACCGCCCGGGGGAAAGAAAACGCTCGAAGAGCATGTGATGTTTGACTGCGTCAACGGCAGTGATTCCCAGTGCGTAGCATACTGCCGAGTTTGCGGCAGATCCGCGTCCCTGACACCAGATGCCCTCACTTCGGCAGAAGTTCGTGATCTCTTCAACAATGAGGAAGTAGCCGGGAAATCCCAACTGCTCGATCACGTCAAGCTCGTGGTTGATCTGCTTCCATGCCGCCGGATTATCTTTGGGGGTGCCGTATCGTACCGTCGCGCGCCGCCCAGTGAGCTCGCGCAGCCACGTGGCCTCTGTGTGCCCCTTGGGCACGGGAAAGGGCGGAAGATTAGGAGCCAAAAGATGAAGATCGAAGGAACATTCACGTCCGAGCCGTGCGGCCGCTTCAATGGCTTGAGGGTGATCGCGGTGGCGCTGGAGCATCTGGGCCCCCGAACGCAGGTACTGTCCCGAGGCTGGCAGGTAGGGATCCATCTCGCTCAAGGGGCGGCGGGCCCGCGTTGCGGCAAGAACATCAGCAATCGGGCGGTCCTGTGCTCTCGCGTAGTGCACGTTGCCCGTGGCAACAGAGTCCACCCCGACGGACTGGGCAAGCTCCGCCAGAAGGTTGCAGCGCTCGCGGTCAAGCGGGGCACCTGTATTCGTGAGCTCAACGGCCACGTTGTCGCGTCCAAATAGGCTGATCAGGTACTCAAGTTCACGCCGGGCTGTGTCCGGATCAAAACCGGGACCTCTGCTTGATAGCCCGCGGTTCAGCCTACCCTTGCGGCATCCTGTAAGCAGGAGCCATTGGCCGCGAGCGCTCTCGGCCAACCCTTCCAGCGTGTAGTGTGCCTCCCCTTTCTTGCCGCTGGCCAACTTGGCTTGGCCAACAGTGCTGGAAAGGGACTGATATCCCTGAGCATTTCGAGCTATGAGGAGAACGTGTTCCCCGGGCGGATCCTCAGCTCCGGTGCGCGAGTCCCCGGCGTTCGGAGAATTGCCCAACGTGAGCTCTGTGCCAAACACCGTGGCGAGGCCGGTGCTGCGGGCCGCCTCCATGTGCTGGACAGCACCCGGGAAACCATCGTGATCGGTGATGGCGAGCGCTTCGAGTTCGAGCTCAACGGCCCGTTCTACCAATTCGGAGGGAAGGGAGGCCCCGTCAAGAAAGCTATAAGAGGAATGAGCGTGAAGTTCGCAGTAGCCGGTCCAATCAGACATAGCGTCCTTCTTCCTTCCACTCGTTGTTTTCGATGTAGACAAGTACGCCGATGCCCGCGCCCGCGACCTGCAGGTAGGCCCGGCGCACGGGATGGTCCCACCATCGTTGTTCGATAATCCAAGGACCCGCGAACCTCGTAATGGCGATATCTCCGCCGCGCCCGCGAAGAAGCGACGGCTGCTGGGCTGCGCATCCTTGGGGGCATCCAAGTTCACCTTCTCCCGATACCTGCAACTGATGCCCACAAGCTCCTAGGAGATTCACGGCGATCGGCTCGGTGTGAAGGAGACATGGTGGGGGCTCGGGGATAGAACCGGGCCAGGGCAACTCACCTTGGTCTTCATGATCGGGTGCCTCGTTCCAGGCTCTGGTGCGGTAACGCTCGCTCGGAATGCGGCTCCCCACCCGATAGGGAACCGCGATCGATTCTTCTCCTAGAAGGCTTTGAAGTCTGAGCGCCGCCTTCGTCGCCTGATGTTCGCTTACGTTCTGTCCGCCCCACAGCGGCTGTGGCCGGTAGCCCGCGGGCAGGAGGTCACTCATCTTCAGACTTAACCGAACAATGCTCGATCCGTCCTCCCCGCTCGATAGCCAGCTTCCTAACTGCCATCGAACCCGGTCAACAACATCTTTGACACTGCCGCCATCAAGCAGCCATGCCCTTTCCAGTTCGTTCCCGTTCATCAAAGAGGCCGTGATGAGAAGCCTTCCTCCGGCCAGAGAACGCGACACAATCTCTTCACCCAGTTCATCTGCGAGTATTTTTGCGGCGAATACGGTCTGCTCTGTGGTTTCCAGCGGCGGCTCAAATGTGCGCGTAACAGAGAATTCAGGTGTGGCCTCCTGACGATGTGCCACATGCACATCGTCCCCATCAACTAGGGCCCAGATAAGCTGACCAATCTTCCCGAACCTAGTGGTCAGAGCAGTTCGCCCCAACTGGCGAACCTCTCCAAGACGCCGCAGCCCGAGCCTTTCCAAGAGGTTGAGACACTCCATTAGGTCTTCGCGGCTATCCTCTGAGGGGGCCGCAACAAGCAGTGAAGACAGTGGCTCTCTACCAATGAAGGAGTCCGTCTCCGCGAGGGAAACGACGCTGCTATCTCTGGCAGCCAAGAGGGTGGCCAGTGTTCCGTAGCCAAATCCCACGAGGGCCTCACAACCAGCTACATCGTTGATTTCTCCGATGATCTCCTCTCCAAGAAGTTCCGCCGATCCCGCTGCCTTTATCGCCCCCGCGGCGGTGAAGAGAACGCTGCCGGAGCTAACAACTGTCACGTTGGCGATATGGCGATCCAAAGCCCGCAGGACTGGTTCGAACCTGAGAGACTCGCGCTCCGGATCAGCGGGAAGCAACAGGGCGTGAGGGCTCAGGGAATGCGCGCTGCGTTGACGCATTCCTTCGGTGATCCCCTCTCTGCGCGCCCACGAGTTTGCCGAGAGAATGCCACGTTTTCCATATACCGCCGCCGGCGTTGCCGAATCCACATCTCCGGCTATCTCCGCGGCAGTGACCGGCCAGTCCGGAATCCAGACACTTCCAGAGAGCTTCATAAGCTCACGACCTCTAGATGCCGGTGAGTCTTTCCGCTAACCGTTTCCTTAGTTCCCTTCCATCCGGTGTCCGTTATCTCTATGAGGGCCGATTCCCCGGATACCTCCGAGGAGGACATTCCTGCCAGGCGCAGGGCGAGTGAAGAAATGTGGCCCTCTCCTTGGTCAAGTCCTTCTAAATCAACGAGGGTGCCGCGGGTTCCGACGCGCGTATCCCACCCCTCCCCAAGCAGGAGGGTCTCGCGCGATAGAGCCCGGCGGGAAAGCACTCGCCTATCCCCCTGCTCCAGCAAGCCCTGGCCAACAAGTACAACGTCAAAGCCGTCAATGGCAGCCGATATCGCCTGAGGTAGGAAGGAGCTGGAGCACTGGGGAACCCAGACTGTGTGTTGCAGGTTCATGCCAAGGATCGAGGCAAGGCCCCAGCTCATATCCGGCATACCTAGGCACGCCACCCATGCCCCTTGATCACTGGCGATCCCCGCAGTAAGCATGCTGGCGAGACGGCTTCCGTGAATACCAATGGTCATTCCGTAGCGAAGTCCCGAAGGAAACACTCCACTCAGGCAGGTGGGGATCTCCCAGCGCCCACCGCCCGCCTGAAACTCTTCTTCGTGAACCGGGAGAGATTGCCTTGCCAGCCCCACTGCCGCCTCGGCCTGCACAAGTGCATTTCGTGCGGCGCTCAGGCGTCCAGACGCGTCCATGTCCCCTCCCTTCATGTTCGAAATGGTGTTCGATATTCAGGATAGTCTCTTCCTCCGACACCTTTCTACTCACCATCTTTCGGCCCAGCCTCTTTCACTTGGAACTCACGATGATTTAGCGTTGTGTTATGGACATCACACGACCAATCGCACCCGAACCTTACAACCTGCTCCCACCTTGCCCGTCATTCACTCTCACCAGTACAGACATGCACGATGGGGAGGCCCTACCTCTCATCCACACGGCCGATGGAGCAAACCTTTCCCCACAACTCTCCTGGGAAGGCTTCCCAGAGGAAACTCAAAGCTTCCTCGTCTCCTGCTTCGATCCCGACGCACCCACTCCCGCCGGGTACTGGCATTGGACAATCCTTGACGTACCGCGCACCACAACAAGTCTGGATCAGGGTGCGGGTAGCTCCGACATTCTCCTACCAGACCCCGCGGCTCACGTGAACAACGATGCGAGCGAAGCTCGCTACGCGGGATCCGCCCCGCCTGCCGGCGATCGTCCGCATCGCTACATCTTTGCAGTGCACGCACTTGACGTCCCCACTCTTGGCCTAGACGCCTCGGCCGTCACGGCTACCACAACCGCATTTACCGCACTTTTCCATACGATCGCTAGGGCGCGCCTAACCACCACATACCAACGCCCATAAAAGCGCAAACACCCCCACGAGCCGCGTACCATGTGGGGGTGTTTCATATCGTCTTTTTCGAGCCACGCATCCCCGGCAATACCGGAGCGGCTATCCGCCTCGCCGCATGCACAGGTTCAACCCTGCATCTTGTGGAGCCATTGGGCTTCAACTTCTCCGATGCCCACCTCAAGCGCGCTGGCCTTGACTATCATGATCTCGCCGACCTTCGGATCCACAAGGATTTCGATGCGCTCCTTGCGGACGTAGCGGGCAACCGAATCTTCGCATTTACCGGACACACGGAGAACAGTTTCGCCAACGTCTCCTACCAAGCAGGGGACGTACTCCTCTTCGGCCCCGAACCCACTGGACTTCCCGCCAGCGTTGTTGCCCACCCAGCGATCGAGAAAGCTCTGCGCATCCCCATGATGCCGCACCTGCGTTCGCTCAATCTAGCCAACTCGGCATCTATCGCAGTCTACGAGGCATGGCGCCAACTGGATTACGCCGGGGCTTCCGTTATCTCTTAAACACCGGCACCGCTTTCACGGCGATAGGTGATAGAGATCCCCTCGAGAAGATCTTCGAGGGGCATATCGAGCGCCTCAGCCAACCGCAAAAGAGTGAACATCTGCGGGTTAGCTGGCCGATTTGTCTTGCGGTCAGAACGCGCGTGCTCCATGAGCTGATAGTGATTGCGATCAATTCCCGCCTTCTGAGCCACCTCTTCTTGAGACATTCCCAGATCCTCGCGGCGCTCGCGGATAGTTTTCGCGAAGAGGGATGCAATGTTCTTTTCCAAAGGTGAAGGTTCGGCCATAGCTTTACCTTCACCGGGTATGCCCCGCACATCGACGGGGTATACCCGGTAGTCTTTAAGAACGTCTTGCTAGGGAAGTCGCAGCTCCCAGCACGCCACCGCGCTGGCCGCCGCCACATTAAGCGAATCCACGTGACCAGCCATGGGAATAGTCACGGCGTAGCTGGCGGCACTAATGGTTCGCTGCTTGAGCCCGTCTCCCTCGGTTCCCATGATGAGTGCTACCCGCGAATCCTCTCCTGTACACTCTTTCAAGCGCGCGAACTCATTCAGCGCCATCGCGTCATCCCGAAGGGCTAGAGCCGCCGTGGTAATACCCGCTTGATGCAACCGCTCGATAGAACGTGGCCACTCGTGAATTCGGGTCCACGGGATTTGGAACACCGTTCCCATGGACACACGCACCGAACGCCGATAAAGCGGATCCCCACAATCGTCGCTCACAAGCACGGCATCCACCCCAAGGGCGGCCGCCGAGCGGAAAATCGCCCCAACGTTGGTATGGTCAACAAGCCCCTCAAGGATCACAATCCGGCGAGCGGGCCCTCCGGCTCGCGCCGTACGCACAAGATCCACCGGATCGGCCAACGCTGGCCGGTTCATCGCCGCCAACGCACCGCGATGCAGATGGAACCCGGTGATCTGTTGAAGCTTTTCCTCTTCTCCGATGAATACGGGCAGATCCCCACCATCCGCACTCCCGGTGGCCTGCTCGATCCACGGCTGAAGATCGGCCAACCAGCGGGCATCCGTAAGGAACGAACGCGGCGTATGCCCCGCCTGTATCGCGCGCATAATCACCTTGGTGGACTCGGCCATGTACAGCCCATGGTCCGTTTCCAGCTTTCGCCGCAGCGCCACATCGGTTAGATGCGTGTAGTCAAGAAGACGCGGATCGTCCAAATCGTTTATCGGAATAAGCACGCCTAATCGTTGCACGCCGATCCCGCTACCCGCGAATCGTTCCCATCACCAAAGCAAAAGGCGCGGACCGAGTTTTCCCCAGTCCGCGCCTTTTTAACTATTGAGTTTAGATTCCACCCGGCAAATCGGGACGCTGCCCAGCTTCCGCATCCGGGTTGTAGCGCCGTCCACTCTGCTGGCCCGATTCGGCTGCCACATCAGTGGCCTTATTCGCCTCGCCCTTGGCATCGGCGAGCGCCTGATCAATATCTGGCAGGTTGGTGGAGGCCAACGCATCGGCGATTTCGCCCTTTTCGGGGAACCGCACACGTGGAGCCCCGGGCACATCATTTGCATCGGAATCGTCATCGTCTGCATCTGCCGGCTGGCTGAAGCCCTTGGATACGGCGTCAAGCGCAGAGGTTAGATCGGACGGGATCATCCAGAGCTTCGAGGAAGAAGACTGAGCGATCTGCGGCAGCATCCGAATGTACTCGTAGGAGAGCAGCTTCGGATCGGCGTTGCCGCGATGGATAGCGTCAAACACCTGAAGGATGGCTCGCGATTCACCTTGAGCCTTCAAGATCGTGGACTGTGCCTGGCCTTCGGCGCGAAGAATAGCGGACTGCTTCTCACCTTCAGCGGTCAGAATAGCGGACTGCTTGACACCTTCAGCGGTGAGAATGGCTGCGCGGCGGTCACGTTCGGCCTTCATCTGCTGTTCCATGGCACTCTGCACGGTTGCCGGCGGATCAATCGCCTTAAGCTCCACGCGGGAAACGCGGATACCCCAGCGTCCGGTTGCTTCGTCCAACACTCCACGGAGTTGTCCGTTGATCTGATCGCGGCCCGTAAGCGCCTGCTCCATGTCCATCGTGCCGATGATGTTACGCATGGTTGTAACTGAGAGCTGCTCAATGGCAGACATAGGGTTGGCAATCTCGTATGTTGCCGCCTCGGGGTTAGTGATCTGATAGTAGATGACAGTATCGATCGAAACGTTGATGTTATCCGATGTAATCACCGTTTGCGGCGGGAACGGAACAACCTGCTCACGCATATCGATTCGCTGCCGAATCGTGTCAAAGAACGGCACGAGGAAATGAAGCCCCGGCTGATACGTCTTGTGGTAGCGCCCTAGCCGCTCCACAATTACGGTATATCCCTGATGCACCTTGAAGATCGCCCGAAAAACAGACACAACTACAAGGACGAGCAGCAGGATAAGAAGAATTCCTACAACATTGCCCGGTTCCATATGGTTCCTCCGATGGTTGATGGGATTACGGTTGGGGTGGGCGAGGTGCCACGACCGCGGTGGCACCGTCGATTTGGACGACGACGACGTCACTGCCCTCCGGGATCAATCCGCCCACTGAGCGAGCTGACCACACATCCCCACCAATCTTGACGCGGCCTGACCGCTCGTCTACGCCCGTGAGCGTGCGAGCCGCTTTTCCAACTTGCCCGTATACGTTACCCGCGGCAGCGCCTTTCGGGTTCATCTTTTTTAGCGCCCATGGCCGGGCGAAAAGAATGAGAACAAGTGCTGCCAAAGAGAAGGCCAGAACTTGCCATACAATGCTCTCTGTTCCAAAGGCAACGCCCGTTGCAATAAGAGCCGATCCGCCGAGCATCAAGAATGTGAACTCCACCGTAAAGGTTTCGATGATGAAACATACGATGGCAACAATCAGCCAAATGTACCAGCTCATGGCGAAAATCCTCCCGGTCGTGTGGCGCTCCGTGGCGGCCGTTGCAAGTCAGTGTACAGGTTTGCGGTTATCGAGGGACAAAGGGCCCAACTAGAGACTTTGGCGTTCCTCCCGACGCAACGCACGTGCGGTGTAGCGCCCGTGCGAACTCTCAACCTCAAGAGGCAAGCCGAAAACCCGCGACAGATTGAAGGAAGTGATCGTTTCGGAGATCGGGCCGGCCGCGAACACCGTCCCGTCCTTTAAGAGCAGCGCATGAGTGAAGCCCTCGGGGATCTCCTCGACGTGATGGGTCACCAAGATGAGAACGGGAGCATAAGGCTGGGCAGCGAGTCCTGTCAGGGTTTCCAGCAGCGATTCGCGGCCTCCCAAATCAAGCCCCGAGGTGGGCTCATCAAGAATAAGCACCTCGGGATTGGGCATGAGGGCCCGGGCGAT
>OMJG01001337.1_pt1 | contig 14449 bp, 10 predicted proteins | sample 1646431 | NCBI WGS metagenome assembly OMJG01 (sample SAMN03771674, study PRJEB25209) | food metagenome | isolation source: Cotija cheese | place: Mexico:Jalisco,Michoacan | collected 2011-12-12
CAAAAGAATATTTTGCCATAAAAAAACACCCCAAATCTTAGATTTTTAAGTCTAAGATTTGGGGTGCAGAACAGAATCGTCCTCTTTTAACTTATTATTTTGTTACATCTTTTTTTAATAATCCGTAAATGACACCTGAAACAATAGCACCAATTAAGATAAATACTAAGTACAAGATTGGTTGGCTAACTAAAGGAATAACAAAAATTCCGCCGTGTGGTGCAAGCAATTTGATTTCAAATGCCCCTACAAGTCCACCAGTTAAGGCTGAACCTACGATGAAACTTGGGATAGCGCGTAGTGGATCAGCGGCAGCAAATGGAATTGCACCTTCAGATACGAATGATAATCCCATGACGATATTGGTTAAACCAGCATCAACTTGGCTCTTATCGAATTTCTTTTTGAACAAACGTGTTGCAACAAAGATTGCTAATGGAGGAACCATCCCCCCTGCCATAACAGAAGCCATCACTACTGAACCACCTGAAGCTACTGTGCTAGCAAGTGTACCTGTACCGAAAACATAAGCCGCTTTGTTGACTGGTCCACCTAAGTCGACCGCCATCATTCCACCAAGTATTACACCAAGTAGCGCAGCGTTTGTTCCGCTCATCCCACTTAAGAAACCATTTAAACCATCGTTAATGACTTTCATCGGAACATTGACTACTAACATCAAGAAACCAGTAATTAATAAACCAAAGAAAGGATAGAAGAGAATGGTTTTGATTCCTTCTAATGATTTTGGTAAGCCTTTAAGAATTTTTTTCAAGAAGACTACAACATACCCACCAAGGAAACCACCAATCAAGGCACCAAGGAATCCAGCACCACCAGTATTGGCTAAGGCACCTGCAGCAAAACCGACAATTAATCCAGGGCGGTCAGCGATACTTGAAGCAATAAATCCTGCTAAAACAGGAAGCATAAAGCCAAATGCAGCGGCACCAATTTGGTTAAAGTAACCTGCGACAGTATTGTAACTACCTAGTTTGCTTAATTGATCATGTGGAACACCGATAAATTGGTCAATCATGAATGATAAGGCAATCATGATCCCACCAGCGATAACGAATGGTAACATATGTGATACACCATTCATTAAGTTTTTGTAGATTTGTTGTCCGACTGAACCAGCAGCAGCTTCTTCATCGCTAGAATCAGCAGAACCTTCTGCGTGGAATACAGGAGCTTTTCCTTCGACTGCTAAGTTTAGTAGTTCTTCAGTTTTGCGGATACCGTCACTTACTGGGCGGTTCAATAATTTTTTACCATCAAAACGATTCATTTCAACTTTTTTGTCAGCAGCGACAATGACAGCTGTCGCACGTTCGATATCTTCAGCTGTTAAGCGGTGTTTGATGCCTTCAGAACCATTTGTTTCAACTTTGATATCAATCCCTAATTCTTTGGCTTTCTTTTTCAGTGCATCTTCAGCCATGTAGGTGTGAGCAATTCCGGTAGGGCAGGCAGTAACAGCGACTACGTAAGGGCGTTCATTAACTTTGACAGTCTCAGATGCTGCCTTAGCTTCCGCTAGAGCTTCTGCTTTTTCTTCTTCTTCACGGGCATTTTCAGCTTCAGCAAACAAAGATTGTACTTGCTCAGGAGAATCTGCTTGTTTTAATTTCCCAACGAAATCTGGATCAATTAATTGGCGAGAAAGGGCAGCAAGTGCTTGAAGGTGAGTATCGTTTGCGCCTTCTGGAGCGGCAATCATAAAGAATAGGTATGTTGGTTGGCCATCAAGTGCCTCGTAATCCACACCATGTTTGCTCTTTGCAAAAAGGACAGTCGCTTCTTTAACCGCTGCATTTTTTGCATGAGGCATTGCGATACCGTCACCTAAACCAGTCGAAGTTTGCGCTTCACGATTTAAAATACCTTCTTTAAAAACAGCGATGTCGCTGATTCGACCTGTGTCGTATAATTTTTGAACCATTTCGTCAATTGCTGGACGTTTTTCTGTTGCTTGCAAATCCATGATCATTGCATCTTTTACTAATAAATCATTGATCTTCATCGTCTTTCCTCCTATAAGTCAACTTTTTGAATTGTAACTTCTGGTAATAATTCTTCAATAAATGCAGCTGTTGCTAAATCATCTGAAAAAGCAGTAGCACTACCACAGGCAATGCCCCACTTGAATGCTTCAACTGAATTTTTTGTTTTTGCATAATGGCCGATAAAACCAGCAATCATTGAATCACCCGCACCAACGGAATTTTTAAGGGTACGTTTTAATACATTTGATTGATAAATACCTTCTTTACAAAATAGTAAAGCACCATCGCCAGCCATTGAAATAATAACGTTTTGTGCACCTTCATCTAAAAGTTTTTGTGCGTATGGATAGATGTCTTCCGTTGATTCAAAACTAGTGTGGTACAAGTCAGCTAGTTCATGGTTGTTTGGTTTCACCAAGACAGGTCGAGATGGAAGAGAAGAAAGTAAGTCAGCTCCCGTTGTATCAATCACGAATTCCGCGTCTTTATCTTTGATGATTTGGATAAGTTCCTCATAAAAACCAGCTCGTAAGCTTTTGGGTGTGCTTCCAGATAGAACGACAATATCACCGGCTTGGACTTTGCTGAGTGTTTCTTTTAAAGATTGTGTTTCTTCATTTGTTAGTTGTGGACCAGCACCGTTAATTTCGGTTTCTTCGCCAGCTTTTAATTTTACATTAATCCGGGTATCATCAGAGACTTTTGTAAAATCAGTGGCGATCTTTTCCTCTTTTAACCAATCTTCAATGAAGGTGCCAGTAAAGCCACCAACAAATCCTAATGCGACAGAGTCAGAATCAATTCTTTTAAGAATACGAGAGACATTAATCCCTTTTCCACCAGGTAATTTAAAATCCGAAGTCATTCGGTTAACATCGCCCATTTTCAAGTCATCGACATGAACAATGTAATCAATGGATGGATTGAGTGTCATTGTGTAGATCATTTGTTTGCCTCCTTAAGTGTTGTCTTTTGCAAAAATTTCTTTTTAAGATCGGCTGGACAATAGTCAGTGATGATGCATGCTTCGGCTAACGTACCAACTTGTGTAAACGTAATTTGTTGAAATTTAGAATGGTCGGCTAATATGTAACTATGCTGACTATTCTTAAGTCCAATTCGTTTCAGCAATCCTTCTTCCGTATCGGGGGTGGTGTAGCCGGCAACTAAATGAATGCCATTAATACCAATAAATGATTGATTAAAACGATACCGCTCTAATTGATTAGCAGGAGAGGTGCCAAGAACTGCATTGGTCGTCAGTTTAATTTGACCACCGAGAATGACAGTGGGAATCTGTCGATCAATTAATAAAGAAGCATGCTTGACTGAATTAGTCACTACTTTTAGCCGATAATCGGTCGGTAAGAAGGGGATCATAGCAAGCGTCGTAGTCCCCGCATCTAAATAAATGATATCATCCGGACGAATAAGTGAAGCAGCATACTTAGCAATGGTTTGTTTTTCATTCAAGTATGTTTTTATTTTTTCACTCATCTCTGCTTCGAACGTCAGCTGATGAATCCGTTTTGCACCGCCATGAATACGGACAAGCAAGCCTTGATTTTCCAGCGTTTGCAAGTCTCGTCGAATGGTTGACTCGGAGGCGTTTAGCGGAGTCATCAAATCATTGATCGTGACAATCTCAGTCGAAGTTAAATAGGACAATATGCGGCGATGTCGTTCTTCTGTAAGCATTTTCAATCACCTCTTCATCGCATAGTCTAGCATAGCTTTTGACAGAAATCAATCAAAAACAATAAAAAACAGTCAAAAACATCCAAAAAAGTGAACCATTGCACAATGGCTCACTTTGAATGCTGAATTCCTTTAGATTATTGGATTAATTTGAACTACAAGTGTTTTTTTCAACTCATTGGCTTCAGAACTATCTGCCATTATTAACAGTATGTCGCCAGCTCGCATAATGGTCTCGCCGTGGGTCAAGATGACTTGCGTGCCGCGTTGCAAAGAAATCAGCAGCATATTTTTAGGCCATTGGAAATCTCGAACGGCAATCCCATCTAATATGCTCTCTGCTGTAATCGGAATTTCAATTAACTGCCGTTTTCCAGTAATACGTTTGGATTTGTTTTTTAATAAGCGCTCAAGCAATGATTCATAGATTGGTGATCCACCTAAACTATCTACTACTAAATAGGCGACGAGTGAGACTAAGCCGGTCGCCATGAGATGATGAAGTGAGCCGACCATTTCTGTAATGAGAATAATAGCCGTCAGCGGAGCCTTCCCAATCGCTGAAAAATAACCAGCCATTCCGACGATAATAAAGTTGCGAATATAGACCGGATCTAGTCCAAACACTTGTACGGCAATGGTCGCAAATAAGCAACCAAGAATCGCACCCAAGGTTAGGATAGGTAAGAAGATGCCACCTGGTAACGATGAACCGTAAGAAATCATTGAAAAAATAAATCGAAGAGCGAATAAACCAACCAATAAAGCAATGCCATAATTGTCTTGCTCAAGCGAGGTGATGATCTGATTGCCACCACCTAGTATATGGGGGAAGAACAGACCTATCGGAATGACAAGTAAAAATGGAAGCATGCCATGGAAGTAACTAGGTAATGGCAAGTGACGAAACAGTCTAGGTAAACCCAATAAAACGTATTGATAAAAACGAGCAAATAGACCTAGTACTAAGCCAAATAAAATAAATAGCCAATAATAACTCAATGGTACATCTTGCAAACTCCCTAGATAAAGGACTGGCTGCAGCCCAAAGACATATAGTGAAATAAAATTTGCCGTTAGAGCAGAAGCAAATGAAGTCAGCCAGACTAATGGTGAAAAGGTATGGTGCACTTCTTCGATGACAAATAATAAGCCAGCGATTGGTGCGTTAAAGGCCGCAGCTAGTCCTGCGCTAGCTCCGCTGGAAATTAATATTTTTCGTTCGAACTTCGGAACCTTTTGTGTATCTGCTACACCTTGACCAATAGTCGCACCTAGTTGAATAGATGGGCCTTCCCGTCCGAGAAATAGACCAGCGCCGACGGAGAGTGCACCACCGACAAATTTCTTCCAAAGAACGGAAAACCAAGGATAGTCGATTTCATCTTGTAGCTGTCCTTCTACTTGAGGGATCCCACTTCCTTTAATGTTTGGTTCACTTTTGATTAGCCAGCCGACAAATAATGCCATACCAATCGAAAGAATTGTCCACAAGAGTATCCGTAATGGTTGGTGCTGGCTTGATTCATAAAATGTGACGATAAAATCTGAAAAGTGTTCAATCAAAAGCCGAAATAGACTGACAACAATACCAGTCAATCCACCGACTAGAATTCCTTTTCCTACAAATACTAAACGCGTGCGATCAATAAATTGTAACTCGTCGCGCCCCATAATGGTCACCTCTTTTGAGTTTTTTCAAACATACAATCGTAATCGATTGCTTATGCTACCTTATAAAAATATCATTTATGTGCCGTCCATTCAATGCTATAATATAAGTGATTGACAAAGAAAGGATGTTGAATGATGTCATCCCGTGAGGAATTATTAAGAGGAATGAATCCTCAACAAAAAGAAGCTGTGCTCGCTACAGCTGGGCCACTCTTACTTATGGCGGGTGCTGGAAGTGGGAAGACCCGTGTCTTGACCCATCGTGTCGCCTATTTAATTCAAGAAAAAGATGTGAATCCATGGAATATTTTGGCGATTACCTTCACCAATAAGGCGGCGCGTGAAATGCGTGAGCGAATCCACGCCTTGGTAGGACCGGAGAGTGAAGATATTTGGATATCGACCTTTCACTCGATGTGTGTACGCATCCTTCGCCGCGAAGTAGAGAAGATTGGCTACAATCGTAATTTCACGATTCTCGATTCATCTGATCAGCTCTCATTAATGAAGAGAATGTTAAAAGAACTAAACATTGATCCTAAAAAATATGACCCTCGTGGTATTTTAGCAAGTATCTCAAATGCCAAAAATAAATTGCAGACACCAGCCAATGTTTCGAAATTAGCCAGTTCTTTTATTGAGCTGCAAGTTGCCCGTTGCTATGAAGCGTATCAAAAAGAACTAGTCAAGAATCAATGCATGGATTTTGATGATTTAATTATGAATACAATCGAATTGTTTAAAAAGCATCCAGATGTGTTAGCTTTTTATCAAAATAAATTCCATTATATTCATGTCGATGAGTACCAAGATACCAACCATGCGCAGTATACATTGGTCCGGATGTTGGCCGACCGCTTTGAAAATCTGTGTGTCGTTGGAGATGCGGATCAAAGTATTTATGGCTGGCGTGGCGCTGATATGCAAAATATTTTGGACTTTGAGGATGATTATCCCGCAGCGAAAGTCATCTTATTGGAGCAAAATTACCGTTCTACGAAAACCATCTTGAGGGCAGCAAATCAAGTCATCAAACAAAACAAACAACGAAAAGCTAAAAACTTATGGACTGATAATGAGCCTGGTGAAAAAATTGTGTATTTCCGTGGAGAAAACGAGCACGATGAAGGTCGATTCGTCGTTTCTGAAATTGTCAAACGCGTGCGATCCAAGGAACACGTATATGGGGAGTTTGCCGTCTTGTATCGTACCAATGCTCAATCGCGGGTAGTCGAAGAATCACTAATGAAAACCAATATTCCATACAAGCTTGTCGGCGGACAAAAATTCTACTCTCGAAAAGAAATTCGCGATGTGCTCGCGTACTTAAATGTGTTAGCCAATCCGAGTGATTCAATTAGCTTAGAGCGAATCATTAATACGCCAAAACGTGGTATTGGACCGGGAACTGTCGAAAAATTAAAAGCTTTTGCTGATGAAAATGGTTGGTCACTTTTTGAAGGAGCTCAAAATGTCAATGTTTCGACAATCTCTGGTAAAGCAAATCGGGAATTAGAGCAGTTTGGTCTGTTACTGACTGATTTGCAGCAAATGATTCCGTTTCTTTCGTTGACTGAATTTACTGAAGAAGTCTTGAAACGTACGGGTTATCTCGATGAATTAAAAAATCAAAAAACCATCGAGAGTGAAGCGCGTATTGAAAATATTCAAGAGTTTCTAAGTGTGACCCAAGAATTCGATCGCCGCTATGCAAGCCAAGCAGAGGATAGTGAAGCTGATCCGACCGAAAAGTTGGCCGAGTTCTTAAATGAGCTAGCCTTGCTTGCCGATGTCGATAGCTTCGAAGAGGATAGTTCTCAAGTGACGTTAATGACACTTCACGCTGCCAAAGGGCTGGAATTTCCAATTGTCTTTTTAGTTGGAATGGAAGAAAATCTCTTTCCACTTTCTCGCACGTTAATGGAAGACAAAGAATTAGAGGAAGAACGCCGCTTAGCGTATGTCGGTATTACGCGTGCTGAAAAGCAGTTGTTTTTAACCAATGCGATGACGAGAAATTTATACGGACGCAGTCAATACAATCGTCCTTCACGTTTTTTGGAAGAAATTGACGATACGTTGTTACATTATGAATCCAATCAACCAGCTACAAATTCCTTTGCAAAACGACAAGTACGGCCCGTCATTACTCAGACGCAAGCTCGACCAGCCGCTTCATACAAGCAACCGTCGACACAAGGAGTGACCAGTGCAACTCAATCAGGTGCGGAATCTGTTTGCTGGCAAGCGGGCGACAAAGTAACACACAAAAAATGGGGTACCGGTACGGTTGTTCGAGTGAGCGGCACGGCCAAAGATATGGAACTAGACATTGCATTCCCACAACAAGGGGTCAAACGGTTGTTAGCAGCCTTTGCTCCAATTGAAAAACAATAGCGAGGAGGATTCAGATGAAACAGACCGTTGCAGAACAAATACATGACCTTCAAAAAAAGCTGACAGAATACGCCTATGCTTATTATGTCAAAGATCAACCGGTCGTTGATGATGCCTACTATGATCAGTTGTATCAGCAACTTGTCGCTCTTGAGACAGCTCATCCAGAATACCAAACCAGTGATTCACCGACGCAACGTGTCGGCGGTGTGATACGCAAAGGATTTGAAAAAGTTGTCCATGAAATCCCACTCTATTCGTTAAATGACGTCTTTTCAAAAGCAGAGATTATCGCATTTGATCAGCGCGTTCAAAAAATGCTTGGTCATGCGGTGAGCTATATTTGTGAGTTAAAGATTGACGGCTTATCCATTTCTTTGAAATATGAGAACGGTCGCTTGGTTCGAGGTGCGACTCGTGGCGATGGCACAATCGGAGAAAATATTACAGACAATAGCAAAACGATCAAATCAATCCCATTGACGTTAGCAGAGCCGATTAACATTGAAGTGCGAGGAGAGTGCTATATGCCAAAAGCCTCTTTCCTCCAGCTGAATCAAAAGCGAGAAGAAGAAGGGCTGGATATTTTTGCCAATCCACGCAATGCCGCAGCTGGTAGTATTCGCCAACTGGACTCAAAAGTGACTGCTAGTAGGAACTTGAGCACGTTTGTATATACTTTAGCTGATTTTGGACCACTCCATGTGACCAATCAGGCAGAGGCATTGACGCATTTAGATAATTTAGGCTTTCGGACTAATCAAGAGCGAGCTGTCTGCTCGACAATCGATGACGTCTGGGCGTATATTGAATCATTTCATGACAAACGGAGCCAGCTACCATATGAAATCGATGGCGTCGTTATTAAGGTCAATGACTTTTCTGACCAAAACCAACTAGGCTTTACCGTCAAGGCACCAAGATGGGCAGTGGCGTACAAATTTCCACCTGAGGAAGCCCAAACGACAATTGAGGAAATCGAGTGGACGGTGGGACGGACAGGTGTCGTCACACCAACAGCTGTCATGACACCTGTGCGCGTTGCAGGAACAACCGTTGCACGCGCCAGTCTTCATAATGCAGACTACATCAAAATGAAAGACATCCGACTACACGATCAAGTAGTGATTTATAAAGCGGGCGATATTATTCCAGAAGTTGCCCATGTGATTGAAGAAGCGCGGGATGTAGCAAGTCAGCCCTATACAATACCGACAAACTGTCCGGTATGTGGCAGTGAATTGGTCCATCTTGACGAAGAAGTTGCTCTTAGATGCATTAATCCCAAATGTCCGGCATTGCTGAAAGAAGGCATTAGCCATTTTGTCTCGCGCGATGCGATGAATATTGAGGGCATTGGCCCGCGAATGATCGAGCAATTTTTCAATCATGGCTTCGTGGAAGATGTGGCTGACTTGTATCGTTTGACATTAGATCAGCTATTAACTATTGATAAAGTAAAAGAAAAATCAGCGACCAATATGCTCCAAGCGATTGAAGCTAGTAAGCAAAATTCGCTTGAAAAATTACTTTTCGGCCTCGGTATTCGACATGTTGGTGTCAAAGCGGCTAAATTATTAGCTGAGCGCTTTGAGACACTTACACAATTAAGTCAGGCGACCGTCGAGGAAATATTGACCGTCGCCACAATAGGGCCGACGATTGCCGATAGCTTAGTCACATATTTCGCTAATGAAGAAGTCCACGAATTAATGACTGAATTGAAAGCTGCCGGAGTGAACGAGACATATTTGGGACTAAAAAGCCAAGACGTGGCCGAAATTGAATCTGCCTTCCAAGGGAAAACCGTAGTCTTGACTGGAAAATTACAAACCTATACGAGAGATCAAGCAAAAAAACGAATCGAGGAACTGGGCGGCACCATTACGGGTAGTGTCTCAAAAAAAACGGATCTTGTCATAGCTGGTGCAGATGCCGGTAGTAAACTGACCAAAGCTCAAGCACTGGATATACCAGTCTGGACGGAAGAAGAAATGATTGCCGCGCTAGAGTCCAAACAAAATGAATAAGTATTCGATTTTACTTAAAAAAGACATGAAAACGTATGAAACATAGGTTTTGTGTTTCATAGAGGGTCATTAAGTGTTACAATCATAAAGGAAAAAACTAAGAGGGGGATCTTATGGCTATTAGTGAAGAGCAAGTATTGCACGTAGCAAAATTAGCAAAGCTTTCATTTTCAGAAAGTGAATTGCATGAATTTACCAATCAGCTTGGCAAAATTATTGAAATGTTTGAAACATTAGAAGAAGTTGATACGACAGACGTACCATTTACCTCCCATGTGGTAGATGGCATCAATGTCTTAAGAGAAGATATTGCAGCTCCTGGTTGGAATCGCGATGAATTGTTGCGTAATGTACCAGAATCTGAAAATGGCTTTATTAAAGTACCAGCAATCATTGAAAACGGGGAGGCGGGTGCGTAGTGGCGACATTTTATGACAAATCAGTAGAAGAACTACACAACTTGTTAGTATCAAAAGAAATCAGTGCAGTCGATTTGACTCGCGCAACCTTTGATCGCATCAAAGAAACGGAAAATGATGTCGATGCCTTTTTAACATTGAATGAAGAAAAAGCTGTGAAGATGGCTGAAGCAATTGACTTGAAAGGAATCGACGAAGGCAATGTGTTAGCCGGTATTCCAATCGGTATCAAAGATAATATCGTGACCAAAGATTTAGTAACGACAGCTGCTTCAAAGATTTTATATAACTTTGATCCAATCTACGATGCTACGGTTATGCATAAAGTCTATGAATCAGATCTTATTCCAGTTGGGAAATTAAACATGGATGAATTTGCGATGGGTGGAAGTACAGAAACTTCTCATTTCAAAAAAACCAAAAATGCTTGGGATCATTCGAAAGTTCCTGGTGGATCATCTGGTGGTTCAGCAGTGGCAGTAGCAGCAGGACAAGTACCAGTCTCATTAGGGACAGATACAGGTGGCTCAATCCGCCAACCCGCAGCCTTTAATGGTGTAGTCGGTATGAAGCCTACGTATGGCCGTGTGTCACGTTTTGGCTTGATTGCTTTTGCGTCTTCACTTGACCAAATTGGTCCATTCACACGAACAGTAAAAGACAATGCTTTAGTATTAAATGCTATTAGTGGCTTTGATGCCAAGGATGCGACATCATCTGGTAGAGAAGTTCCTGATTTTACCAAAGATATTTTAGCTGGTGTTAAAGGCATGAAGATTGCTTTACCGAAAGAATATTTAGGAGAAGGAATCGCTCCAGAAGTCAAAGAAACCATTTTAGCTGCGGCTGAAACTTACCGTAAATTAGGCGCAACTGTTGAAGAAGTGAGTCTACCCCATTCAAAATATGGCGTTGCCGTCTACTATATTATTGCCTCTTCTGAAGCAAGCTCGAACTTGCAACGTTTTGATGGTATTCGTTATGGTTATCGCTCAGCGAATGTGAATAATTTAGAAGATGTTTATGTTAATTCACGTAGCGAAGGCTTTGGTGAAGAAGTAAAACGTCGTATCATGCTTGGTACATTCTCACTTAGCGCTGGTTACTATGATGCGTACTTCAAAAAAGCTGGCCAAGTCCGTACTATGATTAAGCAAGATTTTGACAAAGTATTTGAAGAATATGATGTTATCATCGGCCCTGCAGCACCAACTGTTGCTTTTGGTCTTGGCGAAAACATTGATGATCCATTGGCTATGTATTTAGCAGATTTACTTACCATTCCAGTGAACTTGGCAGGACTTCCCGGTATGTCGATTCCAGCTGGCTTTGTAGATGGCTTACCTGTCGGCTTACAAATTATTGGGAAACACTTTGATGAAGCAACAATGTACCAAGCTGCTTTTGCCTTTGAGCAAGCTACTGATTTCCATTTGAAAAAACCAGTGATTTTAGGAGGGGCTAACGCATGAATTTTGAAACCGTCATTGGACTAGAAGTCCATGTTGAATTAAAAACCAACTCCAAAATTTTCTCACCAGCACCAGCACACTTCGGAGCAGAACCAAACAGCAATACCAATATTGTCGATTGGGGCTATCCAGGGGTATTACCTGTAATGAATAAGCAAGCCTTGGAATTTGGGATGCGTGCAGCTTTAGCATTAAACTGTGAAATTTCTAAAGAAACGCACTTCGACCGTAAGAACTACTTCTATCCTGATAATCCCAAAGCGTATCAAATTTCTCAATTTGATCAACCAATTGGACATGATGGCTGGATTGAAATCGAAGTCGAAGGCAAAAAGAAAAAAATTCGCATTGAACGTGTTCATTTAGAAGAAGATGCCGGCAAAAACATGCACGGAATCGGCGGCTATTCATACGTCGATCTAAACCGTCAAGGCACTCCTTTAATTGAGATTGTATCAGAAGCAGATATGCGTTCACCTGAAGAAGCGTATGCCTACTTAGAAGCGCTACGCTCAATTATTCAATTTACCGATGTATCTGATGTCAAGATGGAAGAAGGATCCATGCGTTGTGACGCAAATATCTCGATTCGCCCTTATGGCCAAGAAGCATTTGGTACCAAAACTGAATTAAAGAACTTAAATTCAATGACCTTCGTAAAAAAAGGCTTAGCATTTGAAGAAAAGCGCCAAGCCAAAGTCTTACTATCTGGTGGCGAAATTCAACAAGAAACACGCCGCTTCGACGAAACAACCAATAAGACCATCTTAATGCGGGTAAAAGAAGGATCATCAGACTACCGCTACTTCCCAGAACCTGATCTACCACGCTTTGTAATTGACGATGAGTGGATCAATGAAGTACAAGCGAGTCTACCAGAAATGCCACAATCACGTCGCCAACGATACATTCATGAAATGGATCTACCAGAATACGACGCGATGGTTCTAACACAAACCAAAGAGATGTCTGATTTCTTCGAAGCAACGATTGCTCAAGGTGCGGACGCCAAGCAAGTTTCTAACTGGTTAATGGGTGAAGTTTCAGCATATCTTAACAGTGAAAAATTAGCATTAGCAGATACCAAATTAACGGCTGAAAATCTTGCCGGCATGATTCAATTAATCGCTGATGGAACAATCAGCTCGAAAATTGCCAAAAAAGTTTTCCGCGAATTGATTACCAATGGCGGCAGTGCCAAAGAAGTCGTTGAAGCAAAAGGATTGGTCCAATTATCCGATCCAGCTCAATTATTGCCAATGATTAATGACATTTTGGATCAAAATAGCCAATCCGTTGAAGACTTCAAAAACGGAAAAGATCGCGCGGTCGGCTTCCTTGTCGGACAAATCATGAAAGCCTCAAAAGGAAAAGCCAATCCAGGTGTCGTGAACAAGTTGCTCCAAGAAGAATTAGCCAAAAGATAAGCAGGTAGATGATGAAAAGAGCACGCGTAATTTATAATCCAACTTCTGGCAAAGAAACAATGAAAAAGAATTTAGCGGATATCTTAGCGATTTTGGAACAAGCAGGCTATGAAGCCAGTGCATTTGCTACTACGCCTGAGGAACATTCAGCGCGAAATGAAGCCAAACGTGCCGCATTAACGGGGTTTGACCTAGTGGTTGCAGCCGGTGGTGACGGTACGATTAACGAAGTCGTTAATGGGATCGCGCCATTAAAAAAACGCCCCAAAATGGCGATTATTCCTGGCGGGACGACGAATGACTATGCACGAGCATTAAAAATTCCTCGTGATAACCCAAAAGCTGCCGCTGAAGTGATTTTAAAGAAGCAAAAAATTAAGGTGGACATCGGTAAGACGCCTGAAAGTTATTTTATTAATATTGCTGCTGGTGGGCATCTGACCGAGTTGACCTATGAAGTACCGTCTGAATTAAAAAGTATTTTTGGCTATTTGGCGTATTTGGCTAAGGGAGCTGAACTACTACCACGAATTAAACCAATCAAAATGCGATTGGTTTATGATGAGGGAGAATATTACGGCAATGCTTCGATGTTCTTCCTTGGGCTTACCAATTCAGTCGGTGGCTTTGAACAAATCGCACCAGATGCAAAATTGGACGATGGCAAGTTTTCGTTGATTATTGTCAAAACAGCGAATATCTTTGAGATTATTCATCTTGTTTCATTGATGTTAAATGGCGGCAAGCATATCAACGATCATCGTTTGATTTATACGAAGACCTCACGCTTAGAAGTAGATGTACCAGATAAAAGTCATCGCTTGATGATTAATTTAGATGGCGAATACGGTGGCGATGCGCCAATGGTCTTTAAGAACTTGCACAATCACATTGAGTTTTATGCAGATGTGGATGCGATTCCAGATGATGCCGTGATTGGTTCAGATGAATACGAAGAAATTAGTCGTGATTTTATCAAAGAAGCTGAAAAATTAAATGATGAAGACATCGATGGCGATGGAAACATCGGCCAAAAATGAAAATAGACAGGTGAGGGAACTTACGAAAGGGGCTCTTTGTCAATAAGGACTGATGTAAAAGATTTAAGTGTAACCAAAACAGATGATGAACAAATCTGTTTTGGTTTTTTGTGTTATTTCACTTCAATTAAATGATTGATCATATAAATCCGTATTTTCATGTTCTCAAATGATTTGAATCCGTAGGATACTCTTTTCAATGTTTTAATATGGGTATTCTTTGCCTCGATTTTACCGTTTGAATAAGGATAAATCATTGCATTCCTTATGCCTTCTTCATACT
>OMJG01001338.1_pt1 | contig 14447 bp, 17 predicted proteins | sample 1646431 | NCBI WGS metagenome assembly OMJG01 (sample SAMN03771674, study PRJEB25209) | food metagenome | isolation source: Cotija cheese | place: Mexico:Jalisco,Michoacan | collected 2011-12-12
TTTTGTCTAGAAAACGAAACGATATCACTAACCGAGAACTATTTTACACTAACCTATTACCCAAAAAAAGAGCCGAGACAGGATTGTCTCAGCTCGATTAACTTCTTTTGTCTTACTTCCAGAAATCATCAAAAACGGTAATGGGCAGATGGCGTTTGTGCTGTGTTTTCAAGTACCAGCTTTCAATCGCTTTTGCTGCTTGTTCTGATACTTCTTGTCCAGTCAGGTAACGATCGATTTCTTCATAAGTTACCCCAAGTGCATCTTCATCAGAGCGGCCCGGACGGTCACTTTCCAAATCTGCAGTCGGTACTTTTTCATAGAACTTAGCGGGAGCACCAAGTTCTTTTAACAACGCTTTTCCCTGACCTTTATTTAAACGGAACAACGGGTTCAAATCAGTACCGCCGTCGCCGTATTTAGTAAAGAACCCAGTCACACTTTCTGCAGAATGATCTGTTCCTAAAACGGCTCCGCTGTGATGTGCTGCAACGGCATACTGTACTACCATACGCTCGCGTGCTTTGATATTCCCTTTATTAAAGTCTGTGATTTCTACCCCGCCTGCTTTAAGCGAAGCTTCATTTGCATCCACAGTCGGTTTGATATCTACTCGAACGACTTTATCCGGTTTCATCCAGTCGATCGCCGCCATTGCTTCTTCTTCATCAGCTTGTTCGCCGTATGGCAGACGCATCGCAATAAATGCATAATCACCGTTGCCCGTTTCTTCGCGAAGTTCTTCCATGGCGATTTGTGCCAGTCTGCCCAGCAAAGAAGAATCCTGTCCACCTGAGATTCCTAAAACAAGCGTTTTTAGAACCTCATGCTTTTTCAAGTAGTCTTTCATTAAATCGACGCTTTTTCTAATTTCTTCTTTTGGGTCGATTTCCGGATGCACAGCCATTTCTTCTATGATTTGATTTTTTAATTCCGACATTGTTTCTGTCATCCCCCATCAAAAGTTTTTTCATTATTATAAAACTAGTTTAACACAGATTTTTGACTTCTTTTAAAACAAAGATTCGGACTCTTTATTTGGAATTTTTTTAAATAAATTTATGGACTCTACTTTTGCATCATACAGTTTCTGAGACAAATCTACTGGATAAGGTTCAGGATTTAACAAACGTTTATGTTCTTCCCACTGTTCAGACAAGCTGTCTTTCGCGTACATACGAATTTCTTCCAGCTTCGGTAATTTATAAACTCTCTTGCCTTCTACAAAAATCTCTTGCAGCAGCGGACGGGCTCTATAATCTGTCAGTGTTTTGTTGATATAGGTATATTGCGGATGAAACATGAACAGTTCTTCTTGTTCATTCGGCGTTTCATCGATTAGAGTAATATAGTCTCCTTCAGGCTTCTTGTCATTATGTGAGCGAATGCGCCAAACTTGTTTTTTTCCTGGTGTAGAAATTTTAGCAGCATTCCCTGTTAATTTAAGGGTATGATGCATATTGCCGTCATTTCCTTCTACTGAAACAATTTTATAAACAGCACCTAATGCCGGCTGGTCATATGCTGTAATCATCTTTGTCCCAACACCCCAAACATCTATCTTAGCACCCTGCATTTTCAAATTTTGAATAGTTTCTGCATCAAGGTCATTAGAAACGAAAATCTTCGCTTCTTTATATCCGGCTTCATCCAATTGCTGACGAACCCGTTTAGACAAATAAGACAAGTCTCCAGAATCCAATCGAACGCCTAAGAAATTGATTTTATCACCCATTTCTTTTGCGACTTTGATCGCATTTGGAACGCCCGATTCTAGAGTGTTAAAGGTATCTACTAAAAAGACACAGTTTTTATGAGTTTCAGCATATGCCTTAAAAGCCTGATATTCATCGCGATAAGCTTGGACTAACGCATGAGCATGTGTTCCTGAGGCTGGAATCCCAAAGATTTTAGCTGCTCTAGTATTACTGGTGGAATCTACTCCGGCAATATAAGTTGCACGCGCTCCCCAGATCGCTGCATCCATTTCCTGTGCTCGGCGAGCTCCGAACTCTAAGACTGGGTCTTCTCCAGCAGCACTTTTGATTTGAGCTGCCTTTGTTGCTACAAGTGTTTGAAAGTTCACAATATTCAATAAAGCTGTCTCAATCAATTGACAATCCACGATAGATCCTTCTACTTGGATCAAAGGCTCGTTTGCGAAAGCAACTTCCCCTTCTTTAAAAGAGCGCAAGCTTCCCTTGAATTTCCAATTTTTCAAAAATGTCAAAAACTCTTCTGGATAGCCTTCAACCTCTCTAAGGTACTGGATATCTGAATCTGTAAAATGAAGATTCTCAATATAGCGGACGATTCTTTCTAATCCGGCGAAAATTGTATAGCCCATCCCAAAAGGGTTGCTTCTGTAATAGACTTCAAATACTGCTTTCTTATGATGATTGTCTTTCTTCCAGTGCGTTAAAATCATATTGATTTCATACAAGTCTGTATGCAGCGCTACACTGTCATCAGCATACGTACGTTTCATAATGTTATCCTCCTACTTGGTCCTTGCATCCTGATAGCTAGTATAGCACATCTGTACAAAGACAGCCCATTCAGCAGAACCCTGATTTTTTTGAGCGGTTTCTATCGTTTATTCACTTACTTTTCGATAAACCTCTACTGTTTCATTTCCTTGTTTTTCAATCGTAAATTGACGACTCCATGCATAAAAAGACTTACCGACTGCTTCGAGACGTCCAGTCTTCCATTCATGATGAGCTTGCTCGATTGCTTTCTTCAAAGCAGTACTATTTCCTTTTGGAACCAGCCATCCATACTGTTCAGATGGAATCATATCTTTCACATCCCCAACTTCAGATGCAATGACCGGCAGCCGTTTTTCTCCCGCCTCTAAAGCGACTAAAGGGAAACTTTCACTTAAGGATGGCAAAATCATGACGTCTGCCTTAGAAAACTGTCGACTGACTTCTTCTGAATCAATCCAGCCTAGAAAAAGAGCCTTTTCAGTTAAGCCGCTGCGGTTCACTAGTGCTTTCAACTCAACTTCTTCTTCGCCTGAACCACAGATCGTTAACATCCAATCTGAAAAATCCAGTTGCCGCAGTGCTTCAATCAGGTAACGGTGTCCTTTGACCTTTTCCAGTCTTCCAACTGTAAGCATCCTAAAAATGGATGTATCTTTTGCTGCCGGTTTCCAGTCTTCGCTGAAAGCTCGACCATTGTGCACTACTGAGACTTGACTGGCCGAAACATTGTTTTGCATAAGGATTGATTTGATTTCTTTAGATACAGCAATTAAATGATCCGGTTTTTTTAGTGTCCTCAGGTTAATCTGTTCAAAGAGCTTGCCTTTTATACCGCGATGCTCGAAGTCTAGCGTTGGATTACTGTGTACAGTCATAATCCATTTCGCAGCAATCAGTCTGTGAATCAGCGAGACAAATAGATTGGCCCTCGGTCCATGCGTATGCACGACTGTATAACCGTTTCTTTGAATCAATTGCCTTAACTTTTTCAGAACACGTATGTCATATCTAGATTGTTGAGATAAAATATAGACAGTTATTCCGCTTTTTCGAGCCATATCTGCAACAGGGCCTTCTTCAAAAACCAGCAGCTCCATATCGATTGTATCCATTCCACGAAAAAGCGACTGAATATGGAATAGTCCTCCTCCGAACTCGTTTCCTGCATTGACATGTAAAATTTTCATTTTTTCTGCTCTTTTCGTTTCTGCTGATTAACTTTTTTCATGAATGCCGGCAGAGCCAGCATCCGCTGATAACGAGACGGCTGCTTCATTAAGCGGTACAACCATTCAATGTGCAGTTTCTGAACCAGTTTCGGTGCACGTTTGGCTTTGCCGGACAGCACATCAAAACTTCCGCCTACTCCAACAGCTATGCCGTAATCCGCAGACTTCAAGTATTGATAAATCCATTTTTCCTGCCTTGGAAAACCAAAAGCAACTAAAATCAAGTCTGGTTTCGAAGCCTTCACTTGTTCAATCATTTTTGGATCTGAGTGGTCGAAGTATCCATGATGATATCCGGCAATGATCATGTCCGGCCATCTTTTTTTTGCATTCTGTACCGCTTGTTCAATAACCTCTTCTTGCGCTCCGATGAAAAAGACTCGTTTTCTGTGAGTGTTGGATAAATCCAGCAGCCCCAGCATCAAGTCAAATCCTGGCACGCGTTCTCTAACAGGCATATTCAACTTCTTTGCAGCTCTAACGATTCCAATGCCATCTGGCGCTATGTAATCTGCTTTCAGCAATAAGTCGAAATAAGCTGGATCTTCTTTAGCATACATAACGATTTCCGGATTAGCAGTGACTAAGAATGTCTTCTGCTGTTTTTCCATTCTAATGAGCAGCCGGGTCAGAAATTCAATTTGAGTTAAGTTATCAAAAGGAATGCCTAATATCGAGACCTTCTTTTCGTCCATTCCATTCATCCGTTCCGTAGTTTCTATTGCTATTATTGTAATACAATTTTGGCTTAGCGTACAGTCATCATTTAGTGAAACTTTTATACTTGAGCTGATTTGTGTAAGCCTGATATTACCATTCTTAGACTATCTCTATATGTCCTTTAATGAGATAAACAAAAAGAGCGAAAAAAGGCTGCTCAGACCTCCTTTCGCTTTTGCATAAAACCACGTCATCAACATTTATTGTTACTTACACAATAATTTCTTGTATCTCACTACCGGTTCTGTTTTTCAAGTTAACTTTAGAGGCTTCAATTTTCAAGACAAGAATATTAGGATCATCTTTACTGGAGTAATGTTTGTCCATATACTTATTCCAAGCTTTATCGATAATCTCCTGATCAGTGCTTGTAGAAACGGTTCCTTCAATCTCTACGTAATCTTTGTCAAACATACCTTCTTCATGTCCTAATAGGACAAAAACATGTGGATTATTTTGAATATCTTCAACTTTTTCAGTTCTTTTATCTGTTATGGTATACAGGTTAAACCCTTCACTGTAAAAAGACATGTACCGTGCAACCGGTTTATTATCTGCGATTGTTGCCAGTACACCTACATCTTTTTTGTCCATGATCTTAAGCGCTCTCTCTTTAACCTCTTCCATTTTCCCATCTCCTTTTATTCAATTGATTATCTTAACTATGACAGAGATCTGCCCAGCATTCAAAGAATCTGCTTTCAAAACAGAAACCAAAAAGGAAGCAGCTAACAGCTGCTTCCTTTCTTATCTTTACCATATTAAGATTCTACTTGGTTTTTCCCGTTCGTTTTAACTTTATACAGCATGCGATCTGCCCGATTGAATAACTGACTGACCGTTTCTTTTAGCATATACTGAGCAATGCCGGCACTGCTTGTTACTTCTGCAGGCTCACTGTAATCAGCAGAAGCCAATTTCTGTCTGATTCGTTCAGCGGTTTGATGCGCACTGTCTTTTGTTGTATTCGGCATAACAATCATGAATTTTCCACCTTCAAAGTTTCCGGCAAGATCTTCAGGCTTAATGGTGTCTTCAATGATCTGACTAGCCTTCTTGATAATTTCATCACCGAATAGCGGACCAAATAAAGAGTTCTGGTGACTTAAGTTGTCGATATCTAGTAAAATGATCGATAAGGTTTTATCAGCACCTACTTGTGCCTCATTTACAAGTTTTCCTAACTCAAACAAGATATTCGCACGATTATATAATCCTGTTAAAGAATCTTTTCTGGATTGGATCGCCCACTCTTTATTTTCTTCCAGCAAGCGGCGTCTTTCATCCTCGTAATCTGTAATATCAAATACAATACCAGATAAAAATAAAGGTGCCCCTTCATCTGATCGCTTAGTTACTTTCCCACGATCATAATAAGTGCGGTACTGACCGTCTTTTGTTTTGATTCGATATCTAACTTCCCATACTGGAGTTTTATTGGAAAGATGATCTCGCATTGCATCCATTACTCGTTCGTAGTCATCTGGATGCAATCTATCTGTAAAGAACTGAAAATCTACATATTCCGGTAATTCTTCTTTTGTATATCCAAGCGCCATTGCTTTCATAGGATTAAAAGTCACTCTGTTTACGGTGAAATCCCAAAACCAGTGTCCCAGGTTACCTGACCAGGCGAAATCAAGTGAATCTTGTTCCTCCTGCAGGTTTAATAACTCTTTGTTTAACCGTTTAACTGATTCAAGTTCTTTCTTCAGGTCTTCAACTTCTTGTTGAAGGTTATTTTCAGTCATGTACTCACACCTTTCACTTACTAATTATAGGCTATGGCTATTTTTATTCATATAAATATGAGAAAGACACTGTTATTAAATAGAATGCTTGTTCACATTTTTGACAAAAAGCAAAAACCTTTTTTATGGTCGGAACATCTTAACCTTCACTGAGAAAAACCACTGAATGTATTACTATTTTTACGAATAAATTCCAGCTATATCCCATTCTTTAAATTAGAGAACTCTAACCTATTTTAATCTTTTTCTTATACCGGCTTACTTGAGATGGCTTTCTGAGTATGTCTAGGTGCTTATCAGGATATTTATGTAAAATCTGTTGAATAATCGGCCGATTATTGGAATTAAAGTTCCAAATAAACGTTAAAAATCCCTTCTCAATTGTATTAGGATTACCGTATTTATGTGTGTTTGTTAATTTTCCCGATACGGCTCTTTTAAGTACTCGGTACAAGCAAATCCACCTGGGAAAATCCAACCAGATCACTGTGTCAGCATATTGAATCCTTTTTTCCAGTGTTCTGTTGTAATTTCCATCAATAATCCAAAACGGTTCCTTCAGCACTTTATCTAATGCAATATCAAATTCATTTTTTGATATTGTTGCATGGTCATCAACCCAGTTTATTTGATCTAAATGAATAAGCGGCAGTTGCAGTTCATCAGCCAGATTCTTAGACAACGTTGATTTCCCTGCACCTGGGCATCCGATGATCAAGACTTTATCCACTAGTTTCCTTCCTTTCATTGGAAAATTAACGACTCATTCAGCAAAAGGCTTTACTTTATGACTGCTTATTGATTTATTGATTCCAACCTGCAGCCAATCGTTTGGCAATTAAATCATTTTGAAGTCGAATTAGCCTATTCCCTTTATACATACATCTATTTTTTCTGAAACTTTAATAAGCTCGACACAGTACTACTTTATAGTAGATAAGCGTCGAGCTTAGATGGCCTTATTGAATAGTAAACTTATTTTATTATTATAGTACACTTTTGACTTTCCAATTAACATCTTTGAAGACTCTGGATTGGATTTTAATGAACATAAACCAGACCAGGTAAATGATTGCACCGGATGATAAAGCAACTGTAACATATGACCAGTATTCCTGCATTGTATTGCTTAAACCTGAAGATGCCAATGGAGCATATAGGAAAGTGGATATAGTATATATCCCTACAAGCAGCACACTATCCTTTAACAATTGCGGCAAGTTGTATCCATTTTGAGGATTTTTCAACCCGAAAAAAAATAAATAAAGCCAAATCCCTGCAATCACTACTATATTTACGAGCTGATATGGAACCTGCATCGTTGCCATCAGAAAAAAGACTCCGCCAATTGGCCAGTGTACACGCGTTTTAAAAACTTTATACTTGTCTTCTTCTGTTAATTCCCCAAACTTCATTCAATCTCCCCCCCTTATAGAAACATTTTAACCATACTCTAATTTAATTGCAATGCTTTAGAAGATGTTACTAGTCCTATTTCCTTAGAAAAGAGGGTTAAATGAGATATAAAGTTTATAAGCATTGTTCAATACATAACATCTTGAACCGGATTCATTTCTTTTTTTCTGGTTTGCTTTCTGTTCTTTTAAAAATATATTCAATATCGTATTCAGGAAAAAAGGTACATTTTATTTTTACAGCTTCTCCAAATTTAAAATCTGATTCTCCGTTGATCTTCTCTCTAACCGTCTGGTACCGAATATGTAGTAAATCCGCTATATCGACCAAAGAAACACCTTTTTCTTTTCGGATCCTTTCAAAATTATGGAGCATATTTACACCACCTTATACGATTTTTCGTACTACGAGACCGCTGCATATAACGTATTTAGCAATTAGGTTCATCTTAGTACGAATTTTCGCACTTGTCAACTCTTATTCGTTACTTTTCTCACAATATCCATATTGATATACGATTTTTCGTATGTTACTGTAATACTACCTAATTAAACGGAGCGAAGAGAATGAAAAGAGAAGATCATTTAAAGAGTATAATCTTACAAAGATTTGGTACGATCAAAGAATTTTCACGAGCAATCGACTTGCCTTATACGACGATTCGTTCCATTTTGGAACGTGGGATCTCAAATGCCAAGCTGGGAAATGTCATTACGATCTGCAACGGACTCGGCATTTCTACAGAAAGTCTGATTACTCAAGAAGATTTCGTTATGGAGTCGAGTACGGTAGCCTATTCTTCCTATCTGCATACTCAAATTCAGAATCCATCATCAACTGAAAAAGTAGAATTACCTGATATCGTTATGGGTAAATACGCTGGAGATAAAGCTGTTTTATTTACAAAAATGGTTGAAGAAACGGTTAATAAAATCATTCCCAGCGGCTCCTATATTGGAATCAAGGAAGAACCGCTAATGAAGTTAACGGATGGAGATATTGTGATTTATACTTATCAGGAAAAGCAAAGTGTCAAAAAGCTTTATAAAATCGGCAACTCATTAGTATTCAAACCCGTCTCTCACGATCCGAAATTTATTGATTCTGTATACGAGGCAACAGATCAACGTCTGCGGATTCTTGGAAAAATCGTCGTTTACATCGTTATAAATGACTAATTCTTATTACTACTTATGAACAAAAAAGAAGCTGCCGCTTGTCATTCTCATCCAAGCGACAGCTTCTTTTTTATATTGTCCGTTTTAGTAAGGTGGTTGTTAATCGCATGATTTCTTCTTTTTCTTTTCCGTTCGGCAGTTCTTCGATCAGTGCCAGTGCTTTTAGTGTATAGCGCTCTGCCAGTTTCTCGGCTTTTTCAATGCCTTTTGCATCATGTAAGGCTGCTCTGATTGCTTGCACATCTTTGTCTGTATAGGTTTCTTTTTCAAGCAGATTTTTGAAAAATTCCGGAGACTGTTCCATGGTATAAATTACCGGTGCAGTGTAGATTCCATTTTTGATGTCTTGAAATGTCGTCTTTCCCCAATCCGCTTCTTCCTGGGTATACTCCAGCAAGTCATCCATCAGTTGAAACGCCATACCGATCTTCAGGCCGATTCTGTAGCTCAGCCATTGTGCTTTCACAGATAGGCCGCTTTCCATAGCTCCAGCATAGCAAGACAAGGCAAAGAGTTCAGCCGTCTTCCCTCTTATCTGTGTAAGGTAGCGTCTAAGCGTCATCTCTCCATTATACGTCTGATCGAGTTGCTGCAGTTCTCCTCTAATCACTCTCTCCATTGCCCGAGTCAGCAGTCCTTGCACATCCATTTCAAGACGATAAGGATGCGTGATTCTGAAGCATACGGATATGAGATAGTCTCCTGCATATACTGCCGACTTCTTTCCATATCTGGCTTGAATAGTTGGTTGCCCTCTTCGTACGATGCCTTCATCAATGATATCGTCGTGCAAAAGTGTAGCATTATGAAAAATCTCCAATGATGCAGCGATCGACTGCGCTCGCTGCTGTTCACTGGCTGGGCCTAATTTAGAGAACAATAAGGCATAAGCAGGCCGCACCATCTTCCCATTATGGATGAAAATATCTTTAGCCGCTTCATGGACTTGCTGGTTGCGTATAAAAATATTGCTTTCAATCAACTGTTTTGTCTGAATCAGTTCTTCTTTAACTGTTGGATAGTCATCCCAAAATGAATGGATAGTCACACTAGCTCCGCCTTATTGTTTAATTTATGTAGAGTAAATAGATTGCTTGGTCTGCATTCAGTAAATACTTCCCAGCTCCTTAAATATTTTATGGATTATTTAGCTAAAAATCTGTTCTTATAGTGAAAGTCATCTAATCGGCCAATAGACCCGTTTTTTATGCCTTCAGAATAGTTACTAGGTTATTAGTATTTCTCTTATTATACTGTTGTCTAGCAGGGTTGTCTAAGAGATTGACTACATTTCATTTTACTCGTTATTTAATAAGTCGATATAAAGTGTCTACCTCATTTTGTCTGGTATACTTAAGAAAAGAAATCTGTTTACCTTTAAAGGAGTCAGAAATGTCTATAGCTCAATTTCTGCGGTTCGTAGATATCCGCACCAAGTTTACCAGTATGCTTCCGGTTTTATTAGGCGTGCTCTGGTCGCTTTATTATTTTCAGTCTTTCAATTTACTGAATACGGTTGTTTTTTTCATCGCCTCTATTCTGCTTGATTTTACAACTACATCGATCAATGTGCTTGTCGATTACCAGACAGCTTCTTCAGAAGCCTTTAAACGGGAACATAATATCATCGGCAGAGAAAACATCTCAGAAAAACTAGTTGTCCAATATATATTCGCCATGCTCGGTCTGTATTTTTTATTAGGTGCATTCCTCATCATTCGTACAGACCTTGCTTTACTTCCGCTGGGTATTCTGTCTGCTGTTATTGCTGTCACTTATACGTATGGACCGATCCCGATTTCCAGAATGCCGTTGGGAGAGTTGTTTTCCGGTCCTCCACTGGGTTTCGGGATTATATTTATCGCTATTTATGTAAATAACCCAGAATCCCTGCTGCTTTCACTGAGATTTCAAGAAACAGCTTTTGTTCTCCAGGGGAATTGGGAAGCTATTCTAGCCATCTTTTTCTTTTCGCTTCCGCAGATTCTGCTGATCTCTAATATTGTTTTGGCAAACAATATCTGCGATCTAAAGCAAGATATCGAAAATCATCGGTTTACGCTCGTATACCATATTGGAAAAGAAAAAAGCATTCAGTTGTATAACTGGCTCACTTATGGCAGCTACGCTGTGCTGGCTATTCCGATACTTTTTGGCTGGCTGCCATGGATAATGATTCTGATTTATCCCACCCTGATTTATGTTCATCAGCAAGTCATATTATTTAATCAGAGACAGGAAAAATCGGAAACCTTTGTCACTTCTGTTAAATCATTTTTAATCTTTACAGTTGTTGAATTGATCTTATTTATGTTCGCTGTACTTTGGAGGATGATTTAAACATAAAAAAAGGAGTGGATTCACATGACCAGAAAAGTTGTCTTGTTTATTGCGATGAGTCTGGATGGGTATATTGCGAGGAAAAACGGTTCAATCGATTGGCTTGAGCTGAATGTCATGAACAAACAAGAAGATTCTACCTACGATGAATTCTACAAATCAGTTGATACTGTCATTATGGGAAGAACAACTTATGATCAAGTTGTCAGCGAACTGTCTCCAGATGTTTATCCTTATGCTGACGCTGAGTCTTATGTGTTAACCTCAAGACCAGGTGATTCTAGTGAGAAGGTTCACTTTACAGATGAAGACGTTACTGATCTAGTCAGCAGGCTAAAACAGTCCCCGGGCGGTGACATTTGGATCGTTGGCGGTCAATCTGTGATCACACCGCTTATTCGAAATAATCTGATCGACGAGTATCAAATTACCATTGTACCGATGCTGTTGGGAGAGGGTATCCCCCTATTCAAACCCGTTAAAAATGAGATTGAACTTCGTCAAGTAAGCTGTTACGTGCTCAATCAACTCACTTATTTAACCTTTATTCGTGTATGAAGCTTTCAAAAAGACGATGAAATTCTCCGTTAACAATACTGGAGAATTTCATCGTCTTTTATCTATCCCATTCATTCGAACAGTTGACTGAATATTCAACTGTAAAATACAAAGACTACCACCGATATTGTTATCATAGCAGCAAGCGGAACGGAAAACTTAAACAATGGCTTCTGTGTTTTGTGTCGAAAAACCTGCATACTGACCCAAGATCCAACCCCTCCTAATAAATAAGAGGCCACCAGAAGGTGTTTTTCAGAAATTCTGTACTGTCGTCTTACTGCACGCCTTTTATCTATATAGAAGAGACAGAACGTGTATCCATTCATCATTGCTATAAAAGCAAAAGTGATTAACTGTAAAATGGTTAGCGTAAATTCCATCATTATCTCCTTAAGTTAAATCGTTCTTGTTATTATACCATATTAATAAATGCGTCAAATGATTATCGATCGTCATTTGTTCGCACGCTGAAACCTCTGTATACTATGCTTATCTAGTATGGAGAGGACGTTAATATTGAGTCACAAAGAAGTTACAACGAGATTTGCCGTTAGAGAAGATATACCGTTGATTATGAAGTTCATCAATGAATTGGCAGTATATGAAAAAATGTCCGATCAAGTCATCGCAACTGAGCAGCTGCTTGAAGAACAGCTCTTTGACAAAGGAAATGCAGAAGTGCTGTTTGCAGTAGTTGATCAGCAGGAAGTCGGCTTTGCCCTCTTCTTCCAGAACTTTTCAACCTTTTTAGGTCGTTCAGGCATTTATCTGGAAGATCTGTATGTAGACCCGAGATTTAGAGGAAATGGGTACGGCAAACACCTTTTGAAACAATTAGCCAGCATCGCTGTCGAAAGAGGCTGCGGCCGATTAGAGTGGGTCTGTCTGAACTGGAATAAACCAAGTATCGACTTTTACTTATCATTAGGTGCTCAGCCAATGAAAGACTGGACCATCTACCGTGTTGCCGGCGAAACACTGCATCACCTGGCAGAATAGCAGAAGAATCGATCAAGACAGCTGGAGGTACTGAACTAATTTATTTGGCAGTTCTTACTGAAAATACAAGGAACCATTTTTCAGAAATTCTTACTAAAAATGGTATTAATTAGATAAATAATAATGGTTAGATTACAGGAGAAACAAGACGATTGTAAATCTTACGGTTTGACCTTTAGAATGGGTATCTATATGGTAGTGAAGATACTCATAAGAATAAAAGTTTAAATGCAGTAGACGAAATATCCTCTGGAGAATTATCTTATTATTACACTTAAGCAATTGATATTCATTTTGAAGTTTATAAAAAAGAAAGTAAAAATAGGATATTTATTGCAAATTTTGAGCTTGATGACTAAAAACGAGGAATTATCTTGGCTAGAATCGGTGATGCACGAGGAAGTAGCAAAAATCAGAAATTAGACCAAATCGGAAGAAACGATATTGAATTAACCGATACTATGAATAAGATACAGCAAGCTGGCGCTTACATTGGAAGCTATGACTCTTCCAGCGACAAAAGGCATCAAGGACGAAAATTTGAGAAGACACATTAACAACTTAATGATTAAACTATACAAATATCAAGCGAAAAACGAACGTCAAAAAATAAGAGAAAGACGGCAACAATAAATTAGAATCGCTAAAAAAGGACATTTCAAAGGTAGAAAACCTAGATTTACACTCAATGACCCTCATTTACTTCACGATATACATTTACATTTAGAAGAAGATTACAGTATTAAAGAAATTGAACGGTTGACGAATATACCTGAAAATATCTTCAGGCGTTATCTCAAGAAATATTTAGATCAGAAAATGAATAAACAATAGACGAACTTTTTTAAAATCCAGAGCTTCTTGATGTTATGAAATACGAATTAATAAAAATGACTGAGTATGAAAGATATAGAAAGAAAGTCAATGAACGATATATGACTGACAATAAATTTTTTGTAGGTGCGGAGAATTTATAATTAAATAGCTTTTTTTGATTATTGTTATTAAAGAAAATAAAGTACATCTTTTATTTAATTAGTTTATATCTTCTATATCTTCATCAAATGTTTCCAATACTTCCTCTTTAAATTCTTCATGTTCTTCTTTATCATTATCGTGTCCGTGCTCTTCCATATTTACAATAGAATCTTCGCTCTCAATATTGAATCGTCCATTGTTCATATTGATTACACTATATTCACCATAACTATTCAATCCCAGATATATAATGTAATTTGTATCTTCTTCCATTTCTAAGTAATTTTCGACACTGATTATTTGTTTTTCATCATTCTCTTCTACAACAGCAACAGGTTCTATTACTTCTAGAACGTCCCCAATGCTCAAATCAAAATTGTCATCTGCTTTTAAAATCTCTTTGATGACTATTTTATTTTTTGAATAGACATCTGCCAAAGTTTCTGGGGCATCCCCTTCAGCTGGCGAATATACTGAAACTTGTTCTCTCTCCAAAAAACTATCGCTTGAACTTGCAACGACAATTAAATCCGCACTATCTCTTAACTCTTCTTCATCTTCAAATTTCTCGTAATTACCATGCAGTACTACTCTCTCAATATTCTCTTCAACTTCACTATCTGGTGATATTGGTTTTGCGCCATCAGATTCTTGCGCTGAGCTACAAGCAGTTAATACTACTAAACTAGAAAGTCCCATAAATATTTTAGAATAATTCATAAAAAGCCCTCCTCGTATAATAAGTTTGTAGTTAAGAATTGTTCTTAACTTAGTTGATTGATT
>OMJG01001339.1_pt1 | contig 14433 bp, 8 predicted proteins | sample 1646431 | NCBI WGS metagenome assembly OMJG01 (sample SAMN03771674, study PRJEB25209) | food metagenome | isolation source: Cotija cheese | place: Mexico:Jalisco,Michoacan | collected 2011-12-12
AAGCTTCCAATGGTCCCATGAACATTTCGTATAACCGCAACGTATCGGCACCATACTGGTCAACAATATCATCAGGGTTAACCACGTTACCACGTGACTTCGACATCTTTTCATGATTGTCGCCCAAGATCATTCCTTGGTTAACCAATTTCTGGAATGGTTCCTTGGTTGGCACAACCCCTAAGTCATACAAGAACTTGTGCCAGAAACGAGCATAAAGCAAATGTAAGACCGCGTGTTCGGCACCGCCCACGTATAAGTCAACGGGTGACCAGTACTTCAACTTGTCATAATCAGCCAAGGCTTCCCGGTTGTGCGGATCAACGTAACGTAAGAAGTACCATGAACTCCCGGCCCACTGTGGCATCGTGTTGGTTTCACGCTTACCTTTACGACCGTTTTCATCAACCACGTTGACCCAATCATCGATGTTGGCTAACGGGCTTTCACCAGTCCCGGATGGTTCCAGGTTCTTAGTTGCTGGTAACCGCAATGGTAATTCGTCTTCGGGAACCAGCGTCGTTTCGCCGTCTTCCCAGTGAATAACCGGAATCGGTTCGCCCCAGTACCGTTGCCGTGAGAAGATCCAATCACGTAACCGATAGTTGACCTTCTTTTCACCGGCATGGTGTTCACCTAACCAGTCAATCATCTTATCAATAGCTGGTTGCTTAGCTAAACCGTCAACAAAACCTGAGTTGATGTGTTCCCCGTCGCCAGTGTAAGCTTGTTGGTCATAATCATTATCACCCGCAATGACAGGTTTGATTGGCAAATCAAATTTTTGTGCAAATTCAAAGTCCCGATCATCATGAGCAGGCACTGCCATGATGGCCCCAGTTCCATATGAAGCCAGAACGTAATCGGCAATCCAGATTGGCAGTTTTTCACCATTAACCGGATTGATGCCATAGCTCCCAGTGAAGACCCCGGTCTTATCCTTATTCAAGTCAGTCCGTTCAAGGTCCGACTTGCTGGCAATCTTAGCCTTGTAAGCTTTGATAGCATCAGCTTGTTCTGGTGTCGTCAATTGTTCAACTAAATCATGCTCAGGTGCCAAGACCATGTAACTGGCACCAAACAACGTATCAGGCCGCGTTGAGAACACTTCGATCTCAGTATCGTCAGGTTGACCAGCAACCTTGAAACGGATAGATGCGCCGACTGAGCGGCCAATCCAGTTACGTTGTTGTTCCTTGATATTTTCTGGCCAATCAATATCGTCCAGATCATCAATCAAGCGGTCAGCGTAAGCCGTAATCTTGAGGCTCCATTGCTTCATTGGTACCCGGTAAACGTCGTAGCCACCACGTTCCGTCTTACCATCAACCACTTCTTCATTGGAAACGACCGTCCCACCCATCATATCAGGAGCCCAGTTAACTAGTGTTTCAGATTCGTACGCTAACCCTTTTTTGTAGAGCTGCTCAAAGATCCATTGTGTCCACTTGTAATAACTTGGATCAGTCGTATTCACTTCACGGTCCCAGTCATAGGAAAAGCCTAATGAACGAATCTGACGCTTAAAGTTCTTGATGTTCTTGGCCGTAAAGTCCTTCGGGTTATGACCCGTCTTGAGCGCGTATTGTTCAGCAGGTAAGCCGAATGCATCCCAGCCCATTGGGTGTAAGACGTTGTAACCTTGCATCCGTTTGAACCGTGACATAATATCCGTTGCCGTATACCCTTCAGGATGACCCACGTGTAATCCTTGACCAGATGGATATGGGAACATGTCTAAAGCGTAATACTTCTTCTTATCCGTTGTGTCTAATGTTTTGAAGGTTTTATTTTCCTTCCAATAATGTTGCCATTTGCGTTCAATGACTTTATGGTTGTATGCCATAGTAGTGCCCCTTTCTTGCTGCCTTGTATGTAAAAGCTAGCATTGCGACTTTCCAACTGACTATTCAAGATGGCATTTTCATGCTTCAACTCAGTAAAAGCGGTTAAAAAACAAAAAAATCCTATAAGCCAATTAAGCTTATAGGACGAAAACGGGTTCCGCGGTACCACCTATGATTCCACGTTACCGTGGCCTCTTGGGAATCTTAACGCGAAACCACGTCCGTACCTACAATCTTGTTCAGCCGGAAGACTCGAAGGTGAGTTCATGATTGGTGAATCCCCGTTTGCAACTACCACGGAGTTTCTGCAAAACACCAGCCACTACTATTCCTTCTCAGAGTCGTAAAGTTATTGTTTTCATAGTAGCAAACCACCACACTTTTTTCAAGAGGCCACGCCCCGTCGGCGACAAATTTTATCATTAGTCGACAAACGGCGACATCATAAAAAATGCTATAATGGTTGCAATAAATTATTTATCGGAGGAATCTGTATTGAAGCAACGAACTTGGCAACGTTCGGACAGTCTCATCTTACTTATCTTTATTGTGTGGCTAGGCTGGACGGCCGCGGTGTGGCAACGAGCACCTTGGTTGACGCACTTTGACACCACGGTTGCTAATTTTTGGCATCACAGTCCCCAGTGGTTTCAACAAGCGATGGTTGCTTACACCCAGTTCGGCAATCCCCACACCATCACAATCATCACATTGATTATTGGCCTGGCACTCTGGCTGGGCCATAATCCGCGTGGTGCACTCTTCTTTTGGATCAATACTTGGGTCATTGCGGGTTATGGTAATTATCTCATCAAGCAGGTCATTATGCGGCCACGACCAACTGCTTGGCGGCTTGTCCAAATAGGTGGGTATAGTTACCCAAGTGGGCACTCAACGACAACGACCGTGCTTATCGGTAGTTTGCTAGTGCTCGCTTTTGACTATTGGCATCGCAATGCCTTGACTGGTTGGCTCACTGCGCTCGGCGTAACCGCGATTTTCTTAATGATGATCAGTCGCGTTGTCGTGGGCGTCCACTATCCGAGTGATACAATCGGTGGCCTTTTGTTAGGAAGTGTTTTACTATATATAAGTGTGCGTTTTAGTACACATTATCGGCATGGGCCGCTTCGACGACGGTCTTAATTCATGTATTCAACAAGGGGGTAACACTCATTCAACTCAGTTCGGCATTAGCTTATAGCCACGCGCTAATGAATCAAGTCGTCAATCCCGGTGATCATGTGATTGACGCGACAGTTGGCAATGGTCATGATACCGTCTACCTCGCCAAGTTGGTCGGTACCACTGGTCACGTCGATGGGTTCGACATTCAACCAGCGGCCATCAAAGCTACAACGAGTGCCTTAGATAAAGCGGCGCTCAGCCATCAGGTCACCCTATGGCAAATGGGCCATGAACACCTCGCAAATAAGATTGCCACTGATCAACCCATCAAGTGTGCCGTCTTTAACCTGGGCTACCTACCTGGTGGTGATAAACAAATTATTACGAAACCAACGACGACGTTAACGGCTGTAAAGGCGATTCAGGAACGCCTCGTCACAAACGGTCTAATCATCCTACTGGTTTATGCCGGTCATCCCGGTGGTGCGACGGAAGCCCAAGCGGTGCTAGATTACGCCACGAATTTAGACCAACATCAATTTCAAGTCTTACAATATCAATTTATTAATCAAGTTCATGTGCCGCCGTATTTATTGGCGATTCAGAAACGTTAATATTAAAATAGTCAGCCCTTTCACTTGAGTATTAAAGTGAAAGGGCTGACTATTTGCACCGGTACGCTACCACCTAATCAGTAGCGCCACTTAAAGTATTACCATCCGTGTCTAGGGTAAAATTCCCCATTGTTGACAGGCCATTGATGAATAAGACTTGTTGGAACCTTAGGACATCGTCAGCACTCGTCGCATATTTTGCTTGTAGATATTGCAAAAACTCACTGAGTGTTTGACATTTAGATTGCATCATCTCAGCGTATAACAATCCAAAATTCACTTGCTCCCGTTCTTTCTCGGCAAGGTTCTGAACCAGTGACTCGCTAATATTGTACACTTCATTCTCGTTATTCGAATTAATATCCAATAAATCGTATAAAACTAGCTGAGCAGATCGGTTAGTCGATTTACCATACAAACGGTTTATACCATTGATGTCATCAGTTTGAACCTCATTATCTACAGAACGTAAATCATATTCGTTTGCAAACATCTCACCTGCAAACAGAGCAATGCCCTCTTTATAACTGGTCTTGAAATTAGTGTTGTACGTGTAATGTGAGGTATAACTTCCCCCACCAAGTTGGGCAGTTTGACGCATATTCCAGTGAGTCCACTCATGCATCACATTGTGCATTAAATAATGGTTCGTAAACTGACTCACACTAGTACGATCACCGAGGACGATGTCTGGGACACCGGTTCCATCATGACCATTACGGTAAAACGCACTGCCTTTATTAAGATAAAACCCCCGTTGATAATAAATGTCAATCGGGGCACTTTCAAAATCCTCAATATCTGTTGAATATTTCTTAGCAGCGACCAACCCATTTTTTAAAAAAGATTCTGCTTGCATATAGTAATCATTAATTCGTGAAGCAATATAATTATTAGTATATGATTCTGAAACACTACTGTTCCCAAACCTAGTACTGCCAGAGTAATCAATTGAGTTTGAAGCAGGGATGGCCTTTGTAAATACGAACTGATAGATTCTACCATCCGATCGCCGAATGTAGCCACGTCTTTCATTTCCTAGCGAATAATGTACTTTAATTTGAGTGACACCGCTCGGAACATTCATCAACGTTTGATTTGTAATTGAGCCACCGGCATCAGTTGTCCCCGTTGCCAGAGTTTTAGACACACCATCACTGTCAGTATACGTTATTGTATACTCACTATCAGGTATCGTAACAGCAAGATTAACATCATCATTGTAAATTTTGACACTAAAATTTTTTATCTGAACTGTCCGTAAATTATCAGCATTTGCCGTCATTTTCCACGAACACAGACATCCAAATATACTGACCATAACGATACTTGCCACTCGCCAAGTTATTCCCAATCTCAACCCCATCCCCTCCTTTTTTACCATCTACCTTCTAAAAAGGAATAACAACTGCATTGATTTCACCATCCAGTTTGACTGTTTCAAAATGGGCGGGATTAATCGCACGAATCTGTTCAAAATCTACATCCGATACAAAACTCGGCTGCCAGAAAGTTACTGAATTATCAGCATAAATAGGGCACCAATACAGTTGATTCTGAGATAAATCCAACCGGACAATTGCGGCATATGGCGGGACCTTTAATTGTTTAAATGAGCCACTATTATTAAATACCCCGTTACCAATACTATAGAGCACTGGTGTTTGTCCATAATACTCAATCGGTTGAAGTCGATGCGGCCCATGACCAATAATCAAATCTGCCCCCGCCAAGGTTAACCTTTCAGCAGTAATTCTTTGAGCACTATGAATATCACCATAGTCAGTACCCCAATGAGCACTGACAATCACCTTAGCGTCAGGATGCTCCTTTTTATACCGCTGAATATCAGCCGCCATCAAGGTATCAAGACAATTTACACCGGCTTTAGAAGCCTTAGCATAAAAATCAAAAATATTATAGGCTGGATTACGATACCAATAACCATTAAAAATGGCATACGCATGTTCATCGTAAACTAATTCAACTACCTTACGACTGTCTAATTGATTACGCCCAGCACCAACTGTTTGCATTTCAGCCTGTTTAAATTTGGTCAGTGTGTCAACCAAAGCATCACCGCCATAATCATTAGCATGATTATTGCCTAACATTGCTAAATTAAAACCTAGTCGCTTAAATTCAGCCAGCGTCTTATCTACATCAGCATCGAGTACAAATGGCTTAACAGCATCCAACGGGCTATCACCACTTGCAAAAACTGCCTCAAAATTCAATATATTGTATTGTTTGGCCCCAAAAAATGATTTAATTTTTTCGAACGAATGTGTGTAGCCATACTTTTGTAAACTATCTTCAATACCACGCCGTTGACGCTTACGTGTATAGTCTTCCCCAAAATACGTATCTGCTAAAATGTTAACTGTTGGGTTTGTTAATTTGACTGATTCAAGTACATAATTATCATCTTGTTGCGTCACACCTGAATCAATGACATTCTCGACTAAAAAGTCAACATATGCTGAATGTGGGCTATTAATGAACGCGATTGTGTGTATTCCTTGATGATTTAACCAAAAATATAACCCCGCATGTTCACGCCAATCCAAAAACACAGACCCAATAATCTTGCCAGTTTTAAATAATTGTGATTTTTTCCGATACAGTTTACCGTTGACCTGTCGCCTTTGTGTACTTAATAAGCTCAAAACTTCATCAGGTAACTTAGTAAAAGCAGATCCGATTTTTTCTAAATCAGCCAAATAAGTTTTCTGTAATCGCCGCGTTGGTCTTCCAGTAATGTTATGAACCGTATCGGCTGACAAGTCCAACTTTTTAGCGAACATTTGCAAACCTTCGAACGCTTTTTGATTACTGCCATATGAATATTCAGCTAAGTTAATAATCACATCCGGTGCGGCAGTAACAATGGCAGTTGTTAACAAGTCATAGATTGTATATCGTGCACCCAATTTCAAGCCAACTTTATTAATACTATGATCTTTTGCAAGTGCATTCTTGATTGTGACAGGTTCTGTTAACTTCAATTTTCCGCTTGCAACTTTTTGTAGTGCTTGTAAAATCACTAACAAACGGCCAACACCACAACGAATATACGCTTGATCATTTTGAAATCCAACAGTCATTGCGAAATTTTTCGCAGTACTAGCCTCATACGCCAGGTTTTTCTCTAAAGTAGTCCGCACATGACCTATTGAATTTTCACGACTATCAGCCTTAATAAAAATCACTAAGTCCTGGTTCAATTCTTTAGCAATCGCCTTTACCATTTGATTAGGTGTCGTATAGTAACCACCATACGCAGGTTGTTTAGCAGCAGGAACTACCATGTCCATTTCCGGACCATAGAGATAATATTTATCAAATCCGGCTGCATTCAGCAAATTAACAACTTCCAAGTGTGTTTTATAAGAGATATTCCGCAAATTAATGACACGTCCCTCGATATAGATCTTCTTCACATTTGGTTTAGTCTCATAATCTTTAGCAAATTTAATAAAGTTTTTAATAGATAACAACTCAGCATTATGCGTGTCATCAACAATTGTCACGTGATGACCATTAACCTGAAGTTCCCCCGTTTTTTGTGTCGTTGTATGTGCACATTCCAAGCCAAAATCTTTCATAATTTCGGTAGACATTTTTCCACCAAACAAGTCAAAAGTAGCAAGTGCGCCTAGCATGTCACTGATCAACCCATTATCCAGTCCATTGATTGCGACTTCTCCAAGTAACTGATTGTGATACCAGATTTTCATTTGTCCATCGCTTGTCAGTTGCCCCTGGTAATCACAATCAGCTGTTAATCCATAAGTAATCACGTTATTGGTATAACGGTTGATGAACTGAATAACTTCTTTTAAATTTTTAATCTCGCCATTCACCAAAAACGGCTGATTCGGTTTTAAGTTAGCCCCTAACCGAGTTTTTACATCAGCATTTTTTTGAGCACTCCAACCTTTTTGCCCGGCATCAATTTGTGTCAACACTGCTAAGTCAAGATTGAGCAGCCCAGAAACACCACCAATATTATGATTGGGCTCTTGATAACTTAAAGCCATAGCTGCAATCTCCAAAACGTTAAACATGCCCAAATCATGATTCATGGCTTGTAGTTTTACACTAGTCCTCGAATTATGATTACCAATTGTACTTGTTGTAGGCCCAATTTTAGCTAATAAATATGCAATCAATCGTCTAGTTGTACTTTTTCCAACTGAGCCAGTAACCGCAATCGTCTTTCCTGTATAACTTTTTGCGGTCGCTAAGGTTAATTTTTGAAGCGTCTTATATGCATCATCGACTAACAACTGTGGAACTGCAGCATCAGGAACTGGGCGTTCCACAATCGCCATTTTCAAAAATCGTTGTAAGGTATGCACGCGTTCATGATTATCTTTGAATGTTGATAAATACACACCATAATTTCCTGATCCTTTACGCCAATGATCCTGCGACATGGCAAACAATACATTTTCTTGTCCAATATCGCGCCGGACCTCATCACCATAAAGCGCGAAATGACGTACAGTTGCTTTAAGATTCTTAGGTTGCACTATCCAACGCCCACCCGAAATTTCTGCAATATCTTGCATTGTTAATCGCTTCATTAGAAAAAACTCCGATCTAAAAAGATTATTTTTCTCTAAGCTATATTTTTATTCCTAAATAATTAATTTTCCCAAGGATACTTGCCATTTTCATCTTTTTTTGTTCGTGCCATCAATTTTTTAGTTTCCTCGTCCATTTCGCGCCGTGACTTTTTTCGGTTCCGATGGCGAATAAAAAGCACCAACCCTCCGAGGATAATATAGATAATTAGTCGCATACCTAGCTTCAAGCTCGAATAAATTGTCATTCCCAATAGCATTACAAAGCCACCTCCAATGAACTAAGCCGTTACCTTAGCTGGTTTGAAATAGTCTAACAAGGTCTGCCATTGCTTGAAAACAGCCTCTTCTGAATAGCGCTTCGCATTCTCGTAAGCCTGCGCACTGAAGGCCGCTAGTTGCGCTTGATTCTTTAATAGATCAATAATGGTGTTCGTCAATTGCTTGACGTCACCATCCGTCGTTAGGACCCCACTTTTGTGATTCTGAATAATATCACTCGGTCCATACTTAACATCATTAGCAACCATCGGTAATCCATGGGCCTGAGCTTCCAAGAGCATCAGTGAGAATCCTTCCGCCCGGCTTGGCAATAATCCTAATTGGGCACGATTGTAAACCGCATTGACATCCGTGGTATAACCTTTGAATAACACGACATCTTCCAAATGTGCTGCCGCTACTTGAGCATGCAATTGTTTCTCAATATCACCATTGGCATAGCCCCATAATTCCAACTTAGCGTCAGGAAATTGCTTATGAACTTCTACGAACGCTTCAATTGAATGGTTCTGTTGCTTTTCCGGTGCCAAGCGGGCCACTTGGACAACTAAGTCCTTCTGGCGACGTGCAAAATCAACGAGTTTAGCTTTAAGGGTGGCATCATCAACATAGCCTACCGGAATTGTAAAGGCTGGAATAGACTTGCCAAAACGCGCTTCAACATCCTTGCTTTGTTCCGGTGTCGCTGAAATTACGGCATCCCAAGCTTGCCAATTATTCAACGCGTTAGCGTAGTTATTATTAAGTGTCGAGTGGAGAATATCCTTAGCATCACTGACATGATTATTATGCAAATGCAAGACCTTTTTGGCTGGCGTCGTCATATTGAACAATCCCCAGGCACATTCCACCGTCCGATCGCAAATGAAGACATTGGGTGCTTCAGTCAACTGGTTCAGTTCGTCATAAAAGAACCGCGTTAATTCATTCATGCCATTAAAAGTATGATTTTGATCATTATAGTTGAGAACCCGCCAAGTCACGCGTTCTTGCCCCGCATGATTCAATAAGTGCAACTTTTCGACATGGACTAAACCATCGGGACCAAAGTAAGCTTCCTGCGCAATTTTGCCATCCCAATCGAATAATTGTTCCAAACATTTGAAACCGCGCGTATCCCACCAGCTCATTTTGAGTGTCCGGCCGTTGACATCAAAGTATTGGACGTTACTGACCGCGTCAGTTCCAGCCCGCAAGTAAATAATCATGATTAACTTACCGCGTTCCACAACTTGAACTTGATTGTCCTTTCGCGTTTTGATGGCATCAGCTGGCACTTCAAAATCCGCTAAATTAAACGCCTGTCGTTTAACGGATTGGCTCCCACTAAAGAAATCAAATAAGTTAACAAAATCAGCATCAGCAATTTTAGCCCCATCAAGAACATCGTGTAGGTTCATTGCAAACACGCGCGTGACAATCTTAGCCGCTACGTGGTGCTTTTTGAATAAGGTCAGCCGATTGATTTCGGCCTGTTCAATCCCTGATTTTGAAAATTGCATGTTGTCATTTAAGAAATAATACATCGCTGCGCCCTCCTACTTAATACCCAATAATTGTTGCCAACGGTGCCAAACTTTTAACTCGGTCTGGGAGGTATGCAACTTCTTAAAAGCCGCTTCACTAAACGCCGTTAGTTTCTTCGTATCCATCATTAATTCGATGATCCGGTCGCGCATGGCTAATTGATTACCAGGATCAATAATGAACCCATCGTGCCCATCATCAATCCAATCTTTAGGGCCATAATTAAAGCGGTAACTAATAACCGGAATACCATGACTCATTGCTTCCGGCATGCTCATAGGGCCCCCATCAACAATATCCGTATTCAGTAATAACTGATAATCGTCATAACGTGTTTCCAAATCTGGATGGTAGTCCAATAAGTGCACATTATCAGTTAATTTCAATTCTTCTATCAACTTAGTCAAGGTCTTGATATATTCAGGATCCCCATAACCATAAAAGTCACATTGGATTTCTTTCAGCTGTTGTTTAACCAAAGCAATCACTCGAATCATCTGGTCAAGCTGGCGATCAGGTGCAATCCGACCCACGTATAACAATTCTTTTGGCCGCTTGACCACTGGCTGTAACTCACTATGCGCTAGCGGACTAGTTGTTACGGTCGGTAATACCGTGACATTCGCTTTCGAAAAACGGGTCCGTAGATGTTGCGCCTGGCTTTCGGTAGCCGTAATGAAGCCATCAAAATGCTGTAAATTATCGAAAGCCGGTGTTAAAAAGCCATCCAGTACTGAATGAACCGGATCATTGATGTCCTTAGCATGATAGATTGGCACCATCACGTATTTATGTGAATCATCTTGAAGTTCTAATAGCGGCGTCACCCCTGTACCAGGACGATCACTAATGAAGGTTGTCGTTTGCTTGTCCTGATGGCTCAGCTCTGCCAAGAAGAATCGGAATAAGTGATTAGCATCTTGAAAGAAGCGCTCTGCTTGACCGTGATAATCTTTTAAGATCAATCGCGATGCCAATGGGTTGCCGTTGGTATCGGGTACATAATATTGCTCCATTACCGTCTGACCTTGCAAGTTGTAGTAGCGCTCCATGATTAATTTGCCATTCTGACCAAAATACTGGGTGCTCGACTTAAAGCCCCGCCAGTCCCATAAATCGGTCGCGGACAAATTTCCTTGATTATCGAAAAATTCTTGATAAAAGACTTGCCCAATTGTGCCAGGAATGAACCCGACATTGCTGACAAGGTCATCACCGTTGAAGACCTTACTAAAGTTAGCCCCGACTTCAACAGCGTATTCATCAGGTAGTTGTAAATCTTCCGTGTGCAGTACTTTAGCTGGTACGGTTGTCGTTTGTTGAAAATAATCAAACATGTTCAATACTTGTTGATCCACCAGTTTGAAGGTCCCCATTGTCTGGTGTAGCAAGCGGTCGTACATCTTCGTGACAATTTGGGCTGGCGCCTTGTGGTGGTTAAATAATTTCACGCGTTTAATTGCCGCGTGCTCAACACTTGAGTTCTTCCCAAGAATATATTCATTAATAAAGTAAAACATACAGTCACCCTTTCAGACATTCATTATTATGCTTGTCGATACGTGTAGTTATAGTAGTTGATTAAACCTGATAGGAAGTGTTCACAGTCATCAATCCGTGTCCGGAAACTATCGTGTCGCGCATAAAAACCACCAATAAACTTTTGTGGATTATAAAGGTACATCGCAATTTCTGGCAGAAAACTCCCCGTCGTAATTTCATATAAAGCCCGCTGCCGCAACACCTGCCGCAAACGTACTAAGTCATATGACGCCATCAAATCTTCATTACCAGAACGCTTAATCATATCGGTCATTTTAACTGCTGCATCAACCAGTTCTAATAGCGTCGGGTATGTTGTGTCACGATCCTCGATAAATTTCAAATGAATGAAGACGTTCTTCAAACCAAGTTTCATGTAATCACGATTATTCGGGAATACTAATAATGCTTCATTGATCGCATAAGAAATCCAGTGATCATGGTATTTACCGTAGTCATTCGCAACCATGTAGTCTAAGATCTGTTTAACCAAATTCATAACGTTTTCATCATGGGTCAACTCGTACAGCCGTGACAGCGCAAAGGCTACTTCACCTTCATAATAGATGATTCGATAGGCCGCTTTAAGTGTCAAATCCGGATTCAAAACATGGACTAACTTTCCTGATGATTCGCGGAAGAACGGTACACCCTTGAACGCCTTCATCAATATCGGCATGAAAGTCTCATCTTTAGTCACATCTTGATATTTACTCAACGTAAGCATCAATAGCGCCTGTCCACCTAGCTTTAATTCGCCATTATCATTGATGAAGATGGCACCCTCTTTTTCAATCGTGGCGTTGTCCAGTCCCCACTGGATTGCAAACTTGATCTTTGCGAAATCTTCAGTTCGTTTGGTGAACGGAATTGCTTCCAATAATGCGTAAAGTGATGAAAAATGGCGCACAACATTGTAATTGCTGAGGACTTTTTGTCGCGCTGGAAAATAGCCATAAACAAACTTACCATTTTCTTTTAATTGATTAATTAAGAAAATTTCCCCATGTTCAATGGCCTCACGCAACTCAGTTTGCTCATCAGTAATCACTCTGATTCCCTTGCCACAATCTTCCGCTTCGGAAAGCCGCCAAATTTGCTGTCCATCAGTAAAGACACCAGCTGTTGTAAACACCCAGACATGCTCGGTTTGACGAATATCAACCGGCAATTTACCTTCACGCTTACTGAGGTAGGGCTCCACTCGATCATAGTCAACCCAAGAACCCGAACGGTTTTTACCAATTCGATGTTCCTTACTTGGACGTAAAAAGGCTTGTCCGTTACTTTCCATCTCCAATAGGGCCGTCTTAAATTCTTCATCAAAACTAATTCCATAACACCAATAGTTCATTCGAAAAGTTGCTGCTAATCTTTTCTCGAAAGTTGCTCGCGGTAGTTTTTGTGTTGATTGGACAGCTTCAAGCCGAACCCAACTCTCCTGAGGTGTTTTGGCCAATTGCTGCGCAACTGCTACCCAAGCTTGCTTGAAGGAATTATAACGATAAAATTTCACGGTCGCACGATGTCGATGATCTGATACAGAAAGTACCAACGTAACCGTATCCGTACCATAATCCTTTAGATTTCCCGTCTCAATCAGTGCTTGTTTGAGCTTAGTAACAGTAGATTTTTGCATATCAGTCTGACCTCTTTCAATTTTCGTTTATGTACGCCAAAACGAGCTTTACGCCCGTTCTGGTTAATAGCTTTATTTCATTTTACACCGTATATCATTAGCAGGACTAACAAATGAGCTTTAAGATTTGATTACTTTTGGTTTTCTTCATCTTCATCATCATCTTTACGACGACCGAATAGGAAGAACCAGCCACCAAGCCCCGCAGCAGCTAGTGCTGTCAACAATCCACCAAAAATTGCACCAGTGTGATTATTAACGTCGGCTGCAGATGCAGTCTTACTACTATTGTTCGTCGTGGAAGCAACCTTGTCATCTGTAGAATCCGATGATGCTGCTTTCTTGTCCGAATCCTTATCTGAATCATCACTAGTTGTATCACTGTCGGAAGATTCAGCAGCAGTTGCTGCATCAGTCAAACTAGTTATCGTTCCTTGTGCAGTCGCTGCAGCGTATGTTACTGGTGTCGCAACTGTTCCATTAGTCGTTGCGGCCCCATCACTTGATGGATTTGTAACAGCCAATGTCGCAGCAGTAGCTGAAACGCCACTAGTGGTTGCAGCACTTGCAGTGCTTGAAGAACTCCCAGTACTGGTAGAACCACTATTGCCTGACCCATTGTTTGTGCTTGACGCACTTCCAGTTGAACCAGAATTTGTGGAACCATTGTTACTTGAGCCACTATTTGAGGAATCACTGTTTCCTGAGCCACTGTTTGTCGAATCGCCACTTCCTGTATCCGTATCAGTATCTGTGTCAGTATCGGTATCTGTGTCCGTATCCGTATCCGTGTCAGAGTCAGTATCGGTATCAGTATCCGTATCCGTATCTGAGTCAGTATCTGAGTCAGTATCCGTATCAGTATCCGTGTCAGTATCAGTATCGGTATCTGTGTCAGTATCCGTATCCGTATCGGTATCTGAGTCAGTATCCGTGTCGGTATCTGAGTCAGTATCGGTATCGGTATCTGTGTCCGTATCCGTATCGGTATCTGTGTCCGTATCCGTATCGGTATCAGTATCCGTGTCGGTATCGGTATCCGTGTCAGAGTCAGTATCAGTATCGGTATCGGTATCCGTATCAGTATCCGTATCTGTGTCAGTATCGGTATCTGAGTCAGTATCCGTATCAGTATCGGAGTCAGTATCCGTATCAGTATCCGTATCAGTATCCGTGTCCGTATCTGAGTCGGTATCCGTATCCGTATCGGTATCTGTGTCCGTATCCGTATCGGTATCTGTGTCCGTATCCGTATCGGTATC
>OMJG01001340.1_pt1 | contig 14432 bp, 14 predicted proteins | sample 1646431 | NCBI WGS metagenome assembly OMJG01 (sample SAMN03771674, study PRJEB25209) | food metagenome | isolation source: Cotija cheese | place: Mexico:Jalisco,Michoacan | collected 2011-12-12
GCTATAATGCCAACAAAGCTTTGCAGAATCTAGGGTTCGATCCATTGTTCCCGGATACAGCAGAAGATGTCGACCCCATCATTATGAACGGGATCTCTACTGGAACTAGCAACCATGATTTCTTCTCACAAGTTGGAAATGGTTACCTGTTAGGAATGGTCGAAACAATGGATGATGACGATTACGTCAAATGGTATTGATCAACAATAGAAATGAGAAAGGGGTGTGATGTATGAAAGTTATACGCACACTATGGCGCATTTTTGCCCGGCTATGTCTCCTGTTTATTTTATCCGTTGCATTGGTTGCTGTAGGCGGACTTGTTTACATTCATACCCAAACGCGTACGTTACCAGAGGTTAACACCCAATACTTAACAACGCATGAGCCATCTAAAATCGTAGACGCCGATGGGCAGACCATATGGCAACCACCAAACAACCATACCGTAACCATGACGTATGATGAAATTCCTGAATTGTATCGAGATACACTGATTGCCGTTGAGGATAGCGATTACTGGAACACACCCGGATATTCGTTATCCGGTATTGCAAATGCCGTTTACACGACAATCGCATCCCGCTTTGATGATAGTATCGTTCCTCGTGGCGGATCTACATTAGAACAACAATTGATCAAAAATGTGTATTTTAATGGTGGTCTAGATATTAAAACGACTACACGTAAGATTCAAGAAATTTATTTAGCACGGCAATTAAATGCCAATTTCAGTAAAGAAGAAATTCTGGAATTTTACGTCAATCATTTATCCTTCGCCGAGGGCGCAACCGGAACAGCTGGTGTTATGCGTGTGTATTTTGGGAAATCACCAAGTGACTATACCGAAAACAACGTGGAAAACATTGCAGAAATAGCTTATATGGCGGGTTTGAATCAAAATCCGACACTATATAATGCCTATACCGAACCAGAAAACGCAGACGAACGAAAAGATACCGTATTATATGTTATGAAAAATGCGGGATTGATTACGGAGTCAGAGTACGATAAGGCATTGGATTATGCGATTGGGGAACATATACAAGAGCGCCATCATGTCACACATGAAATTCAAGCATCCAACTTAACCTATAAGCATTACACGGATGAAGTTATCAAATCAATTCGTACAATGGGATATGATTTGGAAGACGTGACAATGACCGTAAACACCTTTTTAGACCGTGAAGAACATGATGCAATCACAGAAACTGTTCGACAAGACCGTTATTATCAAGATGGATCCACCAACGAACAACAGGTTGCCGTTTCGGTCATAAATACCGATGGTATTGTGGTGGCGCTTGTCGGTTCTCGTCATGAAGGAGATGAGTTGAATCGTGCAACACAACGGACACGATCTTCGGGATCGGCTCTAAAACCGTTTACGGTTTACGCACCCTTACTGGATTATCTAGGTAATCAATACACAACGGCAAGTCAGTTCAGTTCAGCACCCTATACGTATCCCGGAACAAATCGCGTCATGAACAACTGGGGAAACTACACGTATGGAAACGTTGATATCCAACGTGCATTACGTCTATCCATGAATACACCCGTTGCCCGTATTGCGGATAACGTGCTCGGCTCAAGCAGGATGAAGACTTTTCTACACGGTGTAGGATTAGATTATCAAGACTATTATTCCGCACTGGATGCGATTGGTCTGTACGTTTCTACATTAGATTCTGCCGCAGCATTAAACGCCTTGAATAATGAAGGTATCTATACAGAACCTAGGTTCGTTCAGTCTATCAAATTTACAGATGGATCCGTACGCGAGATTGAACCTGTTCAACACCGCGCCATGAATGCCTCCACTGCGTGGGTCGTCAATCAAATGCTTCGAGGTGTCGTTACCGATGGATACACTGGACAGTATGGTGAAATCAGCGAGTATACGGGTTATGCAGCAAAAACAGGTACCGTAGGGGTCGATAGCGGATCATCGTCGCCAAATGTATATGGCGATGGCGGAAGCGATTCGTGGTTCAATACCTATACAAATGGTGGTTACAACATTTCAATTTGGTATGGGTATGACATCCCAAATAATAGTCCGCTTATTGCTGAAGAATTCCCCGGAATAAAGTATTTAGGTCGTGATCTACAGCGTCAATTGAACGGGGATAGAGAAGTCCCTAACTGGGAAAAACCTGAAAATGTCGAAACGCTGGGTGGTCAAGGATTAAATACCCATTACCGTGTGACCGACAGTCAAGACCTAGGACAAGAACAGGTCGTAACGGTTCCGGACATAAATGATACCATAGATATTCTAAACCGTATGGAGTCCATCAAACCGCAAGAAGAGGCGGATTTAGATTGGGTCGAACAGTTATCAGAGCAAGAGCAAAAGACCTATCAGTATATAACAAACCATCCTGATTGGGTAGAATCCCTTGATATTATCGATAGAGATCTTTATCGCTTGTTGCCGGAGGTGAGCGAGGAGTGACATCACGCACTAAAACAACACTAGATAAGAAAACAAAACGGTATAAACGAACCTCTTGGTTATTGATTTTCATTATCGTACTCTGTGTTATGGGTTTTGCAATACTTGCCGGATTGCTGTATGCCGAATATGAACAAACTGAAACATGGTCTGGTTCAGAGTTGGATCAAGAGATGGCCAGTATACCCCCGGAATTCGCACAAAATACGTACGATATAAACCTTTTAGATGATATAGAACAGTTAGGTGCCCTGACGGATAGTTTATCCGCTATCGATGAACATAATGGCTTAACAAAAGAAACCATTGATGAAGCCCGAAAGGCCGCAGACATTACCGAAACACTTCTAACAACACACAATATTGAGTCGGGTGGATCATATGATAACCTTACCCGTTTGCAGCTCTATATTGATGTATATGATATCGAGCAAACGATCTATGACACATTGGATACTGAGACATTAGAAAACGTCATGACTCGGCTTGCCCAGCGTACCGTATTTATGGAAGACGATGTAGATAAACGCGTACTTTCGCGTTTGCACAATATCGTAGACGATATAAACGCACTGAATGCGTTTATTGATACAATGCAGGAACCGTTAGGTGAACTCGCAGAAACCACGTTACGCGTTTCGCCCACAATGAACCGTGAGACAACAAGTAGCATGCTTACGTATATCGAAGAGCAAAATCTAACTGTATTCCGCGTCATTAAAGACTTGAACAAGGTCCTTTCGTCTCATAAATGGGAAGCCATTCTTGTCAACAATGAAACCCTGCGTGACATTTCCTTATGGACCGAACAGTGGGCATACCTCAATACGTTAAGTCAAGGACAATATCGAAGAATTGAGGCATTACCGACGTTAGCTTCTGTACAAGACACGGATTGGATAAGTGTGCAAGGATTAGATACGCAACGCAGACAAGAGATTCTTGGTAGCAGCGTTGTTCAATCCTTGTCCGTTAATGGTGAAGAAGTCTCATCCGGTCAATATGTGAAAAGGGACTTGCGTGTTCAAGCGATTATAGATCCTGTTTATCAAGTTGTCAGCATACCCGAAGAGGCGACGATTCCGACATTTGATCAGGATTCCGATTACAGTACGTTACGTGAAGATTTGACCGCACTACTGGATGAACGGGACAAGCAGCTGGAACAAGAGCGACTTGAAGAAGAGCGACTTGAAGAAGAGCGACTCGAACAAGAACGACTTGAAGAAGAACGACTTGAAGAAGAACAGTCGGAAACCGACGCAAGTACAGAACCGAATAGTGAACAAGATGATGATCAGGATACGGTATCCAACCCATAATCCAAATGATGTCACCCATAGCGGGTGGCATCATTTTTGTTGTTTCGGTATACTATATAAAATGCCCGCCATTCGCATACGCGAATGGCACTTTGGGGCGAATACCCCAAACCCCTTTCAATACACGAAATCAAAAAAATACACACGTATACATAATATAAAATATATGAAAGAAGGATTACTATGAAAATCGAACTTTTCGATACAGGTTTATCGGGATGTACGATAGAGGGGGACATTACCCTATCCAAATACGATAAACGTACACAAGATTTTGAATTAATCATGGAACGAAATGGGTTGTGCATTATTGAGCCCACTGACAATATACAAGAAAACGGCGTAGATGAATGGGCATGGTTAAGTACCTATCCAATCGAGAGTATCATTATACAAGAACAAACGATCATACCTACATGGAAGCCTAATCGTTTTGGCGAACAAGCCGATGAAAATGCGTTTCAGCAAGTAAAATTAATGGATGATAAAGTCATTCTTTCGGTTCAAGCAAATGGCACACCTAAAGAAGTATACGATCGCTATAACCCGTATATCAGTCATGAAACGGGAAATCTCGTATATAAACAACCTGTAGACGCCGTAAAGGATCAAGAATTCGTTGATCAAAACTCACTAGAACAGCAATTTGTCGATTTACTTTCAGACGATCGTGATAGTGTAGCCAATCATTTATTTGAATAAATAAGACGGGAGGGGTACCAGTGACAAAGATCGATGACTTTTTAAAAACCGTTCATATCACCGTTCACGGGGGTATGGATTATAAAGAAGAGACAGCAGAAGCGTTTAACTTTCGAGGTAGAGGGCATGGTCATCCTATCTTATCGATCGAAATGGGTAAAACCGTTCGACATTTTAAATGTACAAGTGTGAACCCATTGGGAACACGTTCAAATCCCTCATGGACACATAAGGGCGTACACACGCGTGATAAATTTTATACATTAAAAGATCCTGCCGTTTGTGACTTAGATAAAACCTATAAGGCGTTAAGACAACCAAACATGCAACCCGTTGTCGATTTTAATCATAGTGTGCATATCGTAAATGATGAAACACCCCCCTTACCACTATATCCAAACGGGTTGAACGGGGGAACAGGAGATCAGACATCATTTGAGGTATCCGATGACGATAAAAAAGGTATACTGATGCACCTAATAACACAAGTTGATACATACGGGAAAGTTAGACAACCTTCCGTATCAAAAACAGAATGTGTCGAAGCCGACAGAGATTGGTTAAACCGTCACCCAAATCGTCAACCACATCCTGTCCAAGTCGTTAATACCCCATCCGTCACGTTAAGTTTAGAGGATTTAGATCTTGCAGAATTAAGTGCTAATAAACTATTTCATTAAAGAAAGTGAGATACAAATCATGGACTCAAATCAGAATACAGCCGATGCTATAATCATATTATATCTATCCACTGAAACATTAGAACTTAAAGGACGTAACGCCATTGAAATGTATGGATTCATCAAAGAAACCATACAAGCCATTGAGTATAATCCCGGTCACATTCGTTACACAAAAGAAGTCAAACTACCGAATGGATTCGTTAGATCCGTAAACGTCAATACGCTAACGGGTTATGATTATAACGAAGGCACAGTTTCACCAGAAGAGCGAATCAATCAAACAATGAGTCGATTAACAAAAGTCGTAAAAGATATTGAAATCAGATCGATAAAAGATTTGGTTGATATCTTAACTGGCATTAAGTATCCAACCACAAATAAATAGACAGAATAACAGTGGTCTGATAGATTTAAAGTAATCTATTTAGACCGCTTTTTTAGTGGATAATATTTGTTAGGAGTTAGTATATGTTAATGTTTAATGAAGCATGTTTTGAAGTTTTTAATATAGAAGGATTAGATAGTCGAATGATTGGAATTCGTGAAAAAATTCAACCGGTTTTTCAGTCGATTGATGAAAAATTAGTGGAAGAGTTAGAACCTTTGTTGGGTGAAAAATTGCCTATTCATATAGCACAACACAGACGACGCACAACAAATGCACCAAATTTTACGTGGAGTGCAATGGGTGGAAATAAAAGAGGTTATAAAAAATTTCCTCATTTTCAGTTGGGGATTACACCGGAATATGTAGTCATATGGTTATCATTTATTGATAACCCACAAAATGAAGTTTTAATGGCACAAACATGTTTGGATCACCTCGAGTGGTTTGAGTCATTGCCAAATGATTTTGTTGTAAACACAGACCATACAAAAAATAACTATCATGCATTAGAAAAAGAACGAGTCATTAAAGATTTAACTAGATGGAGAGATGTTAAAAAAGGAGAATTTCAAATTGGTCGAGTGATACAAAAGAATCGATTTAATACCGAATCGACTGATGTCTTATTTGTCGAGATATTGCAAACCTACCTATCACTTATACCAATTTATCAAGCTTGTTTCCAATTGTTTAATTAGTATGCAGTAAGAGAACTAGACAGATTGAAATTTTAGCTTATGATGATTTTTTTTATTGAATTATGCTATAATGAACGGTGATTATATGTCGCTGAATTTTATAAAGAGTGACTTAAAGGAGGACGAACAGTGGAAGATAAAAAAACTTTTTATATCACCACTCCGATTTATTACCCAAGTGGGAAATTACATATAGGAAGCTCGTATACAACTATAGCGTGTGATGCAATGGCTCGTTATAAACGAATGAAAGGGTTTGATGTCTTTTATTTAACAGGGCTTGATGAGCATGGTCAAAAAATTGAACAAAAAGCAGAAGAATTAGGAATTGAACCACAAGAATACGTAGATAATATGGCAATGGACGTTAAGAAATTATGGAAATTATTAGACATTGACTACACAAAATTTATCCGTACAACTGATCCTTCTCATAAACGATCTGTTCAAAAGATTTTTCAACGTTTAGTTGACCAAGGAGATATTTACTTAGGTGAATACGAAGGTTGGTACTCGGTATCAGATGAAGAGTATTTCACTGAAAATCAATTAGCTGAAGTCTTTAGAAATGAAGATGGGAAAGTTATTGGTGGATTAGCTCCGAGTGGTCATGAAGTAGAACTTGTTAAAGAACAAAGCTATTTCTTTAAAATGAGCAAATATGCAGACCGTTTATTAGAATATTACGAAGAACACCCAGATTTTATTGAACCAGTTTCTCGTAAAAATGAAATGATTAATAATTTTATTAAACCAGGTTTAGAAGACTTAGCTGTTAGCCGTACATCTTTCAAATGGGGAATTCCTGTTGAAAGTGATCCAAAACATGTGGTATATGTATGGATTGATGCGCTATCAAACTATATTACCGCTTTAGGTTATGGTACAGACGATGATAGTAACTTCCAAAAATACTGGCCAGCTGATGTTCATATGGTTGGTAAAGAAATCGTCCGTTTCCATACCATTTATTGGCCAATTATGTTAATGGCACTTAATTTGCCGTTACCAAAACAAATTTTTGCTCATGGTTGGTTAGTGATGCAAGATGGTAAAATGTCTAAATCAAAGGGGAATGTGGTTTACCCTGAAATGTTAGTAAGACGTTACGGATTAGATGCACTACGTTACTATTTAATGCGTGCAATTCCGTTTGGTTCAGATGGTGTGTTTACACCAGAAGATTTTGTTTCTCGTGTGAATTATGACTTAGCCAATGACTTAGGTAATTTATTAAATCGTACGATTGCGATGATTAATAAATATTGTGATGGTGTCGTACCAAACTACGCCTCTCAGGTAACAGATTTTGATAGTGAATTATCAACAACTGCTGCAGATGTGATTGGTAAATATAATAAAGCAATGGAAAAATTAGAGTTTAACATTGCGTTAAGTGAAGTATGGCGTCTCATTTCTCGTGCGAATAAATACATTGATGAGACTGAGCCATGGAACTTAGCGAAAGATGAAGAAAAACAAACAGAATTAAATAGTGTCATGGTTCATTTAGCCGAAAGTTTACGCATTTCTGCTATTTTACTACAACCAATTATGACGCAAGCACCAAAAGAAATCTTTAGCCAATTAGGATTGGATGATGAAACAGTCTCTATGATTGATATTCGTTTTGGAGAGTTCCCTTCTGGTACCAGAGTTGTCAGCAAAGGAACGCCTATTTTCCCACGTCTAGATGTTGAAGAAGAAGTAGCTTATATTAAAGAACAGATGGCTCAAAGTATGAATCAACAGACAGAAGAAGAAGAATGGAAACCAGAAGATGTGAAGCTTGTTTCTGTTAAAGATAAAGAAGTAAAATTTGAAACGTTTGATGAAGTTGAATTAAAAGTGGCTGAAATTTTAGACTGTCAAAAAGTTAAAGGGGCAGATAAATTATTGCAATTTAGATTAGATGCTGGTGACAAAGGCAATCGCCAAATTTTATCAGGAATTGCAGAATTTTATCCTGAACCAATGGATTTAATTGGTAAAAAAGTGGTGATTGTGGCTAACTTGAAACCAAGAAAAATTCGTGGACATATCAGTCAAGGAATGATTTTATCAGCTGAAAATTCAGATGGAAAATTATATGTTGTTGAAGCACCAAAAGGAGCAGAAAACGGCAGTATCGTTGGATAGAAAATGTTAAAGAGATTGAAAAAGTGGTCTTTTTCAATCTCTTTTTATGTTAAAATCATCGTGATAGGAGTGAAAACTATGATTTTTGATACACACACACATTTAAATGCAGAACAATTTAATGACGATTATAAAGAAGTCATTGAGCGAGCAGCACAACTAGGTGTAACTGAAATGGCAGTAGTAGGATTTGATACACCAACGATTGAACGCTCGTTAGAGTTAAGTGAACAATACCCTTTTATTCATAGTATTATTGGGTGGCATCCGACTGAAGCAGGAAGGTACACAAAAGAGATTGAAAAAGATTTACAAGAAAAATTAACGAATCCTCGTGTTGTGACATTGGGAGAAATTGGATTAGATTACTATTGGATGAATGACGATCCTGACGTACAAGAAAAAGTCTTTCGTCGTCAAATTGCGATTGCTAAAGAGATGAATCTACCAATTAGCATCCATACAAGAGATGCGATGGAAGATACTTATAAGATTTTAAAATCAGAAGGCATTCAAGATATTGGAGGCATTATGCATAGTTTTGGTGGCGATAGCGAGTGGGCGAAACGTTTTTTAGATTTAGGGATGCATATTTCGTTTAGTGGTGTTGTCACATTTAAGAAAACACTAGAAGTTCAAGAAGCAGCAAAAATTGTCCCAATGGATAAATTATTAGTGGAAACTGATGCACCGTATTTAGCACCTGTGCCATATCGTGGAAAACGTAATGAACCTGGGTATACACATTATGTCGTTGATAAAATTTCTGAATTAAGAAATTTACCTTATCAAACAGTGGCAAAAGAAACAACAAAAAATGCACATAGATTGTTTAGGTTAGAAGAAAATGACTAAAGAAAAAATATCAGAAATAGTGGTTGTAGAAGGAAAAGACGATACAAAACGATTGCAGCAAGTGTTAGACGTTGACACGATAGAAACGAATGGTTCGGCGTTAAATAACGAAACGTTGGATAAAATTAAACACGCTCAACGTGTGCGTGGTGTGATTGTGTTTACTGATCCAGATTTTCCTGGTGAAAAAATCCGTAAGCAGATTATGGCTGTCGTGCCTGATGCTAAACATGCTTTTATCCCTCGCTCAAAGGGAGTTCCTAAAAAGAAACATGGTAGTTTGGGCGTAGAACATGCCAGTAATGAAGCGATTATTCAAGCGCTAAAAGATATTTCAACACCCACAACCAATCATTTTGAATCTGACATCACGGTGGAAGATTTAATTCAATTTGGGTTAATAGCCGGAAATGGCTCGAGAGTTAGACGAGAAAAACTAGGTGAGTTACTTAATATCGGCTATACAAATGGAAAACAATTAAAAAAACGATTAAGTATGTTTCAAATAACAAAAGAAAAATTCTTAGAGGCAATGAAAGAGATAATAGAAGGTGAAACGAATGAATGAATACAAAGACATAGCAACACCTAGTCGAACGAAAGAAATACTAAAAAAACATGGGTTCTCATTTAAAAAGAGTTTAGGACAAAATTTTTTAACAGAACCTAATATCTTAAGAAAAATTGCCGAAGCAGGAGACTTGTCAAAAGAAGATGGTGTGATTGAAATCGGTCCAGGTATCGGTGCTTTAACGGAACATTTAGCACGACATGCTGGAAAAGTGCTAGCATTTGAAATCGACCAACGTTTAATTCCGGTATTAGAAGATACGTTGTCACCTTATGATAATATTACAGTCGTTAATGAAGATATTTTAAAAGCTGATGTCGTGGCCGAAGCAAAAAAAGTATTTGATGAAGAGCAACCAATCAAAGTCGTTGCCAATTTGCCTTATTATATTACGACACCAATCATGATGCATTTATTGATGTCACCACTAGATATCACGACAATGGTTGTGATGATGCAAAAAGAAGTAGCAGATAGAATGACTGCAAAACCTTCAACGAAGGCTTATGGCTCGTTATCAATCGCCGTCCAATTTTATATGGAAGCAAAACTCGCGTTTATTGTACCTAAAACAGCTTTTGTTCCACAACCTAATGTGGATTCAGCGATTATTAAGTTAGAAAAAAGAGAGACACCGATTGTTGACGTGATAGATGAAACATTCTTTTTTGAATTAACACGTGCTTCGTTCACACAACGTCGTAAAACATTATGGAACAATTTAACGAGTCATTTTGGAAAAGATGACCAAACAAAACAGTGGTTAGAAAAATCATTGGAAGAGAGTGACATAGACCCAAAACGTCGTGGTGAGACATTAAGCATTGCAGAATTTGGAAAATTATCAAACGTGTTAATCACGAATAAAAAATAAAATTACGGTAGTGATTGTTCATTGACAATAATTTGTGCATTGTTTATCATATAAATAAATGATAAACGGAGTGAAAATAAAAAATGAAAAATAATTCGGTATTAAATATGACTTATGCAGCTTTTTTAATTGCGTTGGGGATTGTTATTCCAATGGTTATGCCAGTAAGAATCGTGATAGGACCTGCGTCTTATACTTTAGCCAGCCATGTACCAGTCATGCTAGCAATGTTCGTTTCTCCATTAGTTGCAGTACTTGTTGCGTTAGGAACCGCTTTTGGTTTCTTTATGACAACGCCATTTATTATTGGGATGAGGGCATTATCGCATGTGATTTTTGCCTTTTTCGGTGCACTTTATTTACAAAAAAGACCTACTATCATACATTCACCTAAAAAAATGGTTGTCTTCAATGTGGTATTAGGGTTAATCCATGCTTTATTTGAAACACTAATTGTGACAGCATTTTTTATGACAGATGGATTAGGTGAAGCAAGTTATACAATGGGCTTTTTTCAATCAGTTATCTTATTAGTTGGTGTAGGTGGATTTGTCCATAGTTTGATTGATTTTTCTATTGCGTATATGATTGCTCAAAAAATAGGATCAAGGTTCTCGTTTCCAGTTTATTTAGCAGCAAAAAATAAATAAATAAAAGACCAAATTTTCTATCAAATGAAAATTTGGTCTTTGTTATTTCTTATCTAATAACTTGTTCTGTTTGAGGATCAAAGAAGTGAGCCTTGTTTAAGTTGAAAGCTAATTCAATCACTTCTCCTGGACGATAAGTCGATCTTGCATCGACTTTTGATATGAACTCTGTTTCACCCGTTTTTGTATAAAGCATTGTTTCAGCTCCAAGTAATTCTGATACAACTACTTCAGATTTAACAATACTATTTGGAGAAGCTTCTTTTGCAAGAATTTCACTATGGATATCTTCAGGGCGAATACCAAAAATTAATGGTTTGTTAACGTATCCTTGTTCACGTAAAATTTTGAATTTTCCTTCAGGCAACTGAACGTTTAAATCATGACCATCAGTGATATAACCATCTTCTGTTAATTCAACGTTAAATATGTTCATAGCAGGAGAGCCGATGAATCCAGCGACAAATACATTGTTTGGTGTGTCATATACTTCTTTTGGTGTCCCAATTTGTTGGATAAAACCATCTTTCATGATAACAATGCGATCAGCCATAGTCATCGCTTCAGTTTGGTCATGGGTAACGTAAATAGTGGTTGTTTCCAAACGACGATGAAGTTTCGCGATTTCTGCACGCATTGCCACACGAAGTTTTGCGTCTAAGTTTGATAAAGGTTCATCCATTAAAAATACTTTAGCATCACGCACAATCGCACGACCTAATGCTACACGTTGTCGTTGTCCACCAGATAAAGCTGCGGGTTTTCGTTGTAAGTAATCTGTTAAACCAAGAATTTCACCAGCATTTTCGACACGTTTTCTGATTTCTTCTTTGTCATATTTACGAAGTTTTAAACCAAATGCCATATTATCGTAGACGGTCATATGAGGATATAACGCATAGTTTTGGAAAACCATCGCGATATCACGATCTTTTGGCGCAACGTCATTGACTAATTTATCACCAATCCAAAGTTCACCTTCTGAAATATCTTCAAGACCAGCTACCATACGTAATGTTGTTGATTTACCACAACCAGAAGGGCCAACAAACACGATAAATTCACGGTCTTCAATATGTAAATTAAAATCTGTAACAGAATAATTAGGGTTTCCATCATATTTTTTATAAATGTGTTTTAAAGCAATTTCTACCATAGTGTACTTCCTTCTTTCATTTGTTTTATTAAATACAGTATAATGAATTTAGTGATGCGCTTACAATGTAAACATGCCTATATTTTTGGGCAATATGACGAAAGGGAGAGAAAAAGATGAAAATAGCACTGATAGCACACGATAAAAAGAAAAAAGAGATGGTCAAATTAACAAAAAAATTCGAGGAAGTATTAAGTATACATGAATTATTTGCCACAGGGACAACAGGACTTCGTATTCAAGAAGCAACGAAATTAAATGTTCATCGATTTAAATCAGGACCTCTAGGGGGAGACCAACAGATAGGCGCACGTGTTTCAGAAGGAGAGATGGATATGATCATTTTTCTAAGAGATCCGTTAACAGCCCAACCACATGAACCAGACGTGACTGCGTTGATTCGTCTAAGTGATGTCTATGAAATCCCTCTAGCAACAAATAAAAGTACAGCCATGCTACTTTTTAAAGAATTAGAGAATTTGGCGAAAATTTGACTGGGATAGTCTTTATTGTAATTTTTTTCCATTATGATATAGTACGAATGTAAAACAAATAACAGAGTAGGAAATATAGCGTCAAGTGCTACTAGGATGGGATGTTGCTTAGTGGACGAAAAGTACAAGTGGTGTACTTGCGGCCTTATTTCTGCATTCGCTGCATAATGGATGTAGCAACTCTAAATAAAAGGAGATGCTAGGATGAGCAAAAATGATTTTACGCCAAAGTCAATTGCATTGATGGGAGTATTAATGGGGTTGCAAATCGTGTTAACACGATTTATTTCAATTCAAACACCGTTTGTTCGTATTAGTTTTACGTTTATTGCGGTTGTGTTGATGTGTATGATGTTCTCGCCACTTGTGGCAGGAATAGGAAATGCCTTAGCTGATTTTATTGGAATCACTCTATTTCCAGTAACAGCAGGATTTTTTCCAGGTTTTACGTTGTCAGCTTTTTTATCAGCCTTTTTATATGGATTATTCTATTATAAAAAAGAGATGACGCTAAAACGAATTATCACAGTCAATGTGATTGTGACAATTGTGGTAAATTTAGGGATGAACACATTTTGGCTATATTTAATGTATGGTCCAGGAATTGTTGCCAATATTCCAAGTCGTGTTGTGAGTTCACTGATTTTATTAGTGATTCATGTTATCGGGACTTATTGGTTAGCTAATGTCAAAGTTATACAAAAGCAATTAGTTAAATTTGCTTCATAAAAAAATCATACAAAAAGCAGAGTGTATATGGACACACTGCTTTTTTTTATGTTATAAAGTATCATATATAGAAAAAAGGAGGGTATACATGAAAAAATACCAATATATTATATTTGATATAGATAATACGTTGCTCGATTTTAGCCGTTCAGAGTATGACGCACTACAAAAAGTATTTGCTACTTATGGTGTTGTTTTTAATGAAAACACATTTAATCAATACAAAGAAATCAATCATGACTTGTGGGAGCAGTTAGAAGATGGTAAAATCAGTAAAGCAGTTGTTTTAAAGGAGCGTTTTAAACGATTCTTTTTAGCAAATAATATTGTTGTTGATGGTGTATTAGTTGATAAACAGTATCGAGGTTTTCTTGAAGAGAGAAATGATGTCATGAATGGGGCAATGAGTTTATTAACCCAATTAAAATCGAAAGGGTATACCATTTTTGCTGGAACAAATGGTGTTGGTCAGACACAACGCAAACGTCTAGCTAGTGCAAATATGACAGATTTATTTGATGGATTATATATTTCCGAGGAAGTTGGATTTGAAAAACCTGATGTTCGTTTTTTTGATTATATTTTTAATGATGCTAGAATAACAGATTTATCAAAAGTTGTGATGATTGGTGATAGTTTATCATCAGATATTGAAGGGGCAAATCGTGTCGGAATTGATTCTAATGGTGCTGATTGCTGGCGCCATC
>OMJG01001341.1_pt1 | contig 14426 bp, 10 predicted proteins | sample 1646431 | NCBI WGS metagenome assembly OMJG01 (sample SAMN03771674, study PRJEB25209) | food metagenome | isolation source: Cotija cheese | place: Mexico:Jalisco,Michoacan | collected 2011-12-12
TTGAAATAAGTGGAACAAGTCATGAGTGTTCCTAGAAACACGCCATTTTAATGGCATTGTAGTTCATCAATATAATTATGCCGAATGCAAGAATCGAACTTGTGACCCCCTCATTACGAATGAGATGCTCTACCAACTGAGCTAATTCGGCGAAAAGTATTAAATTTCCTTTTCTAAAACATAGAATATTGTACGCCTAATATTTTTTCTTGTAAAGTAAAAATTATCTTGTTATTTTACGAGGCAAATCCCTAAAAAATACCTGAATCTTTGTTATAATTGTTCTGTATTGAAAACGAGTGGAGAAGATAAATTATGAATGTAAATCACTTATCAGACCGACTAGCATCGGTCGCATCTTTTGTGAAAGATGGCGCGCGGCTGGCAGATATTGGGTCAGACCACGCTTACTTACCGGTCAATTTGGCTAGTCAAGATAAAATCACTAGTGCAATTGCTGGTGAAGTTGTGGCAGGACCTTTTCAGTCTGCCCAGCAAGAAATTGCTCGTCAGGAATTAGGGCATATGGTTGAAGCGCGACTTGGAGACGGTTTAGCGGTTATTGAACCTTCAGACCAAATTGACACCATTACCATTTGCGGTATGGGCGGCGCTTTAATCGTGGATATTCTAGCTCAAGGGTTAATTGACGGTAAATTAGCGAATAATCCGCGCCTTATTCTGCAACCAAATGTGGCAGAAGACAAGGTGCGTCAATGGTTAAACACCCATTCTTATGAGATCGTTGATGAAGCGATGATTGCTGAAAATGGTAAGCTTTATGAAGTGATTGTGGCGGATTACCGAGATAACCTACAACAAGAATTGACCAGTGACGATATTTTATTCGGTTTATTCAACAAAGAGAAATATACTGCCATTTTCCAGGAAAAATGGCAATTAGAATTGAAACGGACAAACTATGTATTAGACCAACTTGAACAAGCCAGTAACCGCGATGAAATCAAAATCGCCCGTTACCAAGAATTGAAGGCAGCGATTCAAGCACAATTAGCTTAAGGAGGCATTGATTTGTCACTCACAATTAAAGACTTTATCCAGCAGTTCCAAACTTTTGCACCAGAATATTATGCGGTTGAAGGGGACCCAACTGGTTTACATTTTGGTCGTCTCGACCAAGATATTCACAAGATTTTGGTGACCTTAGATATTCGCCCCGAAGTGGTTGAAGAGGCTAAGAAAATTGGCGCAGATTTCATTTTTGCCCACCACCCACCCATTTTTAAACCTGTGAAACGCCTAACGGAGGATGATCCGCAACAAGCGATGTATGCGGAAATTATTCGCTTAGGTATTGGGGTATACGCGGCCCATACCAATTTGGATGCTGCGCCAGCTGGGATGAATGACTGGCTTTCTAATTTGTACGAGGTTGAAAACGTAGAGGTTTTGCGAACCCATACGATAGATGAAATGACCGGGCAAGCGATTGGTATTGGACGCATCGGAAATTTAGCTGAACCGATGACACTTGAAGCTTTCGGTGAATTTGTGAAAGCAAAAACGGGCGTCAATGGCCTAAGAATGGTCGTTGCTGATAAAGATAGACCTGTTAAACGGGTGGCTATTCTAGGAGGTGACGGGGGTTCTTACTTCATGGATGCACTTGCTAAGGGTGCGGACACCTTTATCACAGGTGACGTTTACTACCATACCGGTCATGATATGATTGCGGCGGGCTTGAACGTGATCGACCCAGGTCACCATTTTGAAGCAATCGTAAAATCTAAAATGACAGACAAGTTTAAGCAATGGAACGATGAAAATAACTGGCAGGTTGATGTAGTTGTTAGCCAGTTAAATACGGATCCATTTACATTTATATAGGAGGAAATACTGAATGACTTACCAAATTAAAGACCAAGAATTATTAAACCGTTTTGTGACTTATGCAAAAGAGAATACGCGCTCAAACGAGGTGAATGTGGACCAAGTGCCTTCATCACCAAACCAAGTAGCATTCGCTAAGAAATTAGCTGAAGAATTAACGACTTTAGGTTTTTCAGATGTCTTCTACAATGAGAAAGACTCATTTGTCACAGCAACAATTCCTGCAACAGATGACAGCAAAGACTACCCAACAATCGGTTTCTTTGCCCACGTAGATACGGCAGATTTTAACGCTGAAAATGTTAACCCACAAATCATTGAAAACTATGATGGCGGCGTAATTCCTTTAGGTGATTCTGGCTATGAATTAAATCCTGCTGAGTTTGAATCATTAAACAAATATGTCGGTCAAACTTTGATTACAACGGATGGGACAACTTTACTTGGTGCAGATGACAAGGCGGGTATCACTGAAATCGTTACCGCTGGTAAATACTTAATCGACAATCCATCCATTAAACATGGAGAAGTGAAAGTGGCTTTTGGTCCGGATGAAGAAATTGGTGTTGGCGCTGACCGCTTTGACGTTGAACGATTTGACGCAGATTTTGCCTACACTATGGATGGTGGCCCACTAGGTGAATTAGAATTTGAAACTTTCCATGCGGCTTCAGCAGTGGTTGAAGTAGCGGGTAAAAACATTCACCCAGGTTCAGCGAAGGATTTAATGATTAATGCCTTACAAGTGGCTATCGATATCCATAACCAGTTACCAGAAAATGAACGTCCTGAAAATACAGAAGGACGCGAAGGTTTCTTCCACTTAATGGGTATGGAAGGGAATGTAGAAGCTGCTAAAGCGACTTACATTATCCGTGACCATGACCGTCAACAATTTGAAAACCGTAAGGCATTAATCCAAGAAGCTGCAGGTAATTTAAATGCATTTTATGGTAGTGACATTGCCACAGTGACTTTAAATGACCAGTATTACAACATGGGTGAAATTATTAAAAAAGATATGCGTCCTGTGACGCTTGCTGAAAATGCATTTGCTGCTGTAGATATCCAACCAGATATTATTGCGGTTCGTGGTGGTACCGATGGGTCTAAATTGACTTATATGGGACTACCCACACCAAACTTATTTGCTGGTGGGGAAAACATGCATGGTCGCTTTGAATATGTCAGCCTAGAAACGATGGTGAAGGCAACTGAAGTTATTTTAGCCATCATTGAAGGCGCTGGCGACTACAACAATCTATAAAATACTGTTTTTAAATATATGAGGGTAAAAACATTTACCGCAAATAAGGAAGTTGGTGTCTATCAGGCGTCAACTTCTCCTTTTATATATTTAGCAATTAGAAACATGTGCTTTTACAAAAGGAGTGCTTATGAATTTACAGTTTATTTTAAAGACCCCGACACAAAATAACCTGAAATCTGTATATGAAGACATTGATGCTTATCTAAGAGCAGATGTCGAAAATCAAGTCTTTATTATCACTGACGACAATATGAAATTTGATTTAGAGATGTCTGTTTTACGTCAAATGAAGGCAGTCCAGTTGAATGCTGGCCATACAACTGACAATAAACATGCTGGCATGATGCGACTACAAGTGCAGTCTTTCAAACGGTTAGCTTGGTATTTATTGCAGAAACAAGATAGTCAATCAGTTAAGGACGTTTCAGATATTGGTAATATCATGGTCATCGGTCGCGTTTTAGCGGATATGAAGGATGACTTATTGGTATACCGGGGTGAATACGACCAGATTGGATTTGTGGAAGCCTTGGCTGACTTGTTTAAAGAGTTAGTGAACGGTCAAATTACCAGTGACGTCTTTTTAAATTCGTTATCTAGCTATGAGTCTAGTGACCAGCCCTTGATTCAAAATCAAGTGAAGAAAATGAAAGAATTGGCTACGATTTACGGAGAGTATGAAAAATATTTAGCGGACTTAACTATGGTAGACCAAAATGTTTTTGCTCAATTGAGACAGGCAATTTCAGACCAAGATTTATCTAAAACAAGAATTATCATTACGGGCTTTGATTATTTTAATGCCCAAGAGTTCGGGACGATTGTTGCCTTCCTTGAAAATTGTCCACAAGTGCAAATTGTGCTGAATTTAGATCAACCTTATGACTTTAGGACGCCGGACTGGTATGAGTTATTTACGGTAACAGGGAAGACTTACAATCAATTGATGCAATTCGTTAGAAAGCAAGAGATTCCATTTGCTAATCCTATAGTTGCTGAATCGGATAATAGTTATGCAGATGGTTTTAAAGTTTTAGATCATTATCTAAGAACGGACAACCGTATTGAAAGTGGCCAAGTTGCGCAAACTGATCCTGCTAAAACGGCAGTCAATCAGGTCATGGAAATTTGGGAAGTACCGTCTACTCATATGGAAGCTGACCAAGTAGCCAATGAAATTTATCGATTAGTGGCAGATCCAAATACCGATTACCGCTACAAGGACATCCAAATCCTATCAAGAGATGAGGATGCCTATCAACACGCTTTACAGGCGGCTCTTGACGCCAATGAAATTCCTTATTTCACTAATTTCCAAGAGGATATGGCTCTCCATCCGCTTTACCGGCTGATGATGAGTTTGTATCGGGTTTACCAAGGTAATTGGCGGTATCAAGATGTCTTTGATTTACTGCGTAGTGAATTATTAACGGCAGTTGATTTGGGTGACTTGACCCATTGGAATGATTCAACTTTTGATTCAGTAGAGGTAGTATCGGATGAATTGTCAGCTTCCAAAAAGCAGCAAATTCAATTCCGTGATGCGATCGATTTGACAGAAAATGTTGTTTTACGAAATGGTTATGAAGGACAATTTTGGTGGTCTAAAGACCGGATTTGGTCCTATATTTTAGTGGGGGAAGACGGCGAAAAAATAGGAACAAAGCGTGATATTGCGATCGAAGCAACCGCTAACCAGGTAAAAGCTTTTGTTGTTGGGGCCTTGTCGCCACTATTTGACAATTGGAAAAAGGATCAAACGACTGAAGCGGCTATTACATATTTCTATCAATTCCTAACCAATAATGGGATTCCAACCAATTTGATGAATTGGCGGGACAGCTATTTAGAGGCCGGGCAATTACAAGAGGCGAGACAACACGAACAGGCTTGGCAAACCTTTATCCATATGTTGGACGACTATGTCCTCTTATTTGGTGAGGAATCATTTGACTTAGAATACTTCTTTAAGATTTTAGATTTGGCCTTTCAAAATGCAAGCTATGCCATGGTGCCACCAACAATGGACTCTGTTACAATTGGCTCTTTTGATGAAAATAGGGTAGAGGCAAAGAAAATCACTTTCCTTTTAGGTATGTCCAAATATGCCTTACCGGTGGTCTATGAAGAGAAATCTCTTTTAACCAACGAGGATCGGCAATTAGTGGTCAGTCAATTAGATGACTTACAAGCCTTAAAACAATCGGCAGATAGTAAGAATAACAATGAAGCCTATAAAGCTTATTTGGCATTCCTATCTGCCACAGATCATTTATATATTTCCTATCCCTTGAATAACGGCGATGCGGATACTGAAGGCTTGTCGCCAATGATTGGCCGTATTGCAGAGGCTTTTGATATTCAAACCATATATCTACGGCAACCGTCTGACCATGCAGCTGAAGAAACCTTGTTAAAACTAGGTAATGGTCACAACCAAGTCCGTTATCTACTGAAAGCCGTGGCCCAAGATGCCCATGGCCAACAAAGTTTAAGCCAGATATGGTGGCCTGTATATGACCAGGTAGTATCCAATCAATCTGCTGCTGGTTTCTTTAAATGGTTGCAGTCTAGTTTGACCTACCATAATACGGTACTGCCACTTACACCAGAATTGTCCCGGTCTTTATACGGGGATATTTTGGCCGTATCTGTTTCCCAGCTTGAACTCTATAATCGAGATCCCTTCTCTTATTATTTGAAATATGGGTTGAAATTAAAAGAGCGACCTAGCTTCCAATTAGATTCCTTGCAAACAGGGAATTACTTCCATGAAATGCTGGACCATTTTTTCAAGGAAGTAAATCAAAAAGATTTTGATTTGGCTAATCTTTCTGATGGCGAGGTCAAGGAAATTTTAGGGAAAGTGACGGATAAGCTAAATGATCCGGATGTCTACCCTGAGTACACGGTCTTTAAGGTTAACCACCGCAATAGTTACTTGCAGGAATCAATGAAAGAGACCATTCAGTTGCTGGTTGAAAATATGATCAAGCAACGCCAAGCGGTTGATGTAGAAACTATCGAAACGGAACAACGATTTGGCTACACCCAAAATGAGGACGAGGAAGAAGAGACCATCACGCATTTCACTTTAGCAAACGGTCAAGAAGTTCGTTTGCGCGGTAAAATCGACCGGATTGATGCGGTGTCACAGGTTGAAAATGGCCTGGAACAAAACTTCATCCAAGTGGTGGATTATAAGTCATCGGCTCATGATGTGAAATTTGACCAGATTTATGTAGGGTCCCAATTGCAGCTTTATACTTATTTGAAGGTGGCTTTAGACCAGTTAAATCAAGATGGTCAAACTGCCTTGCCACTAGGTGCTTTCTACCAACGGATTTTCCAACCTCAAGTGAAAATTAAAAAGCAAACAGATTTAACTGACAAGAATATTGCGGATCAAATTTTGGCCGACTTGAAACTGTCGGGTTATGTACGGGCTGACTATGATCTTTTAGAAGATATTCATAGCGAAGGACTTGAACCAGGTGGGAAGTCGAGCGTTTATGCGGTGAGCCGGAAGAAAGATGGCGATTTCGCTAATGCTGCCAAAGTCTTAACCAAGGATGAGTTGAATAAGTTGTTAGCCTTTGTTGAAGAGAAGATTGTGGCTACAGCAGAACAAATTGTGTCTGGACATATTGCTTTAAATCCGCTTGATGATGATCCGTACATTCCGTCCATGACTGAGCCTTACCGGTCTGTATCTATGTTTGATGCAACGGACTATACCAATAAATATCGACCAAATCCGTCCATGAAACAGGATGAATTTTTCCAAGCCTTAATGACAGATACCCATGTAGATGAAAGTGTAGCAGAGGAGGACCAGACAGACGATGAAGAATAGACAGAAACAAACCACTATTCCATTACAAACAGAAGCTAATGCCCGTTATACAGCCGACCAATGGGCAGCAATTCATTTAGAAGGGGATAACCTGCTCGTTTCAGCCTCTGCTGGATCTGGTAAAACGAGTGTCCTTGTCCAACGTATCTTGCAGAAGGTACGACGTGGCTATGGGGTGGATGAGTTACTGGTTGTAACGTTTACCGAAAAAGCGGCTAGTGAAATGAAAGAGCGGTTGGAAGTAGCCTTACAAGCAATGATCAATGAAGAATCTGACGCTGACAGCCGTCAACATTATCTGCAACAAATCACCAAATTGCCACAAGCCAATATTTCAACCATTGACGCCTTTTGTAAGCAAGTCATCCAACGTTATTATTTCTTGATTGATCTAGACCCAGTTTACCGATTGTTAACCGATGAAACTGAAAATATGATGCATTTTGAAAATGTTTGGGAGGCCTTGAAAGAGGACTTATTAGCAGAAGGCAATCAAGATTATTTACGTATGGCAAATTACTTTGCTTCCGACCGTAAAGATGACAAGATTGACCAGTTGATTTTTGACCTATACAACAAGTCTCGGGTCCATACTCATCCAAACGACTGGTTAGATGGGTTAGTAGCCAAATATCCGGATGCGGATACCCCCTATGGTGACTCTGCTTTTTATCAAGAATATGTGGTCCCTACTTTAATAGATGAAATTGAATCTCTTGAAAATACTATTCGTTTGTATATTGAAGACCTGCCGGTTACTGAAGCGGTTGGTTTTGAAAAAATGGCCACTTCTGTGAAAGAAAAGTTAGCTTACTTAGACCAATTGAAGACGAATGTGAGGGCCTCTTATAAGGATGCTTACCAACAAATTATTGCAACATCTTTCCCAGCTTTAGTTTCAATAAGTAAGAAAGACTTTGAAGATGGTAACGACGCGCAAATTGATTTACGAACTCAGTTAAGAAAACGACACAACAAAACAATTAAGGACGTATTCGACAAGGATATCATGCCTTACTTTACTTTTGACGAGCAATATCAAGGCCTCTTTATTCAAGAGGCTAAAAAACTTGGGCAAGCTATTATAAATGTGGAGAAAGTCTTTACTGAACGGATGACAGCCCATAAATTTGACCAAAGAATCTTAGATTTCTCAGATATTGAACTTTTCTCCTATCAAATTTTAAGTAAGCAGTTAGCGGACACAGAAGCTGTCGACGGCGAAAGTATGAGTCGAAACGTCAATACTATGAATGAGGCTAAGGCTTACTATCGGGATAAGTTCACTGAAGTCATGGTGGATGAGTATCAGGATGTCAACGCCTTACAGGAAGCCATTCTACAAGCTGTATCAGGGAATCCGGAACATCCAAATATGTTCATGGTAGGAGATGTGAAGCAGTCGATTTACCGTTTCCGCTTTGCTGAACCAGGTTTATTTATCCATAAATTCAACCAATTCGCGGATGGTAATGGAGGGCAAAGGATTGTCTTAGCGGAAAACTTCCGGTCAAGAGCAGATGTCCTTGATTTTACCAACTTTATCTTCCGCCAAGTCATGGATCCACAAGTGGGGCAGATTGCTTATGATGAGGATGCAGCCCTTAAATTGGGCTTTACCGCCTATCCAGAAACCAACCGGATGCAGACTGAAATCCTCCTTTATGAAGAGGAAGATGGCGGTAAATCTAGCGATTACGACCAGGAAGGTTTAGATGGTCTAGAAGGCGACGTCTCAAATGGGACGAAAATGCAAGCAGAATTGATTGCCCAATCAATTTTGGACAAGGTTAACAACCAGCACATGATTTATGATAAAAAGCTGCAGGCAGATAGACCCATCACCTTTAATGACATAGTAATTCTTGTAGCAACTAGACGTAACCATTCGGAATTAGAGGATGTTTTTGCCCAATATAAAATTCCTTTGATGTTGGATGATTCGGCGAACTATTTCCAGCGTACAGAAATCCGTGTCATGTTGAATGTCTTAAAATTTATCGATAATCCTTACCAAGATATTCCACTGGCGGCTATTTTGCGGTCATCAATTATTGGTTTAAATGAGCAAGACCTAGCGAAAATCCGGATTGCCAACAAACAGGCAACTTATTATGACGCTATGAAATCTTATATGGCCATGGATGAAGGGCAAGATGAAAGACTAGCTGAAAAATTGCGGATTTTGAATGATTGGCACTTAGCGTGGCGGGATATCGCCCGCGACAGGCCGTTGGCGACTTTAATCTGGCAAATTTATACAGATACGGGCTTCCTCGATTATGTTGGTGGGATGCCAAATGGCGAGATTCGGCAAAATAACTTGCATGGTTTTTATAAATTGGCGTCTAACTATGAAGCGTCAGCCTTTAAGGGGATTTTCCAATTCATCCGCTTTGTTGAGAAAATTCAAGAGAAAGACAACGACCTTCAAGCACCAAAACACGGGGACGAAGCTCGATCTGCGGTCCATGTCTATACTATTCATCATTCAAAAGGTTTAGAGTTTCCGCTCGTTTACGTCTATAACATTTCCAAGCGTTTTAACACTCAAAATCTAAGGAATCCGGTGATTTATAATGACGCTATCGGTATCGGGGTGAAATTGTCTGATAGAGCACGCCACATCACCTATCCAAATATGTTTGAAATGATGGCTAAACGCTTTGAGAAGAAAGACATGTTGGCTGAAGAAATGCGAAAATTATACGTGGCCTTAACTCGAGCGGAACAGCAACTGGTATTAGTGGGTATGGTGAAAAACTTCGATACCACGATTGGCAAGTGGCAAGGGCTTTTGATGAAAGACGAGCAACTATCGCCATCAGGCCGGATTAAAGCCAACAGTCTACTTGATTGGATTGGCCCAGCGCTGATGCGCCACCACGATTTTGATCAGGTTAACCAATCAGTCCATATTCCAGACTACCTAGCCAACACCAAGACCAATTTCCGGGTTGCAGTCGTTTCTAGCGAAGACGCACTTGCGGGCCGTAGTAAGTGGGTCCAGACGGTAGATGAAGCCAATCGAGTTGACCAAGCAGAACTTTTAGCGGCCATTCTTACAGATGACAAAATGGCTACCAGTGACCAAGCTAGTAAACAAGTCATTCAGCTACCAGCTACCGACTTAGATTATGCTTATCAATCGGCGACTAAGACAACATCCTTCCAATCAGTATCAGAATTGAAACGGATGCTTCAAGATCCAAGTGACAACGACTTGCAACCATGGTCAGTCAACAATCAAAATAAATTGATTAAAACCTTCCGTTATACTGAAGAGGACTATGACCAACCGAGTTTCTTAACCAAAGAACAAGCTGTCACACCAACAGCTATTGGGTCAGCGACCCATTTGTTAATGCAGAAGGTGAATTTAAGGGCTAAACCAAGTGAAGCGACCTTTAAAGCGCTTTTTGATGAACTATACCAACTAGAAATTTTAAGCAATAAACTTTGGCCCCATATTCAAGTGGATAAACTAGTAGCCTTCTTCGATACGGCAGCGGGACAATTGATTTTGAAACAAGTTGACGATGTATATAGAGAAGAAACATTCTCCCTAATGGTTGCTGGATCAGAAATCTTTACGGATATGGCAACAGATGATGACTTGTTGGTACACGGGACAATTGACGGGTTTATTTTATTACAGGACGAAATCTTCCTGTATGACTTCAAAACTGACCGGATTGCTTATCTAAATGAAAGCCAGCAAGAACAAACCTTAATCGACCGTTACCAAGAGCAAATGGATCTTTATGCCCAAGCCCTTGAAACCATTTGGGGACGGCCAGTTACACAGAAAATGATTATATCTTTAGATACATTAAAAACTTTTTTTATCTAATAACACTTGCAAAAGTAATACAGAAGGTGGTATACTATCTATTGTATTAGTTTTGCATGCGGGTGTAGTTTAGTGGTAAAACCATAGCCTTCCAAGCTATCGTCGCGAGTTCGATTCTCGTCACCCGCTTATAATAAAACAATCAACGCTGGTGGTATTTCAAAAGCCAGTGAAGGGAAGTGGGGCTTAGGTCTCACTTTTTTTTGCTAAAATTAGTAGAGAAACTGAGAAAGTAAGTCTGAAAATCAGTATAATCAATTCAGATAGATATAGTAGTATCATCATTTTACAAGAATAGAAAGCGAGTGGTTGACCAACCATGGCAAAATTTTATGCAGTGAAAAAAGGAAAAACACCAGGAATTTACAAGACGTGGCCTGACTGCCAGAAACAAGTTAAGGGCTTTTCGGGTGCAGTCTATAAGTCATTTACCAGCCTAGAAGAAGCAGAAGCTTTTATGGGTAATGGGTCGCAGCCGTTGTCTAAAACGATTCAAGGGGAAGAAATCCGCTGGCTAACTAAAGACGGTAAAAACGGCCAGTTTGATGCCGATACCATGTCCGTATATGTAGACGGCTCTTTCGATAAAAAATCTGGTTATTTTGGCTACGGGGGTGTAGTCTTATTTCAGGATACGATCAAAACTTACAAGGGTGGTCGTAACACGGAAGGATTAGCTAAAATGCGGAATGTAGCCGGTGAAATTATCGCTGCGATGCATGCGGTTAAGATTGCGAAAAAATCAGGTGCTAAAAATGTCGTGATTTACCATGATTATATGGGGATTGCTGAGTGGGCCCTAAAATCTTGGCAGGCAAAAAACGATTATACCAAGGAATATCAGGACTATATGCAAGAGCAGGCCAAGGATCTAGCTATCGGATTTGTGAAAGTCGCAGCCCACACAGGTAACCAATATAATGAGGACGCTGACCAATTAGCTAAAGACGGGATTCGCCAAGCCAAATCAGCCAATAAATAAGCTAGAATAATGATAAAATATATTTAAATAATATCAGCCGAGTGGCTCAGGAGGATTTATGTTACTGAATTATCTATTAATTGTAATTTTAGTTGGTATTGACCAAATCGTGAAGTATTGGACAGTGGCCAATTTTGCTGTCAATGAAGGGCAAGATTTCATACCAGGCATTCTTTCCTTCTTTTATATCCAAAATGATGGAGCTGCTTGGGGAATTTTTTCAGGGCAAATGTGGCTATTTTATATCATTACTGTTGCTGTTGTAGCAGTCCTCGTCTATATGCTCCACAAGGAAGCTAAAGGCGCGCCGCTACTGGCTATAGGCCTTTCCTTTATGATTGCAGGAGCCTTGGGTAACTTTATCGACCGCCTGCATTTAAACTACGTGATCGACATGTTTCGATTAGAATTTATGGATTTTCCAATATTTAATGTAGCGGATGTTTGTTTAACCATTGGTGTCATTATGATGATTGTCTACATGATTATTACACCTGAAGACCAATTGGAAAAAAGAACCGCTAACAAGTGAGGAGTGTCATTTTGACAGAAGAAAAGACAGTATTTAATTATACTTATACGGGTGAGGACGGCTTGCGTTTAGACCAATTCGTCACTAATCAATTTACAGACGAAAGCCGGACTACAATCAAAAAATGGATCAAAGACAAATTGGTCACAGTAAACGGCAAGGTGGCTAAAGCGTCACAATCCTTGGTTAATGGAGATTTAATCGGAGTTGAGAAACCGGCGCCTGCTGAAGCGGAAGAATTTAAACCAGTAGCCGAAAAGATGGCTTTAGATATCGTATTTGAAGATGATGACATTTTAGTGGTCAAAAAACCAGTCAATTTGGTCGTGCATCCTTCCGTGAACCACCCAACCAATACCCTAGTGAATGGTTTGTTATACCATGTACAGGAAAATGGGTCGCAACTAGCGGTTGGTCGCGAGTCTTTTAGACCAGGTATCGTCCATCGATTAGACAAGGACACCACCGGATTACTAGTAGTCGCTAAATCACAAGCAGCCCTAAAAAATCTAACTGAACAAGTGGCCAACCACCAAATGACACGAATTTATTCAGGTTTAGTTTATGGCGAAATTTTTGAAGCGGGCGGAACCATTGATGCACCAATCCGCCGTCATGAAAAAGATCGGTTGAAATTTGAAACTAACGAAGCTGGTCGTCATGCAGTTACGCATTTTACGGTCAAACACCGGTACGTTGGCTATACCTTGGTCAACTTCCAACTGGAAACAGGTAGAACCCACCAAATCCGTGTTCACGCTAGTTTTATCAACCACCCAATCGTGGATGATCCTTTGTACGCAAGACAATATAAGGAGCGGTTCTTCAGTGATAATGGCCAATTATTACATGCCCACCGCTTAGAATTAGACCACCCGGTAACTGGTGAACACATGGCTTTTGATGCGCCAATTCCTGATAATTTCCAGGCTGTATTGCATCAGTTGACATTTAAGGGTGTATAATTGATGAAAAGCTTTGCAAAAGGAGCAATACTTTAGTAAAATTTTATCTTGTAATCGTATGAGAGGAGTGTATAGACTATGCTAAGTACAGGAGCTTGGATTTTAATCGTAATTATCGCAGCTATTTTAGGTGCTGTTGGGGGATTCTTTATCGCCCGTAAATATATGGTGAACTATTTTGAAGAAAATCCACCAATTTCTGATGACATGATTCGTTCAATGATGATGTCAATGGGTCAAAAACCTTCAGAAAAACGTGTGCGTCAAATCACACAATCTATGAAGAAATCGAACAAAAAATCTAAATGATGAGATTAAAGCGCCACCAAGCGCTTAATATCAACAATAGCCTCCGATGCTAATAAGGCATACGGAGGCTGTTTCGTTGTCTAATCAAATTTTTTATCTATATGCGGGTGTTAATTTTCGTAATTGGTCAATATTTGTTAGATAATAGGTGAGAATTTATTTAGGAGGGAAGAAATGTTTTCAATTTTTAAAAAATTGGGTTGGTTTTTTAAATTGCGGTGGAAGAGCTATTCCTTTGGGATAACGGCATTGGTTACATGTGCGATTCTATCAGCTATGACTCCTAGAATTGTAGGGAATATGGTTGACCAGTTGTCAGCAGGCTCTTTAACTGGGCAATTATTAATCACTCAAACAGGCCTTATTTTAATATTGGCTATTATTATGTATGTACTTCGCTACGGTTGGCGGACAATTATTTTTGGAAATTCGACTTTACTAGAATCAATTATGCGTAATCGTTTGTTTAGTCATTTTACAAAAATGGACGCTACCTTTTACCATAAATATCGGACGGGTGACTTGATGGCCCATGCCACAAACGACTTAGCGGCCTTGCGTTTTGTTGCTGGTGGGGGGATTCTGACCTTAACGGATTCTATCTCCATTTCAGTCGTGACCTTGTTCTCTATGTTTGTCTTAATCGACTGGCAATTAACCCTAGTGACTATTCTGCCATTCCCAATTCTAATTGTGGTGGCCCGTGTTCTAGGTCGAATCATTAACAAGCGGTTCCGTAAATCGCTTGAAGCTTTTTCAAGTTTAAATGACGAAGTCCAAGAAAATGTTTCTGGGATGAAAGTCATCA
>OMJG01001342.1_pt1 | contig 14417 bp, 11 predicted proteins | sample 1646431 | NCBI WGS metagenome assembly OMJG01 (sample SAMN03771674, study PRJEB25209) | food metagenome | isolation source: Cotija cheese | place: Mexico:Jalisco,Michoacan | collected 2011-12-12
ATTTATAGCTTGAGCTGACAGGCAAAGGCACTAAAAATTAACTTTCAACCTTTAGTTATTAATTAAAAAGAGGTCCACCGGAGTTTCTGCATGAAGTTTCTATAAGTGCGCTGAAAAGGCTGCATAAAAGATCTCTTATATAAAGATGATTATTTTTGGTTTAGTTCTTGTAGTGCCGCATAGAATTCAGGCATTTTTGTTTTAAGATCTATAATTTTACCATTTCCATCTAAGAAACAGTGAGAACTTTCAGCTGAACAGACAAGTTCATCAGCAACTTTCATTGTGTAATTGAGAGTTAATTTGACACGGCTAATTTTACTGATAGTAGTTGTAATTTTTATAAGGTCAGGATAACTAGTTGTTTTTTTATACTTACAATTTACATTTACTACAGGAGAAATAACCTCTGCCTCTTCCAATTTATCATAGGGCCAGCCAATTTGTTCAAGGTAGTCTGAACGTGCTTCTTCCATGAAACGGATGTAATTTGTGTGGTTAGTGATCTGCATTTGATCTGTTTCATAATACTGTACTTTGTGAAAATAAGGTTTAATACGACATCGTTCCTTTCTAGTACTCTATTATGCCATTTTACCATTAAAAACAGACTAAGATTTTTTCTCATTCAAATTTAAAGATCGACAAATATATTTTGAACAATATTACTAAAAACATTTAATCTAAATTGTAGTTGAGCTTGTAAATGGTGGAACTCCAATGTGATAGCAAAATCTAAAAATTAAAAATTAATTAGTTTTAGGTGTTGAAAAATACATCATAATTTAATATAATTTTACACAATTATAATAAAACCAGTTAAAAACAATAAATCGACATTATACGACTGTGAGGCGAGTAATTTGGACGAAGAAAATACGTTGCTTGAACTAAATAATGTTTCAACAGCGTTTAAAATTGAGGGACAATATTATAATGCAGTTTCTCATGTTGACCTCAAAGTAAAGAAAGACGAAATTTTAGCTATTGTTGGAGAATCGGGTTGCGGTAAAAGTACTTTAGCGACGACTGTGGTGGGGTTACACGATATGAAGACTACAAAAATTTCCGGCGAGGCGTTTTTTGAAGGACAGGATCTTTTAAAGATGTCCGATTCACAGTTAAATGATGTTCGCGGAGCAAAGATCGGCATGATATTCCAGGATCCATTGTCTGCCTTAAATCCTCTGAAAAAAATCGAAGATCAAATTAGTGAAGTTCTAGACTACCACACTAAAATGTCGACGGAGGAAAAACATAATAGGGCGCTCCAATTATTAGAGCAAGTTGGGATCGATGAACCTAAACGAACTGCTCGGCAGTTTCCTCATGAACTATCCGGGGGGATGCGTCAAAGAGTGATCATTGCCATAGCAATCGCTTGTAAGCCTGATCTGATCATTGCTGACGAACCGACAACTGCTTTAGATGTGACGATTCAAGCGCAGATATTAGATGTTTTACGAGATATTCAAAAAGAAAATCATGCTGGGATTATTTTGATCACTCATGATTTGGGGGTAGTGGCAGAAACGGCCGATGAAGTTGCGGTCATGTATGCTGGAGAAGTTGTTGAATGTGGTACAACTGAACAAGTTTTTGGTGACCCGCGTCATCCTTATACTAGATCTTTATTAAGGTCAATGCCACAAGGGGATATGGATGTTTTAAATGATGATCTTTATGTGATCCAAGGCAGTGTACCTTCGATCGAAAAGATGCCGCAAGCAGGCGATAAGTTTGCGCCACGGATCACATGGATCCCCGCAAGCGCTCATGAGAAAGAACCGACCATGCATGAAATTTCTGCTGGACACGAGGTGCGGTGTACATGCTATAAGGATTTTTATTTTAAAAGTTTGGAGGTCAAAGATGTATGAGCTTAATTGAAATTAGAGATTTAACAGTTCATTATCCTATCCGTTCAGGCTTTTGGAATCGCGTGACAGATGTTGTCAGGGCGGTCGATGGTATCAGCTTTGATATTGAAGCTGGTGAGACTTACGGATTAGTTGGTGAATCAGGTTCGGGTAAATCGACCACTGGTAAATCAGTTGTTGGATTAGAACAGATCACTTCCGGGTTGATCAAATATAACGGAGTGGATATTACCAAAAAAAGTGCCCGAAAAAAACACAATTATAACCAAAATGTCCAAATGATTTTTCAGGATTCTCTTTCTAGCTTGAATCCGCGGAAAAGAGTATTGGATATTATCGCAGAACCGTTACGGAATTTTCAAAAATTATCTGCCGAAGATGAAAAGATCCGTGTATTGCAATTACTGGAAACAGTTGGACTAAGTCCTGATTCACTTTATAAATACCCGCATCAATTTTCTGGTGGACAAAGGCAACGGATCGGGATCGCTCGTGCCGTTGCGACTAACCCGCAATTGATCGTAGCTGATGAACCGGTTTCGGCGCTGGATCTGTCAGTTCAAGCACAGGTTTTAAACTTTATGAAGAAAATTCAACGTGAATTTGGGATCTCTTATTTATTTATTTCCCATGATCTTGGTGTTGTGCGTCACATGTGTCAAAATATTGCGATCATGAACAAGGGACGTTTGGTAGAAGTTGGTACTCGTGAAGACATTTATGATGATCCATTACATATCTATACCAAGCGTTTGCTGGCAGCCATCCCTGAAGTCGATGTTTCTAAAAGGGATGAACGCATGGAAAATCGTTTGAAAATTGAGAAGGTTTATCAAGAAAAAGCTAAGCAATACTACGATGAAGATGGTTTGGCCTACCCTCTTGTCCAAGTTTCACCGACTCATTTTGCAGCTTTACCGCAGGATAAGTTAGCCGAATTGACAGGGCAAAAAAGGAGGGATACCTAATGTGGAAAACAATTTTGCGGCGGATCTTGATTATGATCCCCGAGATCATTTTACTAAGTATTTTAGTTTTTCTGTTAGCTAAAGCAATGCCAGGTGATCCTTTTACAGGGTCTATCAATCCCCGGTCTAGTGCCGCACAGATCCAGCATTTAAAGGAGCTTAACGGTCTGTACGACCCGTGGTATCAGCAATACTGGAACTGGATAGTCCATCTTTTCCATGGTGATTTAGGGCAAAGCTATCAGTACCATGAAGCTGTCTCTAATCTGATTGGTGAACGTGCGATCAATACCTTATGGTTATCCGCTTTTACTATGGTCCTGACTTACTTGATCGCTTTGCCGTTAGGACTTTATGCCGGCAAGCATGAAGGCAAACTGCCTGATACTGTGATCCGTGTATATACATACGTCACGTATTGTATTCCTTTTTTTGTTATTTTAGTAATCGGTTTGTGGATCTTCGGCTATGTTTTAAATTGGTTTCCAACTACAGGTTCGGTGGCGCCGACCGCTAAAGGACTTGGAATGTTGAGCTCGCGTTTCTTCCACATCCTATTGCCAGGACTGTTAGGTGCTTTATTTGGCACCGTTAATATTGTGCAGTATATGCGCTCTGAAGTGATCGATGCTAAACGTTCAGATTATGTGCGAACAGCACGTTCCAAGGGTGTTCCAGAAAAAGACATTTATCGGCACCATATTTTCCGTAATTCTTTATTGCCGATCGCGGCTTTTGGAGGGTACTCGATCACAGGCTTGCTGAATGGATCGATCTTTACTGAAACGATCTTCTCTTATCCCGGCATGGGTATGTTGTTTATTGATTCGATCAATTACCGAGATTACACGGTCATCACCGCACTTGTCCTTTTATTTGGGGTTATGAACTTGTTGGGAACACTTTTGTCAGACATTATTTTGGGGATAGTAGACCCACGGATCAGGATCGAATAAGAAAGGAGGAATAATATGGCAACAAACACTAAAACAGCAGACATTTCAGCAGAAGAATTAGCAAGGCTGACTGCTGAAGCTAAGAAAGAAGCTGCGCCGTCGTCGACTAAGATCTTATGGAACGAATTCAAAGCTGACCGACCAGCCTTGATTGCTTTGATCATTGTAGTAGGTTTCATTTTGTTTGTAATGATCGCGCCGCTATTCATTAATAGCGAAAAGATGATGACAACGAACATCATGGCGTATTTGACTCCCCCTTTGCAAGACAACTTTTTGTTAGGTGCTGATGCTAACGGGCGCTCGATTGGTTTACAGCTGATCGTTGGTTCCAGAAATTCGATCGGGATCGCAATTGGTTTGACTCTGATCTCTTCGACTTTTGGGATCGCATGGGGGCTGATTTCTGGGTATTTCGGCGGCTACATCGATTGGGGGATGCAACGTGTTTATGATTTTATGATGATGTTGCCAATGACCATGATGATCATTGTTTTAGTAACGATCATCGACAACTATAATTCGATTTCACTGACTTTTATCTTTTCAATATTTTACTGGATGGGGACTTCGAGACTGATTCGATCGCGGACTTTGGCGGAAACAAAGAAGGATTATGTTGCGGCCTCGATCACATCGGGGACTAGTTCACTAAAAATTATTTTTAAAGAGATCATGCCCAATATTTCTTCGTTGATCATTGTTGATACGACTTTATCTTTTGCAGAGAATATCGGGGTAGAAACGGGATTGTCATACTTAGGCTTTGGACTACCGCCTAAAACACCATCGCTGGGGACGCTGATAGCAAATGCCAACGATCCAAATAACATTACGCAGTATTGGTGGACATGGTTACCAGCAGCTGTCGAGATAATTATTTTATGTTTATCCATCAGTTATATAGGACAAGTGGTAAGCAGAGCAGCAAATTCTTCGCAAAGAAGAGCAGAGTGAGTTAAATAGGGTGTTTAGAAGAAAATTATTACCGACTTTATTTAAGGAGGTGGTGCATCTCATTGACAAGATCAAAATTTTATAGTTTGTGGTTGGATGTAGTTGGCGGATCTTTAAGAAAATATGAAGTGGGGGAAGTATATGAATAAGACGAAAAAGAAATGGGCCGTTTCGTCAGCAGCGATCGTGATCGCTTTGAGTTTGGCTGCCTGTGGCGGAGGTAATAAAAAATCAGCCTCATCAAATGATAGCGGCAAGGCAAAACTTTCGGCGGTTTATAAAAATCCAGATAAGGCAAACAAAAGTGCCAATGAAAAAAGCACTTTGAAAGTTGCAGAACCGAATGATTCGCCTTTTAAGGGAGTTTCAGAACCAACTTTGGCCGACAATCAAGAAGACTCAAACGTTTTTGAGCCAGGTGGCAGTGGCACTTTATTTAAAACAGACGATAATTATAAGATCGTTGATGGCGGTTTAGCTGATCAAAAACTAGACCGTAAGAAGAATACCGTAACCATTACGATCAGGAAAAATGCTAAGTGGTCTGATGGACAACCAGTCGTAGCACGTGATGTTGAGTATCCTTATGAAATTATTGGCGGACCTAAATCTACTTCTTCTCAGTATTCTTCTGATTTTGAACGGATCAAAGGGATGGCGGACTTCCATAAAGGTAAAGCGGATACCATTTCAGGCTTTACATATCCTGATGGCGAGGACGGTAAGAAAGTAGTTATTCAATATAATTCACTTTCGCCAAGTATGAAATTTTCTGGTAATTCGTTTGTTTGGTCAACAGCAGCTCCTTACCATTATTATAAGGGCATTCCGATCGACAAATTAGCTGCATCAGATCAAGTTCGTAAAAAGCCAATTTTTGTAGGTCCATATAAGTTAGACAAATTGGTTGATGGGGAATCAACTTCATGGTCTCCTAATAAATATTATTGGGGTAAAGCGCCTAAAATCAAGCACGTTACGATCAACGTGGTTTCCTCTAATAGTATCGATAAGGCTATTCAAACAAAGAAATATGACTTTACTACACCAGCTGGTGTTATGCGTGGGCAAAGCTACAAGAATTTGAAAAAGTTGAAAAACTATCAGATGGTTGGCTTGCCGGCTTTAAGTTACAATTACTTTGGCTTTAACGTTGGGGAATATGATACCGAGCTGCAAAAGAACGTAATGGATAAGAATTCCAAGATGGCTAATAAGAGTTTGCGTCAGGCAATGATGTATGCGATCGATGAAGATGCTATTAATAAGAAATTTGGTAATGGTATCAAATGGCGGGCTAAGACTTTGATCCCACCAGTATTTGATAAATATGCTGATACTTCCGCTAAAGGCTTCCCATATGATCAGAAAAAAGCTAATAAGTTGTTAGATGATGCTGGTTATAAGAAAAAAGGCAAATGGCGGACACAGCCAAACGGCAAACCGCTTGTGATCCATTTTGGCGCTATGCAAGGCAGCGCTACAAGCCACGCAACATATGAGGATTACTTGCAACGGTGGCATAAAGTTGGTTTGAACGTTAAGATGGCTGGCGGTAAAGAAATGGAAATGAATAGTTTCTACGATACTATTCAAAAGCCTAAGCAAAACAAGGTCGATATTTATTCCGCTGCTTGGAGTACTTCTTCTGAGCCAACACCGACACAGTTATATGGTGAAGATGCGCCATTTAACATGGGGCACTTTGTCAGCAAGAAAAATACTCAGTTAATGAATGATATGAACAGTGAAAAGGCTTGGAACGATTCTTACCGTAAAGATAAGTTTAAAGAATGGCAAGAATATATGAATGATCAAGCTGCTTACGTTGCTTCAGATAATAGTTATCAATGGGGACCAGTTAACAAGAGAGTTAAAGGTTATGACGTGAGTCCATCCCATACAATTGATTTCTGGAAAGATTTATCATTAACTTCTGCAAAACTTAAATAATATTAGCTAATTTTAGTAACAACCAAAGACAAATACCGCAAAGAAAGGCTCTGGTCAAAAAAAGATCGGAGCTTTTCTTATACATACTAAGGAGTGGTTTTTTGGATGAAGAGGGGATCAGAGCTATTCAGATCACAGATAAAGAATCAAATTGGCAAATTGCAAAAGACATTTCCAGCAGTTTTATTGGCACGCTGAGCGGAGATATGTTTGCTTTTGGTATGGGTTTGATGAGACCCATCTAGCCTTGAGTTTTGGGATCGATATGATGATCACTCCAATTGTGGGAATTTTTTGCTTGATCCCAGTCGGGAATATTGTTGACCGTTACCGGCATAAAACTATTTTGAACTGGAGCATTAGTATCCGCTTAGTTACTTTGGTGATTTTTGCTGCCACGAGCAGTTTTTTTAACGGTAGAGGTAAATTGTTTCCTGTTATTTTGTATTTGATAATAAATGCGATCTCAGTAAATTTTAACAATGCTGCCTATACAGCTTCTGTCCATGAACTGGTCAATAATGGTAAAATTTCTCGCTTGAGTTCATTAGTGCAGGGTGCCTCTTCGTTAGCTTTGATCTTATCTCCTGCGCTTGGAGCAGCTTTGTATTCGGCTACCAATTTCACTATTTTCATTTATGTTGAGATAACTGCAACTGGTTTAAGTTTTTTAATTTTGCAGACGATGCACTTCCACTATAAAACGTTAGATAAACAAACTTATACCTCAAGCCAATCTTTCAAATCTCAGATGGCAGGCTTTAAACAGGGTTTAGCTTATGTGCAAGGCCGGCTTTTACTAGTTGGGATCATTTTAGTAGCGGTGGTCGTCAATTTTTTGTTTACAGCTTTAAGTATTGGCTTGCCCTTTATCCTTAAAAATCAACTGGATTTGGGCAATACAATAGTTGGTTATCTCAATAGTGCTTTTTCTTTTGGAATGTTGGCGGCCAGTTTATTGATGGGCTTTTTTTCGAAAAATTATAATTTGAAGACAAAACTTTTAGTACCGCTGCTTTTATTGGGATTTGAGTTTGGTATATTAGGCTTAGGTTTGCTGGCACCGTTTACTGTTAAAGGCGTGGGTGTCATAGGGAGCTTGGTCATGTTTTGTATTGGGGTTACGATCACAATACTCAATATCACATGTAATGTTCGATTACAAACAACAGTTCCTACGAAGCTGCTCGGACGAGTTTCCAGTCTTTTGATGGTCGCTAATACAGCGGTAAATCCGCTAGGAGTCTTATTTTTTACATTTATTTTTCAAAATTCTGGCAACGGAGGTTTCGTCTTTATTATCAATGGTACAGTGATGCTGTTTTATACAATGATCATGACACCTCTAGTCATGAAAGGGATCAAGAACGAAGAAAAGTATGCAGAAAAATGATCAAGCCTCGGCTATAAGGTATTACTTGAAGCAGTCCTTAAAAGGTTTAAGCGCTTGGTTAGTGTTTTGGTATGCGTTGTGTTATAAAAGATAATATGGTTACGTTTTAGCGGTAAAATAAATAGAGTGGGAGGCGATAAACTTTGGGAATTTTTCTTAAGCTAGGCTGGTATTTTAAACGTGAGTGGAAAACATATTCAACAGGTATTGTGGGCTTATTGTTTACGGCCTTGCTTGGCATAGTGCCTCCGTGGATCATCGGTCGTTTGGTGGACCTGATCCATCGTGGAAAGTTGACGGTCAATACATTGGTTTTTTTGCTGGTGACATTAGCAGTCGTTTCGGTAGCCCAATATTTTGCACGTTATATTTGGCGAAATGCAATTTGGGGTGAGTCTGCTAAACTTGAAGCTGTCTTGCGTGAACGACTTTTTTGGCACTATATGCAAATGGATACAGAGTTTTTTCAGCACTATCGAACAGGTGACTTAATGGCCCATGCCACAAATGATCTTTCTGCGATCCAGCGTGTGGCTGGGGGAGGGATCTTGCAGTTTGCAGATTCGATCATCACTGGTGGTACGACTTTGATCGCCATGATGACCGTTGTTAACTGGCGTTTCACTTTGATCGCTATTTTGCCTTTTCCGTTTTTAGCTGTAATGGCGCGTGTATTAGGTAAGAAAATGCATAATGCTTTTAAAAAATCTCAGGCAGCATTTTCTCGACTTAATAATAAGGCACAAGAGAGTATCAGCGGCGTTAAAGTTATTAAAAGTTTTGGTCAGGAGCAAGACGATATTGATGAGTTTAATGGCCAAGTTGATGATACGATCAAGATCAATCGTCGTGTTAACAAGCTAGATGCATTGTTTGATCCAATCACTACAATGATCATGGCAGTTTCATATGTCTTAACGATCGTTTATGGTGGTCATTTGGTGATCTCTAATACGATCACACTAGGTTCTTTAGTCTCATTTGTTTCTTACCTTTCCATGCTGGTCTGGCCAATGTTTGCTATCGGGATGCTGTTCAATACCTTGGAACGCGGAAATGCTAGTTATGATCGGATCGATAACATTTTGAATAAAAAAAGCGGGATCTTAGATAAACAAGATGGAGTCGGACAGGAACCGCATGGAGATTTAGAATATGCAATAGACTCTTTTAAGTTTCCTGATGAACAACAAGAAAACTTGCATAATATACACTTTACGATCAAAAAAGGCGGTACTTTAGGGCTGGTTGGTCCAGTCGGTTCAGGTAAGAGTTCTGTTATTCGGCTATTATTGCGGCAATTTGATGATTACCAGGGCACGATTTATTTTGACGGTATAGATATTCGAGATTATCAATTAGATGCTTTGATCCCTTCGATAGGCTATGTACCACAAGAAACATATTTGTTTTCCAATACGGTCAGGGAAAATATCCGTTTTGCCCGCCCAGAAGCTTCACAAAAAGAAGTCGAAAAAGCAGCAGTTAAAAGCGATTTAGCGGATCAAATATCAACCTTTCCTAAGGGTTATGATACCCAAGTCGGCGAAGAAGGGATCTCTCTTTCTGGCGGACAAAGACAAAGGATCGCGATCGCTCGTGCTTTACTGATCGATCCCGAACTGTTGATCTTGGATGACGCATTGTCAGCTGTAGATGCTGAAACTGAAACGGAGATCTTACAGACTTTACGTAGGGAGCGGGAAGATAAGACGACGATCATCGCTTCACACCGATTAAGTTCAGTGATGAATGCAGATGAGATTTTAGTGATGGATGATGGTCAGATCATTGAAAGAGGCACGCATGCTGAATTGATGCAGCAAAATGGCTGGTATGCCGAGACATTCCGTTTGCAAGCTCTAGAAACTGAAGAAAAGGGAGGTGCCATTTAATGGATAATGAACAGCATGAATCAGTGTGGGCGCACAGTATTCCATGGAAAGAGCAGTTAACGATCATCAAACGACTGTTCCGCTTTGCTAAGCCTTTTAAATGGTACTTCTACTTTTCTATTATTTTTGCGGCATTTGTTAGTGTGATCAATATTTTGCTGCCAAAAATTATTCAGCGTTTTATGGATAAATATTTGGCATTTGGGAAAGCAAGTGAGTCGATCATTTGGCTTTTTGCCGGTTTATATTTCTTTGGCATGGTTTTTAAGGCCTTGACACAGTTTGGACAGACATACTTGTATAGTATGGGTGCCGAATATATGCTAGAGGATACACGGAAGATTTTGTTCAAAAAATTGCACACTTTAGGGATGCGCTATTTTGATCAAGTGTCCAGCGGCTCGATCTTGTCTCGCTTGACTAATGACACAATGGCTTTCCAAAATTTTTGGCAGCTATTTAGCAGTCTGATCGTCGCGGTTTTTGCGATGGTCTCGGCTTTTATTGCAATGTTTACTACTGATAGGACGATTGCTTTATGGCTTTTGGTTTTCATGCCTTTTTTGGCTGTCACTATTTGGTATTACCAAAAGTATAGTTCTCGAGTTTACCGTCAAATGCGGGAAAAATTAAGTATTCTAAATAATAAGTTGGCTGAATCGATCACAGGTGTGACAGTTATTCAGGATTTTAGGCAGGAACGTCGGGTCAACCGGGAATTTGAAGATGTTAACAGTCAATATTATCAAACACGTAAAGCAATGATCCGCGTCAATTCCTTATTGCTCAGCCCGATAGTTAACCTGTTTTATTCACTTGGAACAGCCGTGATCTTAGGGATTTTTGGTGTTCGTGGGTTACATGCATATGTGGCCGCTGGTGTTGTGTATGCTTTTGTTACTTATTTGGAAAACTTCTATAATCCCTTGTCAGAAGTAATGGAATTTTTCAGTGATTTTCAGGATGGGATCGTTGCTGGTTCCCGTGTTTTGCGGATCATGGACGATGAGACTTTAGCACCATCACAAAATGAAGGTGCTTCAGCAACTCTCCAGTTTGGAAAAATTGAATTTCGCCATGTGACTTTTTCCTATGATGGCAAACATACTATCTTAAAAGATGTTTCATTTATTGCTCATCCTGGTGAAACGATCGCGTTGGTCGGACAAACGGGCAGTGGTAAAACTTCTATTATCAATGTGTTAATGAGATTTTACGAATTTGGCACGGGGGAGATCTTGATCGATGATCGCGATATCCGCGATTATCCCTTAGAAGAATTGCGAGCTAAGATCGGCCTGGTCTTGCAAGAACCGTATATGTTTTACGGAACGGTCAAGTCTAATATTAGAATGTTCAATGAACAGATCACAGATGAGCAGGTCAAAAAAGCCGCGAAGTTTGTTAATGCCGATCAGTTTATTTTGAATCTGCCTGGTAAGTATGATGCAAAAGTCATTGAGCGTGGTGCTAGTTATTCTACGGGACAAAAACAGTTGATCGCCTTCGCCAGAACAGTTGCAACTGACCCAAAAATTTTGATTTTAGACGAAGCAACTTCTAATATTGATACCGAGACAGAAAAGATGATTCAAGAAGGATTAGATAAGATCCAGCAAGGGCGGACAACGATCGCCATTGCTCACAGACTATCTACGATTCAAAATGCTGATCAGATCTTGGTATTGAGTCAGGGTCGCATAGTAGAACGTGGTACAAATGATGAGCTGTTGAAAAGTCGCGGCATGTATTATGATATGATCAAGAAACAAAACGCGGCTCATTAAATAAATAGATTTAAAAAGGCAAACTAAGAGGAAGGTCCGCTTAGCTTGTCTTTTGTTTAGGATAAAGTTAAAGCAGTGAAAAAAGCCACAGCTTGACCTAAACAAGCTCTGGCTAGTTAAAATATTCAACTGAAACTAAGTGATCGAAACCGGGCTTTATCTAGTTCTTTAGAAAACGGTGTTCGATCTCATTTTTTATAATTTTAGCTTGGAAATGGTCACTGGACTTATGACGAGCTACCAAGTTCTCTAATTGCTTGACCTGTAATTGGTCTAGAGAAAATGAACGATCTGTCAGACCAGAATTCACAAAGTGTTCCATGCTGAATCTTTGCTCGATCACATTGTTTGATGAAAGGTAGAGACAATAGTCAGCGAAGTCATCTAGTAACCTCGGCGGTACGTCTTCTTTTTTTTCATCCATTAAACTCTCTCCTTATAGCCGTTTGATCTGCGGCAAAAACATAAACGACAAAAATTATATTTGTTTTGCTAGGAAGCAAATATTGTTATTCATGGTCAACTAAAAGAAAAGTTAATTATGAATAGTAAGTCAAATAGTGACTAATTACAAGAATAATACATTGTAACTGTTTCGTAAAGGGGTGAAATATAAGAAAAACTGTAGCTGAATGTTAGAAATACATTGAGTTTATTAAATGAAGATACATGGCAATTCGACTATCGTTTTGTCGACACCTATATCGCAGCGCTATGAGACCGATCTTCGCTCCTTTATAAGGAAGATATTGCAAATTAAAGTATAAGTATTTTTATTATCAAGATGGCAAGCTGCCGTTTTTTTGTCGTTATTCAGTTAAAATGAGAACATGAGCGGTTTTTTTATTTGTATTATCGACTGCGACAAATATATTCGGACATTTTTATTTCCAACGATTTACTTTTCGATCTGCTGCGTTCGTTGACTGATGGTGGCAAAAGTATCGACAAAAGTTTGCTCAATTTGTGACAGTTCTTTTTGGACAGGATAGGCAATAAAGTATCTTAATGTCAGATCTGCTTCTTCTAATGGATAAAGGTTGTATTTGCCATTTGTTAAATGAGAAACAACGCTTTGCGGAATGATCGTGGTCCCTAAACCCACAGCAGCCATACCCGCGATAAGTTCAATATTTTGACTCTCTAATCTAATATCTGGTTTGACCTTATTTTTTTGCAACAAGCCATCTACTTGATGACGGATAGCTGAGCCCGTTTTGCTCAAAACTAATGGTTCGGCCAAGAGCTCAGGCAAAGAAAGTGAACGCGGATCGATCAGTTTAAAACGTTCATCATAGAATTTAGAGCTACTCGGGATCAAGATAAAGTACTGCTCATGTCCCGTTGTGATCGTTTTAAGATTGGGGGAAACTGTTTCTGGGCTTTGTCCCACGTAAAAGTCGATCTCGCCATTTTGAACTTTCTTTTCGCTGATCGAAGGAAGGCCTTCGTCCAAAGTGAGTGTGACATTAGGATAGTCCTGCATAAAATTGGGTACGAATAACGGTAGGATAAATGAGCCCATTGACGGTAAAACACCGACTTTGATAGTGACTTCATTATTATTATTGTATTGAGTTAGTTTTTGGTGAAAATCAACTTTTTCTTGGTTGATTTTTTCCAAATATTGATAATATAATTTGCCCGCTTCGGTCAACTGCAAGTGTGCACTGTGACGGTTGATAAGTTCAACATTAAGCTCCCTTTCTTTTCTTTTTACTAATTGGGTGAGATAGGTTTGGGAGATATATAGTTGCTGAGCAGCTTTTGTGAAGTTGCCGTACCTGAGTAACGTGTCTAGATATTGCAGTGTTAAAGCAGGATCTTTAGCAGGCATAATGAGCACTCCTTTGTAATAACATTTTTGTTATAATTCAATAGTAAAATAAACACTTCACAAATACAACCCTGTTAGTTAAACTAAAGTTGTACTGTTAGGTAGCTGATTTAAGGTTTCTCTAAATCTTTATTTAGCAATATAGACAGCGCTAACATTTTTAGATTGTGTTAGAGGAAGATGGGTTTTGTTTTCTTTTTAGACGAATATCTGACAAAAAATAAGAAATAATTCACATTTATTTTGGCTTAAAACGAGCAATCAATGTGAAGTTTGTCGGATATTAGAAAAAAGCAGGTTTTGAATAATAAGAAATGGGGTAGATCAGATGAAGGATCATATGGACGAGATCAATTTTAAACCAGGAACATATTCAGTAACTGCAGCAGGTCATAATAGCCAGGTCCCAATGAAAGTTACTTTTTCAGAAAACAGGATCGAGAATATCGATATTGATACAAGAGGAGAAACCATAGGGATCGCTGATACAGTTTGGCAACGAATGCCAGAACAAATCATTTCTGGACAGACACTCAATGTTGACGCAGTGTCGGGAGCTTCAGATACAAGTCGCGGTGTTTTAAATGGAGTTGCAGATGCGGTTTCACTGGCAGGCGCTGATCCGGATGTTTTGAAGAAACGCCCTAAACCTGATAAAGGTGAGATCAAAGGAACTGTCGAGTATAGCGCTGATGTTGTTATCATTGGCGGTGGCGGGACTGGTTTAAGTGCCGCGGCAACTTCAGTTCAAGCTGGTAAAAAGACGATCTTAGTGGAAAAATTTCCAGCTG
>OMJG01001344.1_pt1 | contig 14392 bp, 13 predicted proteins | sample 1646431 | NCBI WGS metagenome assembly OMJG01 (sample SAMN03771674, study PRJEB25209) | food metagenome | isolation source: Cotija cheese | place: Mexico:Jalisco,Michoacan | collected 2011-12-12
CCCTCAGAGATTTCATGCGCGAATCTCCTACGCTTCCAGATGAAAGTCCCTTAGATCTACAAACAGAAATTTTAGAGAAAATAAAACATATTGATCGCAATAATTTTAGAATTTACCAAATGCTGTTAAATATGTTTTTCTTTAATCAAGACGATGAAGATCAAAAAGGTGTCGAAAAGGTTGCGCCCTATAACGACAATAATTCTATCTTACATTCGATCCATAAGAGTTTTGAAAAACAAGCCAATAAGTACTTTAAAAACGAAGAAGCTAAAAAGAAGCTGCATGAAACCAACAATATTTAAAGTGAAGCCTAAGATTGATTAGCTTGAGAAAAAATATTGCACTCTTGACCATAGTGTTAGTTGTTTTGGTACCAAAGACAAAGACAAAAAGAACTGGCAGACAAATTAGAAAAAGAAGCGCCAACAACAAAAGCAGCCCCCCAAAAAAATAGTTTGTAGAAAACAATGTGCCATAAAAAAAGTGGTCTATAATTGACAACTAGGAAAACTTATTCGTATTATGGATAATATATTTACTCTTACTTTATATGGCAAGAGTAAATTGAAGTGCTAAGTGTTGCTTAATTGCACCAGGATAAGCGGCTGCAGCTCAGAAATACCTGTATGCCACAACAAAAAAGCATGAGTAAAGCGTCAGGGATAGGGTAATAAAATATAAGGAGAATGGTATGGGAAAACAAAATGAGACAGAACTGTTAGCTGAGCGGTGGTTACAGCCAAATCCGTTATTCGATCATGAGGAATTAAAAAATTTTGTAGCCGCAAGTGACGAACTAACTTTTTCGAAATCTGGGAGACAAGCCTTGTGGCTATTTCTCAATGGTCAGCTAGTCAAAACCAAGGAAAGAAAATGACAAAAAAGGACAATTCACCACTACGATATCAAATACTATTTCAAATATGTCGGTATAAAAAATGTTTTCGAAGTAGAGCAAAAAGACAAACATATTTTTAACAATCTCGTAACAAAAGACGTGAGAGTAGTCAATATGGTTCCAAAAACAGGAGCAGCACTCAAAGGGAATCGGCAAGATTTGACTAAGCAATAAAAAGAGTTTTTGCAAGCCAAGCATTACAGGCTCTGTGTAGCTTATGTAAAAAAGCATCCGCTTACCGCTAGTTATTTGGTTAAAACTGCTGAAATTTGAAAGTGGGTAAGTTTTTCTTAATTGCTGAAAAGGTGAAAAAAGAGAGCGTACAAAGAGCGGTTTTTGTTTGCTTTTGAGTAATGTTTATTGACTAATCATATTAGGGATTATTTTTGTGATTGATTGAGCTTCAAAACTAATTACTTTATACATGCATGATTTATAGGTATAACTAATGAACATAGCATGAAAAATACATACTTAGAAAGCGTAAAAACTTCAGCCAATATTATAAAGTAATTTTATGGAAGCATATAAGGATATGTAAATTTCAAATTTAGTACGATTTTAAAAGAAGAATTTATGGTTCCCTTTAGTCTTTCAGCTACGAAAAGTATCAATGTTCTAACTTCCGGGATACAAGATATTCTACACAGCCGCTGACGGATCATCATGGGCGTATTAGTGATTAGGTAGACTTTTTGGTGTGTTTTTAAATACTAATGACGAGGTTATTACACTTTGGAATCTATTGCAAGGGGTTAAAAAAAGGGGGAGACGGTGTGAAGGTTGAAGAAACTCAAATTGATATAGAAGCAATTTTGCATAGACATGTTTACTACGGTAGCAAGCGTATCTTTGATTTTATTTTGACGTTACTTGGATTAGTTTTGTTGATTCCAGTTTTCATAATCATCCCGATTTTAATTAAAATGGATGACGGTGGGCCAATTTTTTATCGTGCCACTCGAATTGGGAAGAATGGTAAGCCTTTTCGGATGCTTAAATTTCGTTCCATGAGAGTGAATGCGGATCAAGAAATACAAAAATTAAAAGAACAAAATGAGGTCTCTGGCGCAATGTTCAAGATGAAAAACGATCCTCGTATTACTCGAATTGGCAAGCTTTTACGCCAGACCAGCCTGGATGAATTACCGCAGTTCTTTAACGTCTTATTAGGTGATATGAGCCTAGTTGGGCCACGTCCGCCTTTGCCTGATGAAGTCGTGAAATATACCGAACGCGACAAGTTACGTTTGTTGGTTACTCCGGGGCTTACTGGCTTGTGGCAAGTAACTGCTAGGAATTCTGTTGGATTTGAAGAGATGGTCAATTTGGATCTGCAATACATCGAAAAAAGTAATATCTGGCTTGACCTGAAAATCATATTAATGACAGTTAAAGTAGTTATTGTACCAAATGATGCATATTAGAAAGTTGAAATAAGTAGGATGGATTAGTGCTTTTACATAATTAAGTAGGTGGATGCAAAATGGTGAAGTTATCGATCATAATTCCTGTATACAATGTGGAACGATATGTGGGCCGTTGTTTGAACAGCCTTTTACAGTCTGATTTCACGGATTATGAAATTATTTTAATTGATGATCAATCAACTGATGGAAGCTTGACAGAAGCTAACAAATATTTACCAGTGTTTACTGGTAAATTGATAATCTTTCAAAATAGGAAAAACTTAGGATTATCAGGCACGCGAAATGAAGGAATTAGGCGAGCTCAAGGCAAATATATTTATTTTTTGGATGCAGATGATTGGGTAGAACACGACATTTTTTCGAAGACCATTCCAAAAATGGAAGATGAAAATCTAGACCTACTATTTTTTGACTTTTATTTGGCAAAAAACGAGGCAAATTATCAGAAGGAATATTGGTATACAAAGCGACCTCGAGGAGAAATTTCAAGCACTGACTTTTTTGCTGGAATCTTTGCCAGAAAGTTTGGTAATTATTCGTGGTGTAGAATCACCCGTAAAAAACTTTTTAATGATAACAGTGTTCTTTATCCTGCCAATACGCGACTGTTTGAGGATTTAGCAGTCACCTATCGATTAGTCCAGAACGCTTCCAAAGTAGCTTTGATACCTGATGTGCTTTATTATTATTTCAACGACAACTCTGGCTCTTTGACTAAGTCTTTTAGCTATACTGGATATAAAGATAGTTTAAAAAATTTTCGCGGATTTGAAAATCTGATCAAAAATGAATATCCTCAATTAAGAAGGGGATTTTTAAACTATAAATTTGAAATCTTGTGCACGCAATACGTAGAGAGCAAGGTTCAAGATGAGCATAAAATTCGACATGACATTGTACATCGTTTTTTTTTATTTAGCCTGTTATTATCTGTAAAAAATAAAGGAAAATACTTGCTACTAGTATTGAATATCTTAAGATTTATGCGTAAGATACTGTAATTTGTACGAAAGGGGATACAATAATATATGTTTGATAAACAATCAGTGATGAACGAACTACGGTTACTATATCATCATTATTTTGAGCAAACTAAAATCACGCTTTTACGGCAGGACAAAAATATTATCTTAGCTGGTATCCCGATTCATAACAATTTAGGTGATCAAGCTATTGCTTTAGCAGAAGAACGGTTCCTAGAAGATAATTTTCCAGACAGTAACGTCGTTGAAATTCAAGAAAGTCAAGTACAAAACTCTCTACATTCTCTGAAAAAGCAAGTGAGGGATGGTGATGTTATCTGCTACCAAGGTGGCGGAAATATTGGCAATCTTTATCCGGTTATCGAAAAGCAGCGCAGGTCTTTGATTAAAAATTTATCTGGAATACCAATAGTTACTTTTCCAGAGTCTATTTTCTTTGAAGACAAGGCGGTACGCTTCTTGAGTAAAAGCCAAAGGGTCTATAATCAACACGTAGATTTAACTATTATTACTAGGGAAACTTTTTCTGAACATGAAGCAAAAAGGTTATTTTATCGAACTCATCATGGTTTAACACCGGATATTGTTTTTTATCTGATCAAAAGTTTTCACCCTCAGTTTTCACTGGACCAGGGACTAACAAATGTGCTCACTGTGCTGCGTGATGATCAGGAAGTTGATCGTAGCTTAGAATTTTCTGCCCAGCTGGAGTATTTTTTGACACAAAATTTTGAACACATTTTTCACACGGACACGATGTCCATCAAGATGAAGATTCGCACCAATGAAGAACGAATACAGGCTGTCCAAAACAAGCTGTCGGAGTTCAAACAAAGTTCTTTAATTATTACAGACAGACTTCATGGAATGTTGTTTGCAATTTTAGCTGGGCGTCCAGTGATTGTTTTAAAAAATTCGAATTTCAAAATTTCGGCTACAGTTGAAACGTGGCTAATGGATTGTCCATTTGTTTTTTTAATAACGGAAAATCAACTTGCTAAACTTGAGGAAAGTTTGGAAGCTGTCAAAGAGATTAACGTAAACAAAGCAAGACAATGGTACCAAAAATTGGACTTTATGAAACTATATGCTCCGCTGATTGCTGCGATTAACCAAGGGCAAAAAGGAATAGAGGCAAAAAACAAGGATGAGTAAAATTTCTATTGTTGTTCCCATATTTAACGTGGAACATTATCTCAAACGGTGCCTTGATAGCATCGTAGCCCAAAAATATGAGGATTATGAGGTTTTACTAGTTAATGATGGATCAACAGATGGCAGTAGAGACATAGCCCAGAAGTATCTGGCTGATTCGCGTTTTAAATTGATCGACCAGCAAAATGCCGGTTTGTCGGCTGCAAGAAATACCGGGATAGCTCAAGCAAAGGGCAAATATACATATTTATTAGATTCTGATGATTGGATAGCACCAGATTTACTAGCAACAGTTATTGCCCAATTTCAAAAAAATGAGGCAGATCTTTTGTTTTTTAATTTTTTCTTAGCTAAAAACCCGAATGACTATGTCAAAGAACGTTGGTTTACCAATAGGCCAGAAGGCATGAAAGAACCTTTAACAGCATTAAAGGCTTTATTTTCTAATCAAATTGGTAACTTTGCTTGGTCTTATGTTTGCAAAACTACCCTTTATCAGGATAAAGATATCTATTTCCCAGTTGGACGAAGTTATGAAGATTTAGGTACAACTTATAAATTAATTGCCGCTGCTCAAAAAATTTATTTTTCGAAGGACACTCTTTATTATTATTTTCAAGAGAACCCAAATTCAATTACAAGGACTTGGAAACCGCGCAATTATCGAGAATGCTTACAAACTTATCACGAAATTGAAAATTATCTAAGCAATTATTATCCAGCTGATCATGAATTACAGGCAAGTTTATATAATCAAAAATTTTCCTCGCTGATTATGCACCTAGAATTGAGTAGAAAAAGTACAAGTTACGTACTAATATGGGCCAAGGTGAAACAACTAAAAGGGCAGAAAATTTTTCACTTAGCAAGAGGAAATAAATTAAAATTTTGGTTAATCAAGTTTCATCTATACTGGAAAATTAAAAATATTAAGAAAAAACTAGTGGGGCAATGAAGATGCGTCAGTCGTAGTAGGCATCACTGTTAGAACAAAAGTTAAGTTTTGTAGCGGACAACATTGAAAAAGATGTTTTAATTGGGACTTTAAAGAAATATCCAGCTGGGATTGCTTTTTGGCCGATATAATTTGAAATCAAATTTTAGTTCTACGAAACTCATAAAAGGAGGTACTAATTTGTCAATAAAAGTAGCAATCGTAACTTCAGGTTATTTTCCCGTTCCTGCCAGTATGGGGGGAGCGGTCGAAGCACTTATACAAAATCTCATGGATGAAAACGAAAAGCAAAACCAGGTTGAATTCGTTATTTTTTCCAGCTTTGATAAAAAAGCTGTTCAACAGTCTAAAAAGTACCAACAAACCAATTTTCATTTTATTAAAACGCCTAAATTGTTACAGTGGCTGGATTTGTTAATCTATTACGTTTTCAAAAAAATCTTGCATGTTGCAAAACCGATGTCGTATCGGTTTATTTTACAACGCTTGCATTATATCGACAAAGTGGCACTTTTCTTGAAAAAGCATAATTATACTAAAGTTGTTTTGGAAAATCACCCGACATTGTTTATGATTTTAAAAAAATATAATAATGAGCAAAAATATCGCGGTCGGTATTTTTATCATTTGCATAATTTGGTTTCTAATACATATGGATGTGAGAAACAAATTAAAAATTCTACCCGTATTTTAGGAGTTAGCGATTATATAAATAATACTTTGCGTACTAAGCTTGACGATCAAGCAAGCAACAAATATGTTGTGTTACAAAACAAAGTAGACCAGTCAAAATTTGATATTAAATTAAGTGATGTGGATATTGCTACATTAAAAAGAAAGTACAAGATTCCTCAGAAAAACATCATAGTCTTGTTTTCGGGAAGACTCAATGAAGAAAAGGGAATCAAGCAGTTGTTACAAGCTTGGCAAGGGATTAATCACAATCTGGCGACACTCTTAATTGTAGGAAGTTACTATTATGGGAGTGGGATGGCAAGCGATTTTGAGAAAGAAATATATGGGTTAGCAAGTTCAATGCGAGAATCAGTTAAATTTACTGGATTTGTTCAATATGAAAAGATGCCACGCCTGTTACAGTTGGCTGACATCGTTGCCTTGCCCTCGATTTGGGATGATCCGGCGCCGCTGACGGTCATTGAATCTTTAACAGCACACAAACCTGTGATTACGACAATGTCCGGGGGAATCTCAGAGTATGCCAGTCAAGATGATAGTATCATTCTTCCGCGAAACCAGGATCTAGTTACAAACTTGCAAAAAAGTTTGGTTCAATTAATCACAGAACCAGAAATGCGTAAAAAGATGAGCCAGGCAGCAGCTAAGAAGACTTCAAAATGGACAGTTGCCCAGTACTATGCTGATTTTTGTCACTTAATTGGAGTTTGACTTTGTAGATAGAGGAGAGCAGACATGCCACAGCTATTAGAATTTTTTACATTTGCACTTCCTAAAGCAGGGGTAACTGTTGGGGGGATTGGGATAACAGTTTCATTGTTATTATTCTTTTTCCTTGGCCTCAAGGAACCTTTGAAGGCGTTGACTGCTATTTGGAATTGGGGAAAAGATGTTTTCCTTGTCTATTTAGTGTTTGCATTTGTCAGTCTAATGATTGTAGTTAAAAACTTTTATGACCATACCTTAGTCCCCTTTAACGTTGCCCAGTTGTTTATAATTTTGATTTCACCTATAGCTTTTATGATTCCCAAAACCTTTAATTTGAACCAACAATTTGGGATACTAAATTTGAGTGCTCTAATTGTTTCAGGTTATGCAATTTTACAGCGAATTTTTGGTATCACTTCAATTGCGGTAGCCGGCGTAAGTTACACTTTGGGATCTTCCTTAGAAGAGAAGCCTATAGGCTTCTCAAAAGGCTCCGAGAATATTTCCAATAAAATGCCTTCGACTTATCAAAACGGTAACGGCATGGGGATTTTTTTGGCATTAGCTTTAATGCTCTTGCTGGCGTGGCCGACAGCGACAAAATGTCAGTTTAGGTTTAAGTTAACTGGTATTGTTTTTTCTGTCGTCGGTTTGTTTCTTTCAGGCAGTCGTTCAATTTTATTTCCATTATTATTAATGTTACTCATATTGGGTCTTTATCACATTATTCCTAAAAGACGTTATGTTAACAGAAAAAATTTCATTATTATTGTAACCGTAATTGCCTTACTATTATTAGTATTCATACCATTTTTGGTTAACAATTGGCAGGTAATCATCAATTCTAAGTTATATGATCGTTATATTATTCAGACGCTTCAAAACCCTTCTTCTGATCGAAGTGGAACTTGGTACAAAATGTTAACTTACATTGGAAGTTTAAACGGATCACAAGCTCTTCAGTTTTTTGTCTTTGGCACACCAAACGGTCAATTTAACGGCGAGGGAATAATAGCTTTATTGGTAGAATATGGCCCTGTTGTTACCTTCTCCTTGTTCTATCTATTGTTTCGTTTTTGGGGGAGGGTATGGCAAAGAGAAAAGCTGCACTTATTTTCGTTTTCAATGTTAGCTGTTATTTTTGCCTTTTGTATCGATCAAAGCTTTTATTATCCACCAAGTTTGATGAATTACTTTTTGATATCTGAAATCGCAATTGAATGTTTTGAGGCACAAGGAGAAGTTAAAAAATCTGAGGAGGCGCCCACACATGACAACGGGATTAACAAGAAAAATTTCTAATCAAGTTCATTTCTATTATCATTATTTGTTTCGACAAAAACAAAGTAAGCTAAGTGTGGTACACAGAAATATTGTTTTATTTGGGATCCCAACCCATAGAAATATCGGTGACCAAGCGATCGTCTATGCTGAGCATGAGTTTTTAAAAGATAAATTTCCAAGCAAAAATATTGTTGAGATAGCCGAAGAAGAGACTATACCAACGTTAAAAAGTATTAAAGGACAATTACGGCCGGGTGATGTGGTTTGTTTCCATGGGGGTGGAAACTTGGGGACGATGTATCCATACCAAGAGAACATCCGGGAAGCAGTGGTTAAGCATTTACCCCATACACAAATTATTTCATTTCCACAATCAATTTTTTTTGAAAACGGAAAGGACAAAGAAAAGAAGATACTGGAAGAAGTTTATCACAAACATGCATCATTCCATTTAGTTTTAAGAGAGTCCTTTTCCTATGAAACCGCACAAAAATTTTTACCATCTGATAGGTTAAGCTTAACCCCCGACATTGTTTTGTATTTGTTAAAGACAATCTTTGGCGAAGTTAATTTAAGCACACAAAGAAAAAATATTATTTGTCTTTTGCGTAATGATCGTGAAAAAAAAGTTGACCAAACGTTTATACGTGAAATGAAACAACTATTACACGAAAAAAAGAAAAAAATTACATACTCGGACACAATGAGCAACAGAGAACTGATTAATACCTTGGTGCTCCGCAAGCAAGTGGTAACTAGCAAGGTTCAAGAAATCGCACAAAATGACGTCGTTATCACTGACCGCTTGCACGGCATGATTCTTTCACTATTGGCTCGGCGACCATGTATTGTTTTGCAAAATGGAAATCCCAAGATCAAGTCAACCGTTCAAACTTGGTTGACAGATTGTCCATTAGTTTTTTATCTGGAAAAAGCCAACATAACTAGTTTAAAAGATACTCTTCAACAAGTAGAACACCTGGATGTTACAGCAGCGAACAAGTGGTTTGATAATTTGAATCTAGAAAAATTGTATCAGCCCTTGATAGACATAATCAATACGAATAGTGGCAATGAAACAAATGATGATTAAGAGTATTCGAAAAAAGTAGCGAATGATTATAGGAGAGAGTGAAATGGGAAATAAAGAAAAAGATGATAGCAAACTTGAGCTAAATCAACTATTTAAGCAATTAAAAAAAGATTGGTGGCAGATCTTAATTTATTCGGCGCTGGGATTGCTAATCGCTTTAGTGATTGCATTTGCTTTTGTCAAGCCAAAATATAGTTCTACGATTGATTTAGTAGTTAACCAGAAAACAAGTAATGTGACGGAATATACCACGCAACAGGCTGATTTAAATGCAATCGAGACTTATAAAGATGTTTTAAAAAGAACAATTATTTTGAAACCTGTTGTTAAAGAATTACGCGAGAAGGACAATTACAAGGGCTCAAGTAATACATTAAAAAATTCAGTTAAGATTAATAATCAAGAAAAATCACAGGTAATTGGTGTAACCGTAACAGGCCTAAATCGATATGTTGTCGCTGACGCAGCTAATATAATTGGCAAAGTTTTTACTAAAAAAATCAAAGAAATTATGAAGGTTAACAATGTTACCGTCGTTACCACAGCTCAACCTGCACAAGCACCTTTTGCTCCTAACAAGAAAATGTATGGCATCATAGGTTTTCTCTTTGGGTTACTCGTCGGATTGTTGATAAGTATCTTTAAATTTATAAACAATACCAAAGTTACAGACGTTGCCTATCTAACTGAAGAACTGGGTTTAGCAAATTTAGCAACAATCAGTCATTTTTCAAGAAGAGTTAAGGATAAGGGGTAGGATACATGCATTTTAAAGAAAAGAAAAAAGAATTGGATAGTATGAAAAATGGGGTTAAACTTTTTGGAGAAAAAAGGGGGCCCTCTGTTATTCGAGAGGAATTCAACACATTAAGTACTAATATTGAATTTGCCAGTGCAGATTCTTATTATCAGAATATCATGGTTACTTCCGCAGCAGTTTCTGAAGGAAAATCAACGATTGCCGCAAACTTGGCGGCAACTTTTGCACGCCAAGGGCAGAAAACTTTATTAGTTGATGGAGATCTTAGGCGTCCCACGGTTAAGGTTACCTTTGGAATTAATCAAATTGAGGGATTAACTAATTTTTTAACAGCTAAAAGTGAAAGTTATTCGAAAGAAAAAATCATTTATAAAACGCATCGTGATAATTTAACGGTTATTCCCAGTGGATCAACCGCTCCTAGCCCCTTGGAATTGCTTAAATCAAAAAAAATGAACAAATTGATGCGAGAGTTGAGTAAAGATTACGATAGAGTTATTTATGATGTCCCACCAGTTCTGGCAGTTTCAGATGCCCAGGTATTAGCCGGCAAAGTTGATGGAACAATTTTAGTAGTCAGAAATAATCATACAGAAAAGTTGGCGGTCAAGCAGGCTGTTTCCCAGTTGCAGCGTGTTAATGGGATAATTATTGGTTCGGTCTTTAATGATGTGGCTCCACAAGTAAGCAGTTACTATGGGTATGGCTATTATTAACTGTTGCCTATTAAGTAAGGTATAAAGGAGGGGTGTTTAGATGAATATTTTATATGCGGCAGATGACAAATTTTCCCGCATGTTAGGTGTTTCTATTTATTCGTTGCTAAAGCAACATCAGGGAAAAGAAGTCAACGTATTTGTTTTAGACTCGGATGTTACAGAAAACAATAAGAAAATAATTAATCAGCTGTTTAATAATAAGAAGCATCAAATATTTTGGTTGACAGCTAAATTTGATTTATCAAGTGATGTTAGTGCTGATCGAGGATCTATTGCGCAGTTTACACGTTTGTTTTTTGATCAAATTCTTCCCGAAAAAGTTTCACGTGTCTTGTATTTAGACTGTGATACTTTCATTGTGAATGACCTTTCTAGTCTATATGGAACAGAGTTGAACGGAAAAGTTGGAATGTTAGCTGAGGACCCCTTTAGTGCCCCCTATCGGAATTTACTGCATTTGCCGCGAGAAGCTAAAATGTATAATTCCGGTGTTATGCTATTGGACCGGTATAAATATGAGCAGGACAATTATGATCAGAAGATTCGTTCTGTAATCAATGCATATGGTCGCAAAATAATCCAAGGTGATCAAGGAATACTGGACATTGTTTTTCAAGACAACGTTAAGGTTATGGGCCCCCGATACAACTTGATCAGTAGCTATTATGAATTTTCGTATAGTGAGTTAAAAAAATATCGACACATGATCAATTTTTATAGCAAAGATGAAATTCAAGCGAGCAAAAAGGCCCCTGCAGTTATCCACTTTACCAGCGATTTTCTTAATACTCGCCCTTGGCTTGCTGGTTCTCAGCACCCATACGTTGAACAGTGGCGGACCGTTGAAAAAAAAGTCTGGGGTAACAACGTATTTCTTTCTGCTAATTCAAGGCTGGGTAAGGTATTTAAGGCTTTACCACGACAAATGGCACTGCAAGTTTTTGGGTTCCTGCAAGGCTATGTGAGGCCCTTGTGGTATCGCCTGAAATAAATAATATAAAACTTAAAATACAAGTAGTTAAATTTTGCGACTCTAGGCCAGATTGGGCAGAAAGAGAGGGTCATGATGAAAAAAAGAAATAATACACAAATACATCGCAGACGGCACCATAAGAAAAGAATTTGGTTACGATGGCTTTTAGGTATTGTAATAGTCCTTGTGGTTGTTGATACCGCGATAGTTTATAAAATGTATACGGATGCTAATACTGCTGTGACGGGTGCGTATAAAAGTGTGCCACATAAAACAAGTAATAGCCGAACAGTTGATTTTAAGAAGGGCGATCCGTTTTCAATTTTATTGTTAGGTACCGATACCGGTGAATTTGGTCGCACAGACCGAGGACGTTCCGATTCAATTATGGTTGCTGGTGTCTCTCCTAACAAGACAACATTAGTAAGTGTGCCTCGGGATACTTTAGTTCAAATTGCTGGTCATTCCGGTAATAACAAAATCAATGCAGCGTACGCTTATGGGGGTGTTGCTGGTTCGCTCAATACCCTGCAGAGTTATTTGAGCATACCTTTAGATAAATACATCGAGGTTAATTTGCGCGGCCTCAAGGATATCTCTAAAGTACTAGGCCCAGTGACAGTCAAAAATGATATTGCATTTACGCATTTAAATAAGCATTTTAAACCAGGAAAAGTCAAGATTGACTCAAGTAATATTTTGGCCTATACGGGTATGAGAAAAGAGGACCCTCGAGGTGATTATGGGCGGCAGGCTCGCCAACGAGCAGTTTTAGCAGCTTTGATTAAGAAACTAGCTCATGTGAAAAATATTAGTCGTTACAGTTCAATTTTAGAAGTGCTGTCAGCGAATATGAAAACAGACTTAACATTTGCAGACCTTCGCCACATTTACCAACACTATCAAGGCGCTACTCATGTCAAGCAAATTCAACTAAGTGGACAGGGCCAGATGATTGATGGTGTCTCTTATGAAGTTGTTCCTAAGGATAATTTGGTCAAAGTCCGGAAAGCTTTACACAAATCCCTAAATTTATCAGTAGAAAAATAATCTTAATATAAGAAAAAGGCAATAGTTATAATAGCAATGAAGTGCTAATTATGAAATTAGTTGCCGCAAAAAGGAGGGCAACTAATTTGGCTAAAACCAGTCCATACAAAAAGTTATTAGGTAACTCGATTATTTTTACTATCGGTAATATTGGTAGCAAATTGATCACATTTTTAATGTTACCAGTGTATACATATACACTGACACAAAAAGAATATGGTGTTACAGATTTGGCGACTACAACGGCAGGCTTTTTTTTGCCGATAATTTTCTTAAGTATTTCAGATGCTGTTTTACGGTTTGCGCTTGATCGGAATGAAGACAAAAAAACCATTTTTATGGATGCGTTTGTGTTGATAAATGTCGTGGCAGTGGGCGCAATTATTGCTTCCATTATTTTACAGTTGCTAAACATTCAGTATGCATTTTATGTTGGAATAATTTTGGTTATGCAGGCTTATCAACAGTTACTAGCTCAAACCTCTAAAGCTATTGGGAAACAAAGAATTTTTGCAGCCAATGGCATTTTATTGGCATTTTTCACGGCCAGTCTAAACATCCTATTTTTAGTTTTTTTTAAGTGGGGAATCGATGGCTTTTTTAGTTCACTAATCTTAGCTAATCTTTTGTCAAACCTTTATTTAAGTTTACGAATTCACATTAAAAGATTTATTGGCAAGAATTATTTTAGCAGTAGTAAGTTAAAGGAAATGCTGCATTATAGTGTCCCGTTAATTCCTAATGCAATTGCTTGGTGGGGCACTAACGACATTAATCGATATTTGATTTTGTATTTTCTCGGTAGTGCTTTTAACGGTCTATTTGCCGTTGCTAGCAAGGTTCCGTCAATAATCAACCTGCTAAATTCAATCTTCTTTCAGTCGTGGCAGCTTTCGGCAATTGAAGAATTTGATAAAGATAATAAAGATGAATTTTTTTCAAATATATTTAAGTATTATTCGCAGTTTCTATTTTTAGGGACAATCGTTTTAATCTGTTTGTCAAAGGTTTTTATGCGACTCGTAGTTAGTCCAAACTTCTATCAGGCTTGGAAATTTAGTCCGTTCCTCCTGCTTGCTACTTTGTATCAATGTTTTTCTGGTTTGGTAGGGCAAGTTTTTGTGGCTTCCAAGCAAACCAAACATATTTTTTCAACTACAGTTTATGGTGTTGTTTTCAATATTGTATTAACTGGTCTCTTGCTTCCAATAATTGGTTTACAAGGGGCTGGCATTGGCTCAGCTGTGAGTTTTTTTGTTGTTTGGTTAATAAGACAGATTAGAGTTAAAAGAATTATGAATATGTCAATCAACTGGATGAACATAGTTGTTAATAATGTGCTGCTTTTGTTGCAAGCAGGGGTATTGTTTTTACATGTAAGTATTGGTACTTTTTGCATATTTTCTGCGGTTTTGATTATTTTATCCTTATTTACAAATCGATCAGTCTTGTCATTATTGGTTAAAGGGGCAAAGAGTTTCCTGTAAAAAATAGTGCTGTGCTTTTTAAAGAGATGTTAACTCATTTGTTAAAGTTAAATCTCAGTTGTTTGAATATTATTTTTAGCCAAAATGATGCTTCAGATCGAATCTTTGTTTAACAACCAAAGCTTATCTCAATTCAAACATTCGGTTCTTTATCAAGTGGTACTGATGAAATAAATTATTAAACTTGAAAAGTATTTG
>OMJG01001345.1_pt1 | contig 14389 bp, 10 predicted proteins | sample 1646431 | NCBI WGS metagenome assembly OMJG01 (sample SAMN03771674, study PRJEB25209) | food metagenome | isolation source: Cotija cheese | place: Mexico:Jalisco,Michoacan | collected 2011-12-12
CTGTCGGCGGCTTCTTTTTGGCGCGTAAATATATGCAAGATTATCTGAAGAAAAATCCTCCCGTTAATGAGGATATGTTGCGTATGATGATGTCACAGATGGGTCAAAAACCGTCAGAGAAGAAAATACGTCAAATGATGCAAAACATGACAGCTCAAAACAACAAGAAGAAAAAATAGTTGTTTTGTTTTGGAATGAATAAAAAACATAAAAAACGGGTGCTTTTTTCGCACCTGTTTTTTTATGGTCAAAAGGAGTGAACAACTTGAGCGTTTTTAAAAAATTAGCTTGGTTTTTCAAAGAAGAAAAGAAAAACTATATTATCGGTGTAGGAGCATTAATCTTAGTTGCCATTATTCAGTTATTACCGCCGAGAGTGATTGGGATTGTCGTGGACTCTATTGCTGATAAAACATTAACCGTTCAAAAATTAATGTTTTGGGTTGGATTATTAGTATTAGCGGCTATCGTGGTGTATTTATTGCGCTATGTGTGGCGAACACACATCTGGGGTGGTGCAGCTAGATTAGAAAAACGTATGAGAAAAAGATTGTTCCATCATTTTACTCAGATGGACCAAACGTTTTATCAACGGTATCGTACAGGAGATTTAATGGCACATGCCACAAATGACTTAAACGCCATCCAAAACGTGGCTGGTGGAGGGATTTTAACCTTTGCTGATGCGTTTATTACAGGAGCTATAACGGTGATTGCGATGATTATTTTCATTGATTGGCGTTTAACATTACTAGCGTTACTACCGTTTCCACTACTTGCTGTGTTATCTAGTAAACTTGGAGACAAGTTGCATGCAGCATTTAAAGAGTCACAAGATGCGTTTTCAAGATTAAATGATAAAACGCAAGAAACAATTACTGGGATAAAAGTGATTAAAACTTTTGGACAAGAAAAAGAAGAAATAGAAGATTTTAAAGAAAAAGTGGATTACTCTGTTAGAAAAAATAATCGCGTCAACTTTTTAGATGCATTATTTGATCCACTGATTACAATTATTATTGGGTTAAGTTACATTATTTCAATTTCGCTAGGTGGCTACTTAGTTAAAACTGGAAGTATTTCAATTGGACAATTAATCTCATTTTTTAACTATATTGGGATGTTGGTTTGGCCAATGTTCGCAATCGGGCGTTTCTTCAACATTTTGCAACGAGGGAATGCAAGTTATGACCGTGTTAATGAATTATTAAGTGAAAAGTCAGCGATTATAGAAATGAAAACAGGTGTATCTCAGCCAGCAAAAGGAGATATCCATTATCACGTAGACAAATTTAATTACCCAGTTGATGAGGTAACAGCGTTAGAACATATAGATTTTACCTTACATGAGGGAGATACTCTTGGAATAGTTGGTAAAACTGGATCAGGGAAAACAACATTACTAAAACTGTTAATGCGTGAATACGATGATTATGATGGTGAGATATTATTTGGTGGTAATAAATTACAACATTATACATTGGATGCACTACTTCATTCGATTGGTTATGTGCCACAAGATCATTTTCTGTTTTCGATGACAGTAAGAGATAATATTCGATTTGGTCGCCCAAAAGCATCACAAGAATTAGTCGAAACGATTGCTAAACAAGCAGCTGTGCATGATGATATTATGGGATTTGGTCATGGTTATGACACAATGGTTGGAGAACGTGGTGTCTCTCTTTCAGGTGGTCAAAAACAACGTATCTCGATTGCACGAGCCCTATTAACAGAACCAGAATTATTAATTCTAGATGATGCGTTATCTGCTGTTGATGCTAAAACAGAGGAATTAATATTATCTAGTTTGAAAGAAACAAGACAAAATAAAACCACGATTATCACGACTCATAGATTAAGTAGTGTAAAACATGCAAAAGAAATCATTGTGATCGATGAAGGAAAAATCATCGAACGAGGCACCCATAACGAGTTGATTGTATTAAATGGTTGGTATAAGAAAATGTATGACCATCAACAACTTGAACAAAAAATTGAAGGGGGGCTAAACTAATGGAAGAACAACAATCAGCATGGTCCAAGTCGTTTACGATGAAAGAGCAAAAAGAAATCGTTAAGCGTTTGATAACTTTTGCTAAACCGTTTAGAAAATACTTTGTCGGCTCATTAGTATTTGCTGTGTTACTTGCAGTCGTTAATATTATTCTACCGAAAATTTTGCAAGTATTTATGGATAACCATCTAACAGATACTAGTGTGACGACACAGACGATTTTATATTTTGCTGCCCTTTATGGTTTAGGAACGTTATTCAAAGCTATTGTATGGTTTGGACAGTGGATTTTATATTACAAAGGGTCATTGCAAACATACCAATCTATCCGCGTTAAGTTATTCTCAAAACTACAAATGATGGGCATGAGATACTTCGACCAGACACCTGCTGGATCAATTGTTTCTCGTGTGACGAACGACACTGAAACGTTATTTGATTTTTGGTTAGTTTTCTTGATGGTTTTATCTGCGTTATTTGGTATCGTGGCGTCATTTATTGCCATGGCAACGATTAATGTGCAATTAATGTTTGCTTGTTTAATCTTTTTTCCGATATTACTGGTGATTATCTGGTATTATCAAAAATTTAGTTCAAAGATTTACCGCAACATGCGTGAGCGGTTAAGTCAATTAAACACAAAATTAAATGAATCAATCTCAGGTATGCAAATTGTGCAATACTTTAGACAAGAAGAACGTCTTGAAGAAGAATTTGAAGAAAATAATAATGACTACTTAAAAACAAAATATGCCATGATTCGAACTAATTCATTACTTCTTGCACCAATTATCAACTTACTTTTTGCTTTAGCAACCGCGATGATTTTAGGGTTCTTTGGGTTTAAATCATTGAATTCACTAGTTGAAGTTGGGATGATTTATGCGTTTATTTCATACGTACAACAGTTTTTTAATCCAATGACACAGATGATGGATTTTTTAAGTACATTTCAAGATGGTCTTGTCGCTGGAAGTCGAATTATGCGTATTTTAGATCATGAAGAATTAGTGCCACAACAAAATGAAGGAGCTAATGCAACCATCACAAACGCTAAAATCGAGTTCAGAGATGTTAGTTTTTCTTATGATGGAACACATAATGTATTAAATAACATTAGCTTTGTCGCCAATCCAGGTGAAACAGTGGCGTTAGTTGGTCATACTGGAAGTGGTAAAAGTTCCATTATCAATGTGTTGATGCGATTTTATGAGTTTTATGATGGTGATATTTTAATTGATGATGTGAATATCAAAGATTATCCAATGGAAGAATTACGTGAGAAAATGGGATTAGTCTTACAAGATGCGTTTATGTTTTATGGTGACATTTCAAGCAATATTAGATTGTTAAATAACGCTATTACAGATGAGCAGATTGTTCATGCGGCAAAATTTGTTCAAGCGGACAAATTTATTGAAACATTATCTAAAAAGTATCATGCACCTGTTTTGGAAGGTGGATCAAGTTTTTCAAGTGGCCAACGTCAGTTGATTTCATTTGCCAGAACAATCGTCACTGATCCGAAAATTCTAGTATTAGATGAGGCAACTGCTAATATTGATACCGAAACCGAAACGCTGATTCAAGAAGGATTAGAGAAAATGCGTAAAGGTCGTACGACGATTGCCATTGCACATAGATTATCTACTATTAAAGATGCCAATCTTATTTTAGTTCTTGAGAAAGGTCATATTGTTGAAAAAGGAACTCATGATGAGTTAATTGATGAAGAAGGGTTATACTACGATATGTATCGTTTGCAAAACAATCAAATATAATATAATAAAGAAGAATCAAAAAAACAGACTCAGAAAATAATTTTTTTCCCGAGTCTGTTTTTTTGATTTGTTAACATGACAGGCTAGTCAACAAGATACACAGAAGAATCGAAATATTGTTCGATGAATTCAATTTGGTCATATATTTCTTCTGCTGTATAGGTTTCACCTGAAGATGAGATAACCCATTTGGTTTCAACATCGTCATGTCGTTTGACAATGGCGATGAGGACACCATCAAATGACTCAATAGGTGTTTGAACATTTCGTGATAAAATATAGGCACCTTGTTCTTTCCCGTTTCCTGTTATGATGTTTTTGACATAGCCATAGTTGATTGGATAAACAGTTCCAAATTCATTTTGATACCCAAGAGGTCTGTCTATCGTGACGTTTATTAAACGAGTCATAAATAACCTCCTTTTTCTTAAATTGTAATCCATATTTTAGGATTAAGCAATTCAAAAAGAAAAATAGAAAGAAATTATTCTAAGAATTTGCTATAATAGAAAAGGATTTGATCAGAAAGGGTGTTCGTACCAAATGACGCAAAAACATAATTTATTGGCAGGTCTAAATGACAAACAACAAGCTGCCGTTCAAACGACACAAGGGCCTTTACTTATTATGGCTGGTGCAGGTAGTGGGAAAACAAGAGTCTTAACTCACCGTGTCGCTTATTTAATCGATGAAAAAGGGGTTAATCCTTGGAATATTTTAGCTATTACCTTTACCAATAAAGCAGCCAAAGAGATGAAGGAACGTGTGGTGTCGATTCTTGGAACAGTTGGTGAAGATGTGTGGGTCTCAACTTTCCACTCAATGTGCGTCAAAATGTTACGACGTGACGCTGATTTAATTGGCTACAATCGTCAATTTACCATACTTGATGCTAGTGACCAACAGACATTGATTAAACGGATTTTAAAAGAGGAAAATATTGATCCTAAAAAACATGATCCACGCAGTATTTTATCGCAAATTAGTCAGGCAAAAAATGAGTTATTAACGCCTGAATTATATGAAGAGCGCTACAATGGTTATTTTGAGCAGATTGTGGCAATATGCTATAAGAGATACCAAAAAGAACTTCGCAACAATCAATCAATGGATTTTGATGATTTGATTATGTTAACAATTCGTTTATTTAAGGAAAGTCCTGAAACCTTGTCTTATTATCAAAATAAATTCCAATACATTCACGTTGATGAGTACCAAGACACAAACCATGCTCAATACACATTGGTTAACTTACTGGCGAAACGTTTTAATAATTTATGTGTTGTGGGGGATGCGGATCAAAGTATTTATGGTTGGCGTGGAGCTGATATGCAAAATATTTTAGATTTTGAATCAGATTATCCTGATGCTAAAACAATTTTGCTGGAACAAAACTATCGTTCAACCAAACATATTTTACAAGCGGCAAATAGTGTGATTAACCACAACCAAAACCGTAAGAAAAAAGAATTATGGACAGATAATCAATCAGGCGAAAAAATTGTGTATTATCGTGCTAACTCTGAACGAGAAGAAGTGCAATACATTGTGACTACCATTCAACAATTGAAACAACAAGAACAACGCTCATATGGCGATTTTTGTGTGTTATATCGGACGAATGCCATGTCCCGTGTGATTGAGGATACGTTTTTAAAAGCAAATATTCCTTATAAAATGGTTGGCGGGCATAAATTCTACGACCGTAAAGAAATCAAAGACATTTTAGGTTACTTAAAAGTGATTTCAAATGAAATGGATTCATTAAGTTTTGAGCGTGTGGTGAATAGTCCAAAACGAGGCATTGGATCAGGAACCATTGAAAAAATCAGAGAGTTTGCTGATATGCATGGTTGGTCGTTACTTCAAGCAACAGTTGATATTGATTTAACCCCGATTACTGGCAAAGCGAAAAAAGAGCTTGGTAATTTTGGGAAAATGATTATGCAATTAAGAAAGATGATTCCGTTTTTAACAATTACGGAATTAGTCGAACAAGTTTTAGATAAAAGTGGTTATCAAGAAGATTTGGTGAAACAAAATTCGCTTGAATCTCATTCACGTTTAGAAAACTTGGAAGAGTTCTTAACTGTAACCAAAGAATTTGACAAGCGTTATGAAGCGGGAGATTATGAAGACGAAAGTGAAAATGATGAAGATAAACTCGCGTTATTCTTAAATGATTTGGCACTTGTTTCTGATATTGATTCATTAGAAGACGACCAAGGTCAAGTTACCTTTATGACACTTCATGCGGCGAAAGGACTTGAGTTTCCTTATGTCTTTTTAGTTGGGATGGAAGAAAGTATTTTTCCACTATCTCGTGCGGTTTTAGAAAGTGATGAACTAGAGGAAGAACGTCGTTTAGCTTATGTGGGGATTACCCGGGCTGAAAAACAATTATTCTTAACGAACGCATCAAGTCGTATGTTGTATGGACGTACGCAATACAACCGTCCGTCACGTTTTTTAGAAGAAATTGACGATGACGTATTAGAAAAAGTTGGAGCAGTGCATAAAGTAGCTAGCCAAAAACCGATTGGTGAAAAATACCGTCGTGCAACGTATCAACAGCCAACGACAACAGCCGTTACGGCGAAAAAACAAACAGGTGGCGAAAAAGCACCATGGCAACCAGGTGATAAAGTCGAACACAAAGCGTGGGGTGTTGGAACGGTTGTTAAAGTGAGTGGAGACGCCAAAGATATGGAGTTAGATGTGGCATTTCCTTCTCAAGGGATTAAACGTTTATTGGCCGCTTTTGCACCTATTACAAAAGTAGATTAAAAAGAGGTGACCATTTTGGGTATTGATGAAGCAACAAAACGTGTGGGCGAGTTACGTCACACGTTAAATGAATGGGCACGCGCTTATTATGTGAAAGATGCGCCACTCGTTAGTGACCATGAATATGATAAGTTATACAAAGAATTAGTGAGTTTAGAAGGACAGTTTCCAAAACTTGTAACAAGTGATTCTATCACGCAACGAGTGGGCGGAAAATTACTAGACGGGTTTCAAAAAGTAGAGCACACGACACCAATGATGAGTTTAAGTAATGCCTTTAACGAGCAAGACTTACGTGATTTTGATAAACGCGTGAGAAAAGGCACGAGCAAACCCATTAGTTACATGGTAGAATTAAAGATTGACGGCCTGGCGATTAATTTAACTTATGACAATGGACAATTTGTTCAAGGTGCAACTCGTGGAGATGGTGTCGTAGGGGAGGATATTACGCAAAATTTGCGTACCGTTCACTCTATTCCACTATCACTGCAAACACCTGTGACACTGGACGTTCGTGGTGAGTGTTTTATGCCAAAAGAGTCGTTCGTTAGACTAAACGAGGAACGTGACAAAAACGGCGAAAGTGTGTTCGCGAATCCGCGTAATGCAGCAGCGGGGAGTTTACGTCAACTTGATTCATCTATCACAGCCAAACGTCAGTTAAGTACGTTTTTATATACAATTGCTAATCCTGAAGAATTAGGATTAACAACCCAAACAGACGCATTAGATTATCTAGATAGTTTAGGATTTAAAACGAATCATCAACGTGAACTTTGTGCCACGATTGATGACGTGTGGCAATACATTGTCGAATTTAGCGACAAACGTCACACGCTCGATTATGAAATTGATGGTATTGTGGTTAAAGTCAATGATTTTGATGCACAAAATGAATTAGGTTATACAGTAAAAGCCCCTAAGTGGGCGATTGCGTATAAGTTTCCGGCTGAAGAAGTTCAAACAGTCTTACGAGACATCGAGTGGACAGTTGGACGAACGGGCGTTGTAACGCCAACTGCGGTGATGGATCCGGTGCAACTAGCTGGAACAACCGTCTCACGAGCTAGCTTACATAATTGTGATTTGATTGCTGAAAAAGACATTCGATTATTAGATACAGTCGTGATTCATAAAGCTGGAGATATAATTCCTGAGGTCACTCAAGTTGTGTTGGATAAGCGATCTGAAGACAGTCAGCCGTATGAGTTTCCAACACATTGTCCGACCTGTCATTCTGAATTGGAGCGTATTGAATCAGAAGTGGCATTAAGATGTTTAAATCCAGCTTGTCCAGCTCAAATTAAAGAAGGACTAAATCATTTTGTGTCACGTAATGCCATGAACATTGATGGATTAGGCCCTCGTGTGTTAGAACAAATGTATGAAAAAGAACTTGTCAAACAAGCAGCAGACTTGTACTATTTAACGCAAGAGCAATTATTAACGCTTGATAAAATCAAAGAAAAATCTGCTAATAATATTTTAGAGGCCATTGCAAGTAGCAAAGGCAATTCATTAGAGCGATTGTTGTTTGGTTTAGGAATTCAACATGTTGGATCAAAAGCTGCTAAAATTATTTCAAGTGAATTTGGTACGATTGATAAAATTATCGAAGCGGATAAAGAAAAGATTTTTGCGATTGACACGATTGGACCAGTGATGGCTGATAGTATTATCAAATATTTCTCGATTCCAGAAACATTGGAACAAATTGACAAACTAAAACAAGCTGGGGTGAATATGACGTATCTTGGTGTGACAAAAGAAGACATCACATCAATCGAGTCCCCATTTAAAGATAAAACGATTGTTTTAACTGGAAGTTTGACACAATTTAAACGAGCTGAAGCCAAACAAAAGATTGAGTCGTTAGGTGGAAAAGTGACGGGTAGTGTGTCGAAAAAAACGGATATGGTTGTTGCTGGAGAGGAAGCTGGTAGCAAGTTAACCAAAGCACAAGAATTAGGAATTGACGTTTGGAGTGAACAACAAATGGTTGATGCCATAAACGCGTCACATAAAACAGAGTAAAAGGAGAATTTTGATGACAATTTCAAAAGAAGAAGTACTACACGTAGCAAAATTATCGAAATTACGTTTTTCAGATAGTGAATTAGATGAGATGACAAAACATTTAGGGAAAGTCACAGACATGATGGCTAGTTTAAGCAATGTTGATACAACAGACGTTGCGTTTACTTCAAACGTGACGGAAGAAACTAATGTTTTTAGAGAAGATATTAGTGTGAAAGGTGAAAGCCGTGACGAATTATTTAGCAATGTTCCTGAAACACAAGATGGTTACATTAAAGTGCCAGCAATTATGGATAACGGGGAGGCAGGAGCATAATGACTGAATTACAACAATTAACAGTAAAACAACTAAGTGAGGCGTTAAATAAAAAAGAATTAAGCTCACAAGAGGTTGTGAAAAGTGGTTTTGATTACATCAAAGAAACAGAGCCAACGATTGATGCCTTTATCACATTAAGTGAAGAAAAAGCATTAGCAGAAGCGAAAAAAATTGATGACTCACCACGTAGTGAATTAACACCTTTAGCTGGTATTCCAATTGGGATTAAAGATAATATCGTGACAAAAGACGTGTTAACAACCGCAGCAAGTAAAATGTTGTACAACTTTAACCCAATCTATTCTGCGACGGCAGTAGAAAAATTAGAATCAGCTGGACTTGTGTCTATGGGTAAATTAAACATGGACGAGTTTGCGATGGGGTCTTCAACTGAAACGTCGTACTTCAAGAAAACAAAAAATGCATGGGACCAAACAAAAGTACCTGGTGGCTCTTCAGGTGGGTCTGCTGCGAGTGTGGCAGCTGGACAAGTTCCTGCTTCTTTAGGTAGTGATACAGGTGGAAGTATCCGCCAACCAGCGTCATTTAACGGTATCGTGGGGATGAAACCAACTTATGGACGCGTTTCTCGTTATGGGTTAATTGCCTTTTCATCAAGTTTAGACCAAATTGGGCCAATGACTCGTACGGTGGAAGACAATGCCATGATTTTAAATGCGATTTCTGGACATGATGCAAAAGACAGTACAAGTTCTCGTCGTGACACACCAGATTTTACAAACTTAATTGGTCAAGACATCAAAGGAATGAAAATTGGTGTACCAAAAGAATTCATGGGTGAAGGGGTTCATCCTGATATTCGTCAAGCCGTAAAAGAAGCGGTGAAAACATTTGAAGCGCTTGGAGCAACAGTAGACGAAGTTAGTTTACCAAATGCGGTTTATGGCGTGGAAGTTTACTATATCATTGCCTCATCAGAAGCATCATCAAACTTACAACGTTTTGACGGCATTCGCTATGGTTACCGTTCAGAAAATATTTCAAACTTAGAAGACGTATATGTTAACTCACGTTCTGAAGGATTTGGTTCAGAAGTGAAACGTCGTATTATGCTTGGAACATTCTCTCTAAGCGCCGGATTTTATGATGCATACTTTAGAAAAGCTGGACAAGTTCGTACCTTGATTGTCAATGACTTTAAAAAAGTCTTTGAAAACTACGACTTGATTTTAGGACCAGTATCACCAACTGTGGCATTTGAATTTGGCGCCGCTCAAGATGATCCAATCACAGCATATATGCGTGATATCTTAACCATTCCAGTTAACTTAGCTGGTTTACCAGGCATGAGTGTTCCTGGTGGATTTTCTGAAGGATTGCCAATTGGGATTCAATTAATCGGAAATCATTTTGATGAAGAAAAAATGTATCAAGCAGCGTATGCGTTTGAACAAGCAACTGATTTCCATAAAAAACAACCTGTTATTTTAGGAGGTAAAGCATAGTGAATTTTGAAACAGTCATTGGGTTAGAAGTCCATGTAGAATTAAAAACCGAATCAAAAATCTTTTCAACGTCTGCCGCTCACTTTGGTGCAGACCCAAATACCAATACAAACGTGATTGATTTTTCAATGCCAGGTGTTTTACCTGTTTTAAATAGAGGCGCACTTGAATATGGTATGAAAGCAGCTTTAGCACTTAACTGTAAAATCAACCATCACACAAATTTTGATAGAAAAAACTATTTTTATCCAGATAATCCAAAAGCTTACCAAATTTCTCAAGATGACAAACCAATCGGCTATGATGGTTGGGTTGAAATCGAAGTAGAAGGTAAAAAGAAAAAAATCCGTATTGAACGCGTGCATTTAGAAGAAGATGCGGGTAAAAATATTCATGGTACTGATGGTTATTCATACGTCGATTTAAATCGTCAAGGCACACCACTTATTGAGATTGTATCTGAAGCAGATATGCGTTCACCTGAAGAAGCGTATGCTTATTTAGAAGCCATTCGTTCAATCATCCAATTTACTGGTGTCAGTGATGTGAAAATGGAAGAAGGGTCAATGCGTTGTGATGCCAATATTTCTCTAAGACCTTATGGACAAGAAACATTTGGAACAAAAGCAGAACTTAAAAACTTGAACTCACTAAACTACGTGAAACAAGGACTTGCTTTTGAGGAACAACGTCAAGCAAAAGTGTTAATGTCAGGTGGCATTATCCAACAAGAAACACGTCGCTATGATGAATCAACTAAATCAACTATCTTGATGCGTGTTAAAGAAGGGGCAAGTGATTACCGTTACTTCCCAGAACCAGATATTCCATCAATTGACATTAGTGAAGAATGGGTGGAAGAAATCAGAGCATCATTACCAGAAATGCCAACAGCTAGACGTATTCGTTATGTGAGTGAACTTGGTTTACCTGAATATGATGCAATGGTATTGACTCTATCTAGTGATATGTCTGACTTCTTTGATGCCACAGTGAATAACGGAGCAGATGCCAAACAAGCCTCTAACTGGTTAATGGGTGAAGTATCAGCTTACTTAAATAGCGAGCGCTTAGAGTTACTTGAAACAAAACTAACACCAGAAAATCTTGCTGGGATGATTAATTTAATCGCAGACGGCACAATTAGTTCTAAAATTGCGAAAAAAGTGTTTAAAGAATTAATCGAAAATGGTGGAAACGCAAAAGAAGTCGTAGAAGCAAAAGGATTAGTCCAATTATCTGATCCAGCTCAATTATTGCCAATGATTAATGAGGTATTAGACAAAAATGAACAGTCAATCGAAGACTTTAAAAATGGAAAAGATCGTGCCGTTGGGTTCTTAGTTGGCCAAATTATGAAAGCAACAAAAGGAAAAGCAAATCCAGGAGTCGTGAACAAATTACTAAAAGAGGAATTATTGAAACGTTAAATTGACAACGTTCGATATGAAGGAGCAAGTTAAATGAGAGCAAGATTAATTTATAATCCAACATCTGGAAAAGAGTTGTTAAAACGAAATTTAGCAGATATTTTAATGGTGATTGAAAAAGCTGGATATGAAGCCAGTGCCTTTGCGACGACACCGGAGCCTTTTTCTGCCAAAAAAGAAGCAGCAAGAGCCGCGAATGCTGGTTTTGATTTGATTATCGCAGCAGGTGGTGATGGCACGATTAATGAAGTGATTAATGGTATTGCTCCACTAGAAAAACGCCCTAAATTAGCAGTTATTCCTGGTGGAACAACCAATGATTTTGCTCGAGCGTTGCAAATTCCGCGTGATAATGTGGTGAAAGCAGCAGAAGTGATTTTAAAAAATCAAACCATTAGATCAGATATTGGAAAAGCTGGGAACACATATTTTATGAATATCGCAGCAGGTGGTTACTTAACTGAATTGACCTATGAAGTACCATCTCATCTGAAAAGTGTTTTTGGCTATCTTGCCTATTTAGCAAAAGGAGCAGAGATGTTGCCACGAGTGAAAACAATCAAGATGCGTCTGAAATATGACGATGGTGAATTTGATGGCAAAGCATCCATGTTTTTCTTAGGGCTAACCAATTCAGTTGGTGGCTTTGAACAAATTGTTCCCGACGCTCAGTTAGATGATGGGAAATTTTCACTGTTAATCGTGAAAACAGCCAATGTATTAGAAATCATGCATTTGGTTGCTTTGATGTTAAACGGTGGAAAACACATTGACGATCCTAGAATAGAATACATTAAAACGTCAAGGTTACACGCTGAAGCCTTTGATGATGATTATCGTATGATGATTAATTTAGATGGGGAATATGGTGGAGATGCCCCAATGGAATTTATAAATTACAAACAACACATAGAAATTTATGCTAATTTGGATGAAATACCTGAATCGGCTATTTCAATTGATGAAGAAGAGGCGTCTGATCGATTTATCGAAGAAGTCGAACAACTCACTCAAGAAGATATTAATGAAGACGGTACTATTTTTGGCAATAAAGAGTAGTACGTGCACTGTTTAAAAGAGAAAGAGGATTTTATGAAAAAACAAAAAATAGAAGCACCAGTGAAAAAAAATGAGCGTTTAGTTGTTGATATCGTCGATATGACCTATGACGGACGTGGAGTAGCAAAAGTGGATGGTTTTCCCATTTTTGTTGAAGCAGGGATTACGGGCGAGCGGGTAAAAATTCATGTAATGAAAGTCATGAAAAAATTTGCCTTCGCAAAAATTATGACATGGGAAACGACAAGTGAAAACCGAGTTGAAGCGGTGGAAAAAGATTTAATTCGTACAGGGATTGCCCCACTACATCATATGAGCTATGATGCGCAACTTGATTTCAAGAAAAATCAAGTGACTCAAGCGATGAAACGAATTGGTGGTTTTGATGAATTAAACGTTGCGGACGTTTTAGGTATGGAACACCCCTTTGCTTATCGTAATAAAGCACAAATTCCAGTTCGTATGATTGGTGCTGACATTGAACTTGGTTTCTTTAGAAAAAATAGTCATGACTTAATTGTGGTAGAAGACTTTTTAATTCAAGATAAAATGATTGATGAGATTTTATTATTCTTGAAAGAAAGACTTAGAAAATATTCAATCAAACCATATGATGAAGGCCAACATTCAGGACATCTTAAAAGCATCGTGATTCGCAAAGGTCACTATTCAAATGAAGTGATGGTTACTTTTGTGACACGTAAAAAGAAAATTTTCTACTTACATGATATTGTGACTGAACTGGTGGAGGCATATCCAAACGTGGTATCTGTGATGCAAAACATCCAACCAAACGTGACAAACAAAGTCTTAGACGAACGTTTGAATGTCTTATACGGTAAAGATAGCATTAGTGATGAGTTATTGGGTAAGACGTACCATATCTCAGCGCAGTCGTTCTACCAAGTAAACGCTGAACAAGCTGAAAATCTTTATAAAAAAGCCATTGAGTTAGCTGATTTGAAAGAAGATGATGTGGTTCTTGATGCGTATTGTGGTATTGGAACTATTGGCTTGAGTATGGCTAACAAAGTGAAGAAAGTGTACGGCGTGGAAATCGTGCCAGAAGCGATTGAAGATGCGATTCATAACGCTGAAATCAATAACATTACAAATGTTGAATTTAAAGCCGGATCAGCTGATAAAGTTCTAAAAAATTGGACAGCAGATGGTATTAAATTTGATGTGATTGTCGTTGACCCACCAAGAAAAGGGTTAACAGAAGACTTTATCAAACAATCAGTTGAATTACAACCAGAAAAAATTGTTTATATTTCATGTGATCCAAGTACGATGGCACGTGATATGAAACTGTTTGCTGGTTTAGGCTATACAAGTGATACTGTTTATCCAGTCGATATGTTCCCACAAACGACACATATTGAGTGTGTGACAGTGTTAAAGAGAAAATCATAACGAAAAAAGACAAGTAAAGTTTAAAAGGGCGCACTTATACATCATTTTAAAAAATTGATGTAACGTGCTAAGTT
>OMJG01001346.1_pt1 | contig 14387 bp, 11 predicted proteins | sample 1646431 | NCBI WGS metagenome assembly OMJG01 (sample SAMN03771674, study PRJEB25209) | food metagenome | isolation source: Cotija cheese | place: Mexico:Jalisco,Michoacan | collected 2011-12-12
CAGTCGCCACAGGTCACCGGGTTCGGCGGTGACCAGGTGGGGGATGAGTTCGGCGACGGGCACCGTGTCGGCGACGGTGGCTTCGACGGTGCGGTCCGGGCCTCGCCCGGTGACGGTGATGCTGACAGCGATCATGGGTGTTGTGTCCCCCGTGGTGTTCTCCGCCTGCGGCCGGTCGCGTCCCCTCCGACGCGTCCCCTCGGTCAACCGTAGGTGGTTCATTGGGCAGCGTACGCGAAAAAGTCTCCCGCGGTGAACAATTCTGCGGTACTGTTCGTCCTCAAGGGACGGGGCCGGGTTCGGGGGCTTCGTGGACATGGGGTTGTCATACGTGGGTTGTCACCACGGGGGAATCCAGCGGGAATCCAGCGGGAATTTACAGGGGTTGATCACACATGAAGTCGCAGGCGCCACCGACTCTGCCGAAGAGCAAACAGCCGTTCATCCGGCTGCTCATGCCGGTGGTGATGGTCGTTGCCGTGGTCGGCATGGTCGCTGCCATGGTGTTGTCGGGGATGGGACGCAGCCCGATGGCGTTCATTTTCCCGCTGATGATGCTGGGTTCCCTGGCGATGATGATCTCCCCGGGCGGTCAGGACGTCGACGAGATCCGGCGTGGGTTCCACCGCCACATCGATGCGTTGAGTGATTCCTTGCGACGGGCCCGCCGCCGGCAGTTGGAGGACGCCGCGGTGCACCGTCCGGATCCGCAGGCGTTGTGGACGATCGCGGCCGAGACGAGCAGCGCCACCGGCACCTCCGACACCGGGGAGGCGGGCGTGGTGCGGATCGGTACTGCCGTCCAGGCGCCTGATGACCCGCTGGAGATCCCGGTCGACGCCCCGCCGGAGGACCTGGAGCCGGTGTGCGCCACCACGTTGCGCAGCCTCGCCGGTAGTTACGCCACCGTCGATGCCCCGGTTGCGGTGGACCTGCGTGAGTTCGACTGCGTGGTGGTCACCGGGGCAGGGGCATCGGCGTTGGTACGCGCGATACAAGGCCAGTTGGTGATGCAGGACGCGTCGGCCATCACCGTGCAGGGTCCGCACCGGCGGTGGCTGCCGCACGAGGGGCCACTGACCGTCCGGGTGGTGGGGACGGAGACGGACACCGCCGACACTGCCGACACTGCCATGCCGACCCCGGTCTCCGGCGGTGACACCGTGACCGTCATCGCCGACGCCGGTGACGACCCGGCCACCGCCGGGTGGCACGACCTTGCCCGCAGATCAGGCCTGCTGTTGCAGGTGGGCGAGGACCGGGCGATGTCGGTGTGGACGGTCGACGGGTGGCGTGCCTTCGCCACCGCCGACGCCCTCAGCGACGTGGAACTCGCGGCGCTGTGCCGGTCGCGGACGACCCGGCGCGTGGCGTCCTCCCTGCTTGATCTCGGTGGCGGGGACCTGCGCGCTCCGATCGGCTTCGCCCCGGCGCCGGTGTACCTGGACATCCGCGAGTCCGCCAAGGGCGGGATCGGCCCGCACGGGTTGTGCATCGGTGCGACGGGGTCGGGGAAGAGTGAGCTGCTCAAGGCGGTGGTCACCAGCTTCGCCCACCAGCATTCGGCCGAGGAACTCAACTTCGTGCTCATCGACTTCAAAGGCGGGGCGGCGTTCACCGGCCTGGAGCGGTTGCCGCACACCAGTGCGGTGATCACCAACCTGTCCGAGGAGGCGGTGCTGGTAGACCGGATGCAGGACTCCCTGCTCGGGGAGATGCACCGTCGGCAGGAGAAGTTGCACGCCGCCGGTGTGGCGACCGCCGCCGACTACAACCGGGCATTTCCCGGGGAGATGCCGGCGTTGTTCATCATCGTCGACGAGTTCTCCGAGCTGCTGCACGCCCGGCCCGAGTTCGCCGAGGTCTTTGCCGCGATCGGCCGGCTGGGCCGCAGCCTGCAGATGCATCTGCTGCTGGCCAGCCAGCGGTTGGAGGAAGGGCGGCTGCGCGGTCTGGAGTCGCACCTGTCGTACCGGATCGCGTTGCGGACGTTCTCGGCGGCGGAGTCGCGCCAGCTGATCGGCTCGACGGCGGCGTTCGACCTGCCCGCCTCCCCGGGCGCGGCGATTTTGTCATCGACAAGTCAGGTCCGTTTCCAGTCCGCCTATGTGTCCGGCCCGGAAGTGCCCCGCGACCAGCGTCTGGTCTGTGAGCTGGGCGTGGAGCCGGAGTCGGCGGGGACCACGATGGACCTGGTCATCGATGCGTTGTCCGGGCCGAACAAGCACCCGATCTGGTTGGATCCGCTGCCGGAGACGCTGGCGGCCAGTGCGGTGATGGGCGACGCGACGGGCCCCGACGTCCCGCTGACGGTGCCCCTGGGGTTGGAGGATCTGCCGTTCGACGGGGTACAGCGTCGCTTCGTGCTGGATTTGCGACGCCGCCACTGGGCGGTGGTCGGCCAGCCGGGTACGGGCAAGACGATGCTGCTACGATCCCTGGTGCTCGGGCTGGCGTTGTCCTCGCCGCAGGTGGCGGTGTACGTGGTGGATCCCGGTGGGTCTCTGGCGCATCTTGAACGGTTGCCGCAGGTGGCGTGCGTGGCGGGCCCGGAGCTGCTGCCCCGGATCCTCGATGAGCTCGAGGAGGAGGGACCGGGGGAGACCGGTGGGGACGTCCCGGCGCACCGGGTGCTCATCGTCGACGGGGTGGAGTCCCTCGGCGAGGAGGACCGCCGGTTGGCGACGTTCACGGCCGGCGCCCTGGAGCGTGGGGTGCACGTGGTCGTCACCTCCCAGCGGTGGACGTTCCGGCCCAGCCTGCGTGACCTGCTCACCGGGTCGGTGGAGTTGCGGATGAACCCGGTGGACTCGAACTTCCGGGACGCCCAGCGCAGTCTGCCGGATCTGCCGGGACGCGGGGTGTCGCCGCAGGGTAAGCACCTGCAGATCGTGGTCTCCGGGGCGCAGGACATCGAGCACGCACGCCGGGTCAGTGTGGACCGTCGTGAGGAGGACCGGACGCTTCGGGTGCTTCCGGAGTTCTGCACCATTGATGCCCTGGAGCGCGGCGGTACCAGCGCAGTGGCGCTCGGTATCGGAGGCCCGCGCCTGTCCACGGTGTGGTGGAATTCGGCGGCGTTGCCGCACCTGACGGTGGTGGGGCAGTCCAGGGCAGGGGCGACGACGGCTCTGCGGACCGTGATCGGTGCGGTGGGGCGCACCGGGAACGCACTGCTGGTCTCGGATGCGCGCCGGGGACTGCTCGGAGAAGCCGGGTACGTCTCACCGGCGGGGTTCGCCGACCGGATACGTGAGTGGGTGACGGTGCTGACCGGACGGATCCCGGGCGACGGGGTGACCCCGGAGATGCTGCGCAACCGCAGTTGGTGGAGTGGCCCGGAGCTGTATGTGGTGGTTGATGACCTGGACCATTCCGTGGAGCTGGCCGCCGCAGTGGACCTGCTGGTCCCGCTGCTGCCCCATGCGGCCGACATCGGGCTGCACCTGGTGCTGGCACGTCGGAGTGCGGGGATGGCCCGCAATGCGTTCAGCCCGTTGATGCAGGGTACCCGGGACCAGTCGGCGTGGCTGGTGTTGTCGGCGCCGAGAGAGGACGGCCCGGTGGCCGGGCAGGTGCTGTGTCCCCGCGAGCCGGGTCGCGGCCTGCTGGTGCAGGGCAGCGCGGTGGAGTTGCAGGTGGCGGTTGCCCCGGTGGCAGGGGCAGCAGCTGAGGTCGAATCCGAGTCTGATACGAGCGTGGAGGTGACCGTATGAGTGCGATGCTGACCGATGCCGTGGCATTGTCGGAGTCGGGAGTGCTGGTCAACGGACTGTCGGCGACTGACCTGCTGAGCGGATTCCAGGTCACCGGTGAAGAGACGGTGGAAGCGGCCGAACCGGAGGAGGCGGGCCCGTCGCCGGACTTCCGTGGGTCAGGTGTGCTACTGCGTCGGCTGGAGGCGGTGCGGGAACTGGTCGCCGAGGTGTTGGACGCCCGTGCCGAGGACCCGGAGCTCACCAGTGCGAACCCTGCCGTGCCGCGGACGGTCTTCCCCTGGGGCATCGGGATCGCAACCTCCGATGTGGTGGTCGTCGGCCCGGACAAGGACGTCACCGCTGCCTACCTACGGATGGTGGGCCTGCGGGCCCGGACGGTGGATGCCACGGAGCCGCTGCGGATCGCCGGTGAGTTGGCTGCGGCACGCTCCGCGGTCACCGACGGGGTGTTGGAGGACCCCGAGTCTGAACCGGATCAGGCACCGGCACCGGAGCCTGATCTGGACCCGGACGGTGGCCCGCGTGCTGGCGTCGACTTCGATTCTGCCGTCGACCAGGATGCTCGGCGTACGTCCCCGAGTCCCGCGGTCGTCGCTGCAGTGGGTGTGGCCATCGTCGGTGTCGCCGCCGTGGCCGTCGCGGGCATGGTCGTCCTGCCCACTGCGGGCACGGCTGATGCGGTCGATGGTGCTGACAGCGCGATGCAGAGCTCGGCGCCATCGGCACAGCAGTCCCCACCGGTACAGCCGGATCCTGCTGACCCGGCAGACCAATGGCGTGACCTGACCAGTGAATCGGGACATCCCCGGCCCCAGGTGACGGTCGCCGTCGACGTCCCCGGCTGGCAGGTCACCGACAGTTCCGAACAGCGGGAGATCTGGACGTCCGACGATGCGGGCATGAGGGTGCTGACTGCGGCGGCGCCGACACCGGTCGGCACCCAGGCGGAGTTGGATGCCGCGATGCTCACCGCCCTCGAGGACGCTGTCGGTGCCGGGGCTGACGGAACTCTTGTGGTCACCGCACACGCGCCGGTGGACTACGAGGAGAGCTTCCCGGAGTCCACCACGCAGTGGCGGGTGCGGCTTATCGACGGCCACCAGGTCTCGATCGGTTGCCAGTACCGCGACCCCACTGCGGCACGGTTGGCGGCCTGTGACCGGTTCACCGCGACGGCACGGGTCGATTCACCGTGAGGTGCGGACAGCGTCCTCCCGGCCGAACCGCTTGAGCTGGGTGACATGCTCCGGGGTCAGCTCGTCGAGGGTGTTGACCTGCAGCAGCTTCATGGTGCGCACGATCTGGGAGCGCAGGATCTCGATGGTGCGGTCCACACCCTCCCGGCCGCCGGCCATCAGGCCGTAGAGGTAGGCCCGGCCGATCAGGGTGAAGTCGGCACCCAGGGCGATGGCGGCCACGATGTCGGCACCGTTCATGATGCCGGTGTCGATGATGACCTCCATGTCGTCGCCGACCTCGCGGGCGACCTGGGGCAGCAGCTCGAAGGGCACGGGGGCGCGGTCGAGCTGGCGTCCACCGTGGTTCGACAGCACGACGGAGTCCACACCGAGCTCGCCGAGGGTCACGGCGTCCTCCAGGGTCTGCACACCCTTCACCGAGATCTTGCCCGGCCACATCTCCCGGACGACCTTCAGGTCCTCGTAGTTGATGGTCGGGTCCATCGCCGAGTCGAGCAGCTCACCGACGGTGCCGCCGGTCGACGACAGGGAGGCGAACTCCAGCGGCGGGGTGGCCAGGAAGTCGACCCACCACCAGGGCCGCGGGATGGCGTCCAGAATGGTCTTGGCGGTGAGCTGCGGCGGGATGGAGAACCCGTGGCGGGTGTCGCGCATCCGGTTGCCGGCGACCGGGGCGTCCACGGTGAAGAAGAGGGTGTCGAAGCCGGCGGCGGCCGCGCGCTCCACCAGCCCGTAGGAGATGTCGCGGTCCTTCATCACGTAGAGCTGGAACCAGTTGCGCCCGTTCGGGTTGGTGGCCTTGACGTCCTCGATGGAGGTGGTGCCCAGGGTGGAGAGGCTGAACGGGATCCCGGCGGCGGCCGCGGCACCGGCACCGGCGACCTCACCCTCGGTCTGCATCAGGCGGGTGAACCCGGTGGGGGCGATGCCGAAGGGCAGGGCGGAGGTGCCGCCGTGGATGTGGGCGGTGGTGTCGGTGGCGGAGGCGTCCTTGAGGATCGACGGGTGGAACTCGATGTCCTCGAAGGCCTGGCGGGCACGAGCCATGGAGATCTCGCCCTCTGCACCGCCGTCGGTGTAGTCGAAGGCGGACGCCGGGGTGCGGCGCTTGGCGATCTTGCGCAGATCGTAGATGGTCAGGGCGGAGTCCAGGCGACGCTTCTTCGCATTGAGCTCGGGCTTCTTGAACTGCATCAGCTCGAAGATCTCGGAGGGATGGGGGAGTTGGCGCTTGACCATGACGGTCTCCTTGTCTGTGGTTGGTTGAGGTTGGTTGTGGTCGGTGTTGGTTTGCTGTGGTCGGACCACAGGAGGTCTGTGGTGCCGAGGGTACTCGTGTCGGCCGGCTCCGCTAGGGCAGCATCCAGTCGAAGACGGTGGCCTGCAGGCCGTTGATCAGGCACAGGGCGGCGAGCATGCCCAGGCTCCAGAACATCACCTTGCGCAGGATCTCGGATTCCCGGCCGGCCAGTCCCACGGCGGTGGCGACGATGGTGAGGTTCTGCGGGCTGACCAGTTTCGCGACCACGCCGCCGGAGGTGTTGGATGCCACCATGAGTGCCGGGTCCAGGTCGGCCTGGATGGCCGCGGTCTGCTGCAGAGTGGCGAACAGGGCGTTGGCGCTGGTGTCCGAACCGGTCACCGCCGTGCCCAGCCAGCCCAGGACCGGTGCGAAGAAGGCGAAGGCCGCACCCGCCCCGGCGATCCAGAAGCCGATGGTGATGGTCTGCCCCGACTGGTTCATCACATAGGCCAGTGACAGCACTGCGGCGACGGTGAGGATGGAGAACCGCATCTTCACCAGGTTCTCCCAGTACGCCAGCACGGCGACCTTCGGGGAGACGCGGTAGATGATGGCGACGAGGATGCCGGTGAACAGCAGCAGCGTTCCCGGTGAGGACAGCCAGGTGAAGTTGAACACCGTGGAGGTCGAGACGTCCCCGTCGGCGGTGAGGACATTGCCGTGCAGGCCGGGCCACTCGATCGCGACATCCGTGCCGTCGAGGAAGTCCTTGACCGGTGCCCAGAGTTTGGCGACCGAGAAGACGACGATGACCAGCAGGTAGGGGACGAGTGCCATGAAGGTGCGCCACGGGGTCAGGGTGCGTGTGGAGGTGTCACCGGTGCCGGCGGCGCCGGCGGCACCCGCGGCGGTCTCGGTTCCGGCGACGTCCTGGACGTCGCCCTCCTGCTCCTCGAGGTGGCGTTCGGCCAGCAACTTCTCGCGGGCCTCGGCGGTGCCTCGCGGTTGCCAGAAGCGCAGCATGATCACGGCGGCGGCCAGGCCCGACAGGGCCGAGATGATGTCGGTGAGCTCGACCGAGATGTGGTTGGACGCCAGGAACTGGGCGGCGGCGAAAACGGCACCGACGGCCAGGGCGACGGGCCAGCAGTTCTTGAGGCCGCGACGTCCGTCCACGATGATCAGGAGGAACAGCGGGACGACGAGAGCGAGGAGCGGCGTCTGCCGACCGATGATCGCACCGATGTGCTCGTAGTCGATGCCGGTGAGGTTGCCGGCGGTGATCACGGGGGTGGCGATGGCGCCGAAGGCCACCGGGGCGGTGTTCGCGACGAGGACGGCGACGGCTGCACGCCACCGGGAGAACCCGATTGCCAGCAGCATCACGCCGGTGATGGCCAGGGGAGCACCGAATCCGGCCAGCGCCTCGAGCATGCCGCCGAAGCAGAAGGCGACGAGGATGGCTTGGACCCGGGGATCGTCCGAGATGCGGTCGATGACGGCGCGGAGATCGAGGAAGCGTCCGGAACGCACCGTGAGTTCGTAGAACCAGATGGCGGTGACCACGATCCACATGATCGGGAACAGGCCGAAGATGGCGCCCTGGGTCGCGGACAGCCCGGCGAGGCCGACGGGCATGTCGTAGATGAGGATGGCGATGACCAGTGAGACGCCGAGCGCTGCCAGGCCGGCCCAGTGGGCTTTCCATCGCAGCAGACCCAGTGCCACGAAGACGGTGACCAGCGGCAGCAGGGCGACCAGTGCCGAGAGGAGAAGATTGTCGGCAACCGGGGCGAGGTCGGGTTGGTACAGGGAGTTCATCGTATGTCTGTCCACCTTGCGGGGGTTGTGGGGTGGGCTGTGGCGTCGGCATCCGGGATGGTGACCTGCGTCACCGATGTGGTCATACCACACACTAGATCACGGAAAGTTTCACCGTCAAGACTTTGTTCTGAGTGCGGGAAGATTGCCCGCAGCTGGTGCGGTGAGGACTCTGCGACGGTGTGGATGTACCACGAGTCAGCGCGGAGACAGCGCGGAGACAGCGCGGAGACAGCGCGGAGACAGTTCAGAGACAGTGCAGGGGGACTGTGGGAACACCGGGCGGGGACCGTTCGACGTGGTACAAACAAGACCATGACCCAGCAGGACGATCAGCCCACAGGGCAGACTCCGGAGCAGACTCCGGGGCAGCCCGCCACGCCCCGGGTTCGTGCTCACCAGATGGTGGCGAACACCATCGAGAACCGGATCCTGGCCGGTGAGCTTCATGTCGGTGACCTGCTCCCCCCGGAACGGGCACTGTCGGAACAACTGAACGTCAGCCGGGCCGCGGTGCGTGAGGCGATCCGGGTGTTGGAGGGGCAGGGTGTCGTGGAGTCCAACGTCGGCTCCGGGGAGAAGGCCGGTACCTTCATCGCTGCGATGCCGTCGGAGGCACTGTCACGATTCCTGCGGCTGCACGTCGCCCTGTCGAACTTCAGTCTCGACGAGGTGGTCCGCACCCGGTCGATCCTGGAGGTCGAGAGTGCCCGGCTCGCCGCCGTCGTCCGCGACCCCGAAGCGCTGGCCAAGATGCGTCAGGCCGTCGAGGAGATGGATGACCCCACGGTGAGCCGTGAGGTGTTCAACGACACCGACACCCGCTTCCACATCGCCCTGGCCCACGGCTCCGGCAACCGACTCTTCGCTGACATGACCCAGGCGATCCGTGAGTCGCTGCGGGTGCCGACCCTGCGCGGTTTCCAGGTGAATCAGGACTGGGAATCACTGGCCGACACCCTGCGTGCACAGCACAAGGGCATTCTTCAGGCGGTGGTGGACGGTGATGCCGAGGAGGCTGGACGGCGGATGGCGGAGCATGTCGAGACCGCCTACCGGCGTGTGTTCGGCTGAGCGGACCCACGGGCAGGTTTCCGGGACAGGTTTTCGGGCGGGGAACCTTTCGGGGTGCTGGTGGCGTCTCTCTGACCGTGGTGCGTCCCGACCGGCGGGAGGCACACTGACACCCGTGAAAAGGGGAGGGACCCATGAGTTTCAGAACGACGACCGAGGTCATGCAGGCAACCGCAGGGCGGGTCGACAACGTCAACGACCAGGTGCAGGGCGAGCTCAACCGGTTGCGCGGCACCGTCGACGGGCTGCGCGGGGCGTGGCAGGGGGATGCGCAGTTGTCCTTCCACGCGCTGATGGAGCGCTGGAACGAGTCGGCCACCGAACTGCGGGCGGCCCTGCACGGCATCTCCGAGAACATCCGCGGCAACGCACGCGGCTTCCAGCAGGTCGAGGACGAGAACGTCGCCGCCTTCCGATGAACCGGCCACCAGGTCGGCAGCTGACCAGCACAACCCACATGAACATGACAGGACGGTAGACCGTTGATCCAGTACAATTTCGCGCAGATCGCCCAGGCGTCTGCAGACATCCATGCCACCAACCGGACCATTGACGGGCTCTTCGACCAGCTCAAATCGGACATCGCCCCGATGGTCGCCGAATGGGAGGGCGAGAGTGCCTCCGCCTACAAGGTCGCCCAGCAGCGATGGGACACCGCCGCCCTGGAGATGAACCAGGTGCTCCAGTCCATCGCCCGGGCGGTCGACGATGCCAATGCCCGCATGAGTCAGATCAACACCAGCGCCGCCAATAGCTGGGCCTGACCCCCGGGCCGTTGCCACCGCCGCCACCGTCGTCCCCCGTCGGTGGCGGCCTTTTGGTACTCGGGGGCACTTCCGGTAGTCTCGTTCAGGTTGCGATCATCCATGTTGTCCTGCCCTCGACGACCCGGATGATCGGCCCGCAGGTCCCCACCGGCCGCTGCGGGCGCCGTTCCTGGTTTCCACCGTGTTCTCCACGGAGTTTTCCACAGTGTTCCCAGGGACCACGGTCTCCCGGCTGGCAGTTCCATGAAGACCTAGAGGAGTCGTCAATGACTACTTTCCACCCGAAGAGCGGTGACATCACCCGTAAGTGGTACGTCATCGACGCCACGGACGTGGTTCTGGGTCGTCTGGCCACCCACGCAGCTGACCTGCTGCGCGGCAAGGGCAAGGCGATCTACGCACCCAACGTCGACTGTGGTGACAACGTCATCATCATCAACGCGGACAAGGTTCACATCTCGTCCAACAAGCGGGACCGCGAGTTCCGTTACCGCCACTCCGGTTACCCGGGCGGCCTGAAGACCCTCTCCCTGGGCCGCTCCATGGAGCTGCACCCGGAGCGCGTCGTGGCTGAGTCCATCACCGGCATGATGCCGCACAACAAGCTCAACCGCGAGTCCGCTAAGAAGCTGCGCGTCTACGCCGGCTCCGAGCACCCCTACGCGGCCCAGAAGCCTGAGGCCTACGAGATCAAGAAGGTGGACCAGTGACCGATAACGAGAACTACACCGCAGAGGCCGCAGAGGCCGCTGATGTCGAGAACTTCGCTGCCACCGACGCCGTGAACGAGGAGTTCGTCGCCAGCATCGGTGACTCCGTCGCCGAGGGCACCGAGACCGAGGGTGACGACGCCGTCGCCGCCGCTCCGGTCCTGTACGACGGCCCGATCCAGACCGTCGGTCGCCGCAAGGAGGCCGTCGTCCGTATCCGCATGGTGCAGGGCTCCGGCCAGTTCACCTGCAACGGTCGCACCCTGGAGGACTACTTCCCCAACAAGCTGCACCAGCAGCTGATCAAGGCTCCGCTGGTCCTGCTGGACCGCGAGAACCAGTTCGACTTCCAGGTCAACCTCAAGGGCGGTGGCCCCTCCGGCCAGGCCGGCGCGATGCGTCTGGCTATCTCCCGTGCCCTGAACAAGTACAACCCGGAGGAGCGGGCCGCCCTGAAGAAGGCCGGCTTCCTCACCCGTGACGCCCGCGCGGTCGAGCGCAAGAAGGCCGGTCTGCACAAGGCCCGTCGCGCCCCGCAGTACTCCAAGCGCTGATTGTCCGGGGCCCTGCGCCCCGCCTGTCAGCCCTGGTGGGCTGTCCCGGTTTTCCGGGCAGAGACGCCGTCCATGTCGCACCTCGTGTGCGCCGTGGGCGGCGTTTCGCTGTCCGGGTCCGCGGTGTGCCGGCATCACGCAGCATGAGGCGGTTCCTTCCCCCGCTAGAACAGCCTCCGACTGCGTGATGCAGACACGGTCCGGGCACCGACACGGGAACCAGACACCCCGACCACTAGACTGGCTCCCCATGAGCAGACTTTTCGGAACTGACGGGGTGCGCGGTCTGGCCAACCGTTCCCTGACCGCCCCCCTCGCCCTGCGGCTGGGGGCCGCTGCCGCACGCGTTCTCACCGAGACCTCCCCGAACTCCCAGCGCCGGCCTGTCGCCGTCATCGGCCGGGACCCGCGGGTTTCCGGCGAGATGCTGGTCGCCGCCCTTTCGGCGGGCATGGCCTCCCAGGGCGTCGACGTCCTCAACGTCGGTGTCCTGCCGACCCCGGCCGTCGCCTTCCTCACCGACGACTACGGTGCCGACATGGGCGTGATGATCTCCGCCTCGCACAACCCGATGCCCGACAACGGCATCAAGTTCTTCGCCGCCGGTGGCCACAAGCTCGATGACACCGTCGAGGACGAGATCGAGTCCGCGATGCTGGACCGGACCGAGTCCGGCCCGAGCGGTGCGGCGATCGGCCGGATCATCGAGGAGTCCGGCGACGCCCTGGAGCGCTACCTCTTCCACCTGCAGGACGCTGTCCCCCGCCCGCTGGACGGCATCCGTGTCGTCGTCGACTGTGCCAATGGTGCGGCCAGCAGTGCCGCCCCGATGGCCTACCAGGCCGCCGGTGCCGAGGTCGTGGCGATCCACAACACCCCGAACTCCTTCAACATCAACGACAACTGCGGCTCCACCCACATCAACGTGGTCCGCGACGCCGTCCTGGAGCATCATGCCGACCTGGGCCTGGCCCACGACGGTGATGCCGACCGCTGTCTCGCGGTAGATTCCGAGGGCAATGTCATCGACGGCGACCAGATCATGGCGATCCTCGCCGTGGCGATGAAGGAGGCCGGGGAGTTGCGCAAGAACACCCTGGTTGCGACGGTGATGTCGAACCTGGGCCTGTCTTTGGCGATGAAGGAGCAGGGTATCGAGCTGCGGCGCACGAAGGTCGGTGACCGCTATGTGCTGGCCGACCTCAACGCCCACGACCTCGCGCTCGGTGGCGAGCAGTCCGGCCACATCGTCATCCCCTCGCACGGCACCACCGGCGACGGCACGCTGACCGGACTGTCGTTGATGGCGCGGATGGCCGAGACCGGTCAGACCCTCCGCGACCTCGCAGGGGTGATGACGGTGCTGCCGCAGACTCTGATCAACGTGCCGGTGGAGGACAAGGAGCGCATCCACACCTCCCAGGCGGTCAAGGACGCCATCGACGAGGCGGAGGCGGAGCTGGGGGAGACAGGACGGGTGCTGCTGCGCCCCAGTGGTACCGAGCAGGTCTACCGCGTGATGGTCGAGGCGGTTACCTCGGCAGAGGCCAAGCGGGTCGCAGGAAAGCTCTCCGGGGTGGTCATCGCCGAGGGGTAGCGAATCCCGCATCCCGGGGAACCTTTGGGTGGGGTGGTGGCGTCTGTCAGTCATGAGGCGCCCGGGCGGGCCGTGATGGCCCGCCTTTTTTCGCGGTGAGTGCTCGTGCGACGACCGGTCGTGCGGACGCGGGGTGCAACGCATGGACAAGGGGAGGTTCGGCCGTGCCAGGTTTTGGGCAGGACGCAGGCAGACTCAGCGTGGATCCAGTCGCAGCGGGGGAGGTGCTGGATGATGCCGTCGGGCAGCTGGCCCGCCGGTTGGACGCACTGACGGCGGCACCGCCTCGCCTGGAGGCGTCCCGCTACGGGCCGGGCCTGGCCGACCGGGCGGCCCAGCTGGTCGAGTTGGTGAACCGCGCCCACCGGGTACGGCTGTCCCATACACAACGACTCCGCGACGGGGTGCAGGTGGCCCGCGAGACCGTCCGCAGCGTGCAGGGCACCGACGCGGTCTCGGCAGCCAGCCTGGGCACCGGGCGGTCGACAGGTGAGGGGAGCCGGTCATGAGGACAAGTGTTGCCAACCAGCAACGGATGACCACCGCAGTCCGAGACCTCGAGAGCACCGCCGGGATGGTCCAGGCGGCCGGTCCGATGGTTGCTCCGGTGCTGAAACCTATCCTCTGGAGCGTGCTCGGCTTCTTCACCGGTTTCGGGGGCGGAGATTCCGGGGCCGGGTCAGGGGGCGGTCGAGGAGAAGGTGGGCTGATCGGGAAACTCCTCAATTTCATCCGGGATACAACGACCAGCGTTCTTGGTGGTCTCGCCGGGGCGATGATCGGTGACCGGCTGACTGGTGCTGCCGAGGAGAGCGACAACCACGAACAGGACGTGGCTGATGCCGAGGACTCCCTGGACTGGGGAGATGAGCTGTTCGACGACATCCAGCAGCAGTGCGCGGATGCCGTGGAGTCCTGTGTCTCAACCGCAGTACCGATGGCGCAGGCACTGATTGCCGCGGCTGCGGCGGCAGGGGAGCCGCAGGGTACCCAGCTGCGGATGCTGGCCGCCCAGCTACTCAGCACCGCTGGTGAATCGGTCTGCACCATGGTCGAGGGACGCAATGAGAGCCTCAGCGAGTGTATGGACTTCATGATCCAGCGGTGCACTCCTGCTGCTCAGGAGGGCAACTGCAGTGTCCCCCTTGCCGATGCCCCGGCACCGACGGTCACCGCGGCGGCCTGTGAGGCCGCCGGGGTGCCGCCGTCCTCCGGTGTGGTGGAAACAGCACCTGCGGGCATGGCTGCCCCGGCAGTGTCAGCTCCGGCAGTGTCGGCCGCAGCCGGGTCCGCTGCGACGGCAACAGTGCCACCCGTGATCTCGGGGCAGGTCCCCGCAGCGCCGAACATCCTCACGCAGGCGGCATCGCTCGGTGCCGGACTGGCGGCCGCAGCGGGGGCCGGAGTGGTGTCGTCCGGCCCACCGCCGGCACCCACTCTGCCCACACTGCCCACCCTGCCCACACTGCCCGACATCGTCGGGAATGTGCAGCAGGCCGTGGACACGGCCATCACCACCGCGGTGGAGACCGTCACCCAGGTGGTGACCCCGGTGACCGGCGACTGCCCCGTACCGCCTGTCGAGTGTGAACCTGCAGCCTGCGAACCGGCTGAGAGCGTACCGGAGGACTGTGACACCGATGGCGACACCGATGACGACCTCGGAGACGACCCGCCACCCGAGGTCATTCCTGCCGGTGAAG
>OMJG01001347.1_pt1 | contig 14379 bp, 13 predicted proteins | sample 1646431 | NCBI WGS metagenome assembly OMJG01 (sample SAMN03771674, study PRJEB25209) | food metagenome | isolation source: Cotija cheese | place: Mexico:Jalisco,Michoacan | collected 2011-12-12
AAAGAAATACACATAGTTTAATGTTACAAAATAACGGTTTGATGAATGAAATAGAAAATACACTTACATATATAGATCGGCACACTCAATTTATAGAAGGTAATGAAATTTTATATGAACGGTTTATTAGTTAAATTTTAATTGTCCAATGTGCCATTACGTATATCAGGTGTGCTTGAGTGTTGTTGGAAATAATATATATAAGTGAGTAGTTATGTAGAATAATAGAAAAAGACATAAGTAGTATATTCTACCAAATAATATATATAAGTGAGTAGTTATGTAGAATAATAGAAAAATAGAAAACACCTACTAATTAAAATTAGCAGGTGTTAAGAAACAAAAAATATACCTAAATATTTTTAACAAAATGGAGATCTCTCCCCAATAACAATTATATATTATGGGTGTATACTTACTTTAATTATGGTGTGAATATAATATAGATTATATTATGTAATAAGTTTAATATTATGGAAATAAGTCTTAACTTAATTCATTACATAATCCATTACATAATGAACATTATAGTCCATCACATAATATATAAAAATATATTGTGTTAACGGCTTATTTAAGGTAAAATTTAATTAAGGATATAAACCATCGTATTTTTCGTGACTATCTTCTTTTAGATTAAATAAGATTACATTATTCATAGAATAATATCATCATCTTAATTAATCGTAACTGGAGAAGACTTTGTTTTTTATTTGTTAAATGCGGGGGCGACATATCCACTGTACCTTGACAACCAAATACAAACGGGGAGGTATCCACATATGACGTCTAAACTTCTTAGACAACTCTCCTTATTCATATCCTATATCCTTATCCTCTCACTACTCATATATTTCACAGCGCGATCATCACTGATCGCTGGTGCAATTCTTGCAATTGTATTTATAATGTTTTCTATAATATTAAGATTTGTTATGAAAATAATAAAAATACAGAAGAATATGAAATATTATAGAATATTAACTTATGAAGGAGATTTTCCTAAATCTGATAAAATTTTTAAATTATTAAAAAATATTCATTCAACTAGAAGAAATATTTTTGAAAGATTTTTTTATGGAGATCCATGGTTTACTTTTTTAATCTATAGAGAAAATAGACGAGGAAAAAGTAAGGATAGTAAATTAGGTTTTTACTTAGCAGGGGATAAAGAGTTAATGGTTTCAGTTAGAAAACATTTTAGCAATGTTTATCCAAACATAGAATTTCATGAAGCAGATGAAAGCCATTTAGATTTTCCTATTAAAAGATAATATTTTGGTTATGCTAAGTTAAAACATAATTCTTTAAAACAGGGTTATCCTATAGAAAACTTTAAACATGATAATTTAACTAAGATAGTTAGCATTATGGAACCTGATACATGGTTACAATTTAGATTTAGAAGAAATTACGGTTTTAAGTTAAGAAAAGCTATAAAAAAGACTGATGAAGATATTAGAGAGCAAAAGTTCAAGGATCGGGATAATTACGAAAAGGAGATTTGGAAAGAAACCAACAAACGTTTTACGTATAGTGATGTTGCTTTTGATACAACAATAAGTATGGCGACTAACTCACATGATGGCCAGCATTTATTAAAAGATATGTATACAATTCTTAATGAATGTAAGTCTGTAAATGAACTTGTATATAGGCCTTCAATGTTTAAGGTAGTGGATTGGTACAATTTATGGAAACGTGGTAAAAGTGTTTTAACTTCAAGAGAATTAGCTAATTTTGTGCATATGCCAGTTATTAATCGAGATAATAGCTTGATTGATAAAATTAAGCCATATACACCATATATTGAATTAGGTAATACGCCTTTAAGTGAAGACACTTTAGCGACGGGTCTTAAATTGGGAACTTTAGACCACCCTATAATTAAAGATAGGGAAGTATTTATTTTACCTGAAATACTAAGAAAACAATTTTGTGTTACAGGCGCAACGGGTTCAGGTAAGACGAACCTTTTAAATTGTATTTTGAATAACTTCAATAAAAGTTTTGTTGAAAGTGCAGAAGCGACGCCAGGGTTTTCATTAGTAGACCCTTCAGGAAGTGCAATAAAGTTACTACTTAATAGATTGCGTGTTTTTGAAACTTTTGAAGGTAACGAGGTAGATTGGGATAAAGTACATTTCATCAAAGTTAAAGATAGTGAATACCCTTTAGCATGTAATTTGTTGGCTAAATTAGATGGCGAAAATTCTGAAGAGATGATAGATAATGTTTTCAGAATTATCAGCGAAAATTTTGATACAGCAACCCAAGCTGAAAGACTATTGCGATATACGATTAAAGCGTTAATTCATGATCCAAAAGAAACTCATACGATTATGTCCGTTATAAGAATGTTATACAAAAATGATGATATTTTTAGAAAACGTATTATTGACCGTATTAGACCATATACAGAAATGTATGAAGTGGTTAATTTCTTTGATAATGAAGCTTCTGATTTAATTGAAAGTCCGTCGGGGCAAGCTGTTTTGAATAGGTTAGATGTATTTAAATCGAACAGTACATTAAGAAATCTGTTTTGTCAGAAAGAGTTTAACCTACCAATACGCAAGTGGATGGACGAAGGACATATAGTATTTTATGACCTTGTAGGAATGAGTGAACAGGAAATTAAAATATTTTGTTCATACATTGCTTATATGTATTATCGTGTTGCAGATCAAAGACCCGCCGACACTTCTTTACTTCATTTAACAGTTGTTGATGAAGCGCATAAAGTACAAGCTTCTATCTTCCCTAAAATCATCAGTGAACAAAGAAAATTCGGCCATTCATTAGGAATTGCTACACAAAATTTAGATGATTTAAATTCAGAATTAAGATCAGCATTAGTTAATAATCAATCTAATTTCTTTGTTTGTAGACAGGGGGAAAGTGGTTCAGCATTAGCAACTAAAATCTTCAAAAGTAGCGACAAAAAAGAACAACATTACACTGAAAGTTATTTTAAACAGTTGCCCGACAATGTTTGTGCATTGAGAACGCAAGATGTTATTGAAGGCGAAACAGTTAATGTTAAAACACAAGTTAAAGTGAAACCTATTGACCGTGTTATGGAAGATGGGAAAGTTGCTAATTATAAAGATCAGTATGAACCTAAAATTGCAGACGAATGGACTATGAAAAAGGCTGTAGAGTTAAGTGCTAACAACGGTATGTATTATAAAGAGATACCTAAAATGGTAAGAGCATTTTTTGAAGATGAAGAATACACTTATCAAGGTAAGCAACAAGAAGAATTTAAAGCAGATGTTATTAAACGTAAACCGATTGTTCCAGAAGAGATTAAACGTAAGCCAAAAGAACAAGAACAAGAAATTAAACCTAAAACAAAAAAACTTAAATTAAATAAATCTAAAGTCGTCTTGAAAACATCAAAAGACGAAGTCAATCAAGAGGAACGAACTAAACCGAATGAAGACAGTCAAGTTTCACAGGAAACAGAGCAATCAAAAAATGTAGGTTCCTTTTTAAGTGGCTTCACAGATAAGGGGGACTGATTAAAATTAACAAAATGGAACGTTCTCTCCTCAAAAAATTGGAGGAGAAAGGCATGTCATATACAACATTAAATGAAAAAGACTTCAAATTATTTAGCTTCTTAGAAGCTCATATATATTTGACTATCGAGCAAATACGCACCGCAATATATTTAAATGATGATGGTTCAATGAAATCAGAAAAATCGGTTTGGAATAGATTAACCAAATTAGAAGAAGACGGCTATATTACTAAATTTAAAGCACAAGCAACATTACAAGCTAAGCGCCCAAACTCAATATATTGTTTAACTAAAACAGGTAGTATGTTTTTAGAAAGTATGCAAGGTTATACGCATTTCAAATCAGTATATGAGAAAAAACTTCCAATGTGGTATATGCACCAGTTAGCCGTTAATGATGTTGTATTATCATATGAAAGGCATAAAATACCCGCCGTTGATTTACTGGAATATGCAAACGAGCAAAGAACTACTTTTCAATATAATGACGGTCGTGAAGATGTTATTCGTCCTGATGGTGCAATTTTATTAGAAAGACAAGATGGTTATGTTATAGGCATTATGTTAGAAGTTGAAAGATCAAAAAAAGCTAGGAAATTTACTTACGATAAGTTAGTAAGATATAAAGACTTTTTTAATCAGTCAAATAACACCATGAAAAGATTTCATATTCATGCAGGTTTTGAAGAATTTGTAGATGAATGGCGTTTGTTGTTTGTGAGTAATGAAGATGAAAATTATCGTAAATTGAAACGTGATTTCAAAACTGTAGACTTTGAAGACGCTTTTAAAGGTCAAAATAGTTTTGATGTAATGATAGCAAAACTTGATGATGTAATGACTAATCCTTATGGTGCAATATATAATTATTTCAAACCAGGTGTAGACTTTGATGAATTTAGAACACTTTAACATCATTTAGAAAGGAGTTAGCTTATGAGAAAGTGGGGCAAGCAGGTGGCGACTTAGTAAATAATGCACGTGAAGGAGAAAGGAATTTTACGTTAGTTTTAAATATTGTTTATTGGGCGGTTGCCGCAATTATTATTGTAGTATTAGCATTATCCAAAAAATTTAGAATGGCACTTGGTGCATTGATTCTCTTAGGAGTTATTGGTGCATTAGTTGTTAGAGATCCACAAAATTTACAAAATTTAGGTGAAAGCATAGCGAGATTTTTTGGATTCTAATAAGGGGTGCATAGTATGAGTAACATGAAAAAAATCATTGGTTACTGTTCATCACAGTTAGATGAAATACCAAACTTAATACGTGGTTTAGGCGGTGGAGAGCAAGGCTTTTCACTGCCTTTTTCTTTAACGATTAGTAAGATAATTGTTATTTTTACAATTATCTTACCTGGTTTGTTTATCTTACCTATAACAAATGGACTATTAGACTTTCTACCTAAATATGGTAGATATGCTATTGTTTTCTTTATTCATGTTGGCTTCCCGGCTGTGTTTGGCTTTTTTATAGGACAAAAGAGTATTGAAAATATGAACATTGTAAAATATGCAAAAGTATATTTAGCTACAAAATTTAATGAGACGTCTGACTATGTAGGTCGAGAAGAATTAGATAACAAAAAGTTATATAAGTTGAGAAAAAAAGTTGTAGTGCGTACTTTTTCAGATTTTCGTATAGATAAGGAGGGAAAATAACCTATGGCTAAAAGATTAGATTTTGATATAGAAGCAGTTGTAGAAAATATCATTTTCACAAAAGATGGCCGTATGCAAGCGTGGTTTGAGTTTGAAGGCTTTCACAGTAACTTTGATACTGAAAATGAATTATTAATTAAATTTAGACAGTTGAAACGTGTTTTTAAAGAAGTGAAAAAAGAAGTTCATTGTTTAATCATTCCTGAACGTCAAGATTTAGATGAAATCAAAAATCAACATATTTCATATAGTAGAGGACGTTTAATACCAGTATTAGAACAGCATGAAGATGCTATTTTTGATCACTTAAAAAATTCTAATGAACTAGGTTCGTCAGAAAATAAAGTTCGTTATTATATGGGGTTTGAATTAGGAAAAACTACGATGATCAACTTTACAAACGAAGATGTGACATGGGGAGAGATATACACAGAAACGAAAGAAAAGTTGATTAATCTTATTACCAAAGCTATTACAGGTAAGGACGTATTATTAACAACTAACAAAATTAAAAATGCATACAACAAAATGGATAATTTGAGTAATACATTAAATAACCTATCATTTACATTTAGGGAAATTGAGCCAGTAGAAATGGCAAAACTTATAACATGGCCGAACAATTTAAACGTAAGAGAACCATTTTTAAATGATAATTGGTTTGAGCGCCTAACACCCATTTACAATGGAGATAGATTAATCGCTAAAGTAAGAGATCGTGGTCATGTTGAAGATTTATCAACGGTATCATATTCAAATCCCAGTAGTAGAAAACATCTTGTATTACATCAAAATGACGCTTTAGGTAAAGAAAGAGATACTTATATTTCATTTTTACAACTAGCAAAGGTGCCAGTTGAAACGCATTTTCCTGATACGCGCTGGCTTGAAATACTTAGAAACTTACAGTTTGGCGTAGGCGTTTCATTAAAATTAACTTACCAAAGTTCAGATAGAAGATTAATGAAACTTAGATCAAAAAAAGCAAATTTGGAAGACCAAGTAGAACACTTGGCAGATTACGGCGATAGTGCAAGTTCAAATGTTTATGATGGCATAGATATTGCTGATGATTTAATCGCCAATATTGAAAAAAATAGAGAAGCAAGCTTTCTAATGTCAGCAATATTTGTAGTTACAGCTGAAACTCAAAAGACATTAAATAGTAAAGTAGATGAGCTCAAAGAAATAATGTCAAATCATCAGTATATTGTTCAGAATACAAGAGGCTTACAATTAAGAAGTTTACTTGAATGTATGCCAGGCAGTAGAAGGTATGTAAAAGAGTTTGTGAAGGATTGTGATATAAACATGATTACAAGTTCGTTTTTTGGAAACCGTCATGAGTTAGGCGACCCTTACGGCTTTTATATGGGGCAAATAGCTACTAATTATGGTACGCCAGTATTTCACATGCCAGGTTTTGCTTCCACGGGACAAGCTAAAAATCAATCATTAGCCATTTGTCATACAGGAAAAACAGGCGGTGGAAAATCATTTGGCGCAAACCTTTTATTTTATGAATATGCAATATGGGGAGCAAAAGTTTTAATAGTAGACCCAAAACAAGAAAGAATGAATAAGTGTGAATGGCATAAAAAATTAGATGAATTAGGTACGCAATTAAATTTCATTACTTTATCTACTAAGCCAAAAGATGCAGGTAAACTTGATCCATTCTATATATTTACAGACGTAACGGACGCTGTAGGGGTTTCAGAACAGATACTTCATAATTTACTATCAATTTCTATTAGAAATGAAGCGACGATAGACCAGGCAACAATGATTAATAGGGCATTGGAATATGTAGCAAATAGAGATGAGCCTCAAATTAATCAGGTTACAGAAGAACTTACATCTATGAGTATAGGCGAGAAAAAGGATGTTGTATTAACAGAAGATGAAAAGGAACTCTGTAAGCGTCTTGTAAACAGAATAAATGCATATACTATGCATTCTTTAAGTACGTTGATATTTGGCGAAAGAATTGATGATACAGAAGTTTTAGATATTAATAGTCAATTAAATGTATTGCAAGTAGAAAATTTAGAACTTGCAGACGCTGATGTAGACCCTAAAGACTACTCAAAAGCAAATATTGTGAGTGACAGTATTTTATATGCTTTAACTGCATATCAAAGACAGTTTATTAATATGTTCCCTAATGATTTAACGGTTATAGGACTTGATGAAGCTTGGAAATATTTCAAAAACTCACAAGGTCGATCAGCCTTTCAAAGTTTATTCCGTGAAGGTCGCTCTAAAGGAGCTTCAATTCATATTATGACACAAAGGCTAAGTGATATACCTGAAGACATGCAGTCACAAATCGGACAGTTATTCGCGTATTTAGAAAGTAATACAGATGAGATAAATAAGCTTCAGCAATTCTTTAGATTTGATGATAGTACAGATTTACAAGCTATTATGCCTGAGCTTGAAACGGGTGTATGTGTTTATAAAGATTTGAACGATCGTGTCGGTATTTTAGATGTAAGAGTTTTACAAGAACATTTAGTAGATGCGTTTGATACGAGTAACCAACTTGAAAAACGAGATGATAAAAAACAAGAGGTGCAAGCATAATGAAAAAAATAGTATATTTATTATTAATATCAATCATTGTTTTATCGGCTTGTAATAGTAAAGAGAGTTCAAAGCCTAAAAAAGATGACTATACTGAAGAAGCTATTAAATTTACGAAATATATGGCAAATGGCCAATATTCAAAAGTGCAAAATATGTACGGTATTTCGAAAGATGAAAATGATGTGTCTGATGATAAAGAGGAAATGAAGCAGTATTACGAAGAACTTTATAGCATGATTGACGAAAAAGACTTAGAAAACGCAAAAGATGAAAAACTTAATTATGCAGTTTATGAAACCCCATATAAAGAAAAACAAAGGATATTTACGATTATATATAAACCAAATGTAGAAAATAAATTATTAGATCCTGGAGAACCTTTATTAAATGGAAAATATCAAAAATTTAATTTGCTTGTTATGGGACAAGGTCAATTTAAACGAGTAAATGGAAATAAAGAAGGTAAAGCCATCATGGATATAAATAAACGCAAACATGGGTTGTCAGAAAAGTTAATGAGTAAGATATCGGAAAAAAGTAAGTTAGTTGAAAATAAAGGTATTCCTAACAAGGACTTAAAAAAATTAGAGTAGGGTGAACTATAAATGAAGGACAAAACAAAAGGTTTTTTGTGGTTCCTTGCTATTCTATTGGTTGCAAGTGTTTGTTTAGTAGGAGCTAATGAGGTCTTTGCAAAAGAAAAGGATCCTATTTCAGGTATGTTTCCAAGTAACCAAGATGATGATTTGCCCAAAGTTAAATCTAATATTGTTGGTTATAAAGACCATGACTTAGATAACTATTCAATGGATTATGTATTAGAAGAAAAAGATGATAAACCATGGTATGACGTTATCGGATTAAGTGAAAAAGCTTATAACTTTATCGAAAATTCTAAGTATGAAATATTAAACGGCATTTGGTCAACATATAAAATATTTGCTTCAGTTTTTATTTTTTTAGTAAGTGAAGCATTTGAATTCACTATATTAGGCTCTATTGTTAGCGAGTTGGCAGGTGTGATTTCTACGATAGGTGGTTCATCAGGAATAGGTAAATTTATAACATGGGCTTTTATCGGTGTGGTTGTGTGGTTAATCGCAACTATTAGTAAGGGAGAGTTAAGGAAGGGTACAACAGGTATATTTTTAGCTATTGTATTTACAGCTCTTTTCAGTATTTACGTCACAAACGCTAAGCCTATTATACAAGGGACTTCTGACCTTAGCCAATACGTGAGTAATACTATTTTAAATACAAGTACAAGTGTAACAGGAGAAAATCAATCACATCAAACTGAAACATCTGAAGAAGATATATCGAACAAAAAAGGTTTGGCCACTATGAAAAATACATTACATGAAATTTTGATTGTGAAGCCCTGGTTACAATTGGAATTTGGAACAACTAATGTAAATGAAATTGGTGGGGGCAAAGCTGGTGAAGTCAATAAGGTTGAGGACGGAAAAACGTTAATTAATAAGATATTAAATCATAAGCCTAAGAGTGATGATAGAAATAATCTTATTAAAAAAAATAAGAGTAATATGTCTGTTAGTAATAATTATACAACTAGTCGAATTGTCGTAGCTGTATTTGTATTTATACCTTCATTCATAATTGGGATAAGTGCAATATTATTTGCAGTTGCTAAACAGTTTTATGAATTAGGATTTGTAGTAGGTTCTGTTATTTTGGTTGGTGTTTTAATCATTGCAATAATCCCGTCGTTTGTTGGTTATTTAAAAGGTACGGCTAAGCGTACGGGTGGGCATTTACTAATGTCTATAGTGTATGTATTTCTACTAGTACTAATGTTTACGCTAATTAATATAACGTATCAAATTTCAGAAGAAAAAAATTGGAATTACATTGTAACCGCTATATCATTGAGCTTAATTTGTTTGGGTATGTTATTCATGCAAGGTAGGTTGATAAAAAATGATTATCAAAAAGTGATGAGCTCTATTAAGCAACAAAACATTAGTGAACAGAGAGCGCATGCACGAAAAAAACGCGAAGAAAATAATAAGAATAATGGTAAAGGTAATCAACCAGTATATGGTGGCAAAGATTTGAATGTTAGGAAGAAACCAACTGAACATATATCTAGGAAAAAGGCGAATGATCATAATACTGTTACTAATGGTGTGAGTAAAAAAGATGGTGGAACTATAAGCAAGAAGCCTAAAGTAAGCGAACAAGAACAAGGTGGAAAATCGCCAGTTAACAGAAAGGAATCTAGAACGATTAAGAAAAAACCAAGAGCAGTACCAAGCAAAAACGAAAGCTCCAGTAATAAACAGTCTATTCAAGGTAACGGTTTTAAAGATAGATTAAATAAAACTGAAGATGGCAATGATAGTTCAAGAGTTAACGAACAAATACAAACAAACAAGCCAAAAACAAAAACAGTTATCAGGAAAAAACCAACGCCAGTAACAGAATATCAAGAGGAATCGGCAAGTCGCGAAACGGAAAATAGAATAGACGCGATTAAAAGAAATAAAAAGTGAGGTGTTAAATAATGAAAGAAATTATAAAAGATATACTAAACTATTTAACGCCTTACAAAAAACGTATTTTATTTACTGTAATTTGTTTGCTGGCGTTTGGTATTGTTTCGTTGTTGCCACCTTCTCCGATGAGGTCGGTAATGTCATTACTTATAGTGTTCGTATTTGTTGTTGAAGGTTATAAGTGGATAGGTCAACCAGAACTATGGGGGAGTAAAATTGGTAAAACGATGTTAGGCAAGATATCTAATAATGAATCTAAAGGATTAGAAGGAAATATAGAAGAAGTAACAATCATTAAATTATTTACTGATAAAGAGGAATCAGAAGTTTTAAACGAAATAGAACAAAACCCTGAGTTGTTAGATGACTTAGAAACTATCCAATATAAAGCGACAATTAATTTAAATGAAGATGTAGAAAATCAAATTATCCCTGAAGGTACAATAGATTATAAATATGAATATCATATCATTTATGATGGATCAGAGTTTTATCATGTTGCCTCTTATGAAATGAGTGGTGGGTATGAAGAAGATTAATCAAAAAAAGGTGCTGGCAATTTAAAAAGCCTTACTAATCTTGCATTAGAATTAAAAAAGAAAAAATTGAAAATGTATATTTATGGTGCATTGGCTTTGATAGCTATATTATTTATTGCGGTATCTTTGATGTCTATGATGTTGATGGCGCCTTTTGATGATGAATTAGACGAAAGCGAAACGAGTACTAAAGGGTGTTCTGTTAGTGGCGGTTCTGTTGAAAAAAAGGGTAAAGAACTATTCGAGCAAAATGCTAGAGGCGGGGAGCTTGAAGGAAAATCAGATAAAATAGTAGAAATCGCAAAAAAGAACAAAATTCCACAAAACTTATTTATGGCTATTATTGCGAGTGAGAGTATGTGGGGCAAAGGAGAAAATGCTACCATACAAAAAAATCCACTTTCAGTAATGGGAACTAAATCTATACATGATTCTACCTATTCTAGTGTTGAAGAAGGTTTAAATGATGGCGCTAAAAATTTATATGACCTTTATATTTCTAAGGGTTTGACAACACCTAAAAAGATCGGCGCTAAATATGCGCCAATTGGTGCTTCGAATGACCCTACTAATATGAATGCACGATGGGTACCTACAGTTACAAAAATTATGAGTTCGATTAGTGAAGGTAATAGTAGTGTGAAAGTAGATTGTAGTAGTCAATCTGGATCAAAAAATGTAGGAAAAGAATATAAAGGAGCATTGCCGTCTTGGTCTAATAATGATCCTGGTAAGGGTAACTTATATGATGCAGGGCAATGTACATGGTATGCCTTTGGAATTCGTCAAAAGATGGGAAAACCCATATCAACATATTGGCATGATGCGCACAAGTGGAATGAACGTGCTGAGGCAGAAGGCTATAAAGTAGGTAAAACGCCTAAAAAAGGCGCTTGTTGGATTGCGGAGCAAGGAGCCGGTGGGGCACCTACGACAACTGGTCATGTGGGTATTGTAATTGCCGTCAAAAATGATAATACATTTGTCGTATCAGAAATGAATGTAGCAGGTGGTCCATATCACGTCACTCAGAGAGAAGTTAAAATGACTGAAGGCTATAGTTTTATATATTAAACGGGAGGAAATGACATGAAAAAAATCCCTAAAAATTATTTGATGATAGGAATTTTTATTTTATTGGTTATTGGTACATTAGTATTTACTATAAGGTACTATGATAGCGAAATAGAAAAAGCCAACAAGGAAAATAGAAATTATAAAACCCAAGTGAAACAACTTCAGGAAGAAAATAAAAAACAGCGAGATTTAATAGAGCGTCAAGATAAAGATGTAGTAACTAAAGAGGAAGAGGGCATAAGAGAACAAGCCAAAAAATTTATAAATATACTATTCACTCTTAAACAGGGAGAAGCTTTTAAAGAGAAAGAAAAATCGCTTGCTCCATTATTAGATGAAAAATATCAAAAAGATCTATTTGAAAACACTAGAGGTAAGAATAATATGTTTGGCAAAGTAGAAGTATCCAATATAAAGACATTTATAGAAGAATATAGGCCACAAAATGAAACTTATGATGTGTACGTACAGTTTGATGAAAAAATCCAAGATGTTGATGAAGAAGAAGCGACTACAAAAAAGACATCTGGAAAAATTCATTTTATTAGAAAAAATGGTAAATGGTTAATAGATAACTTTGAACGATTTACATTAGAAAGAAATAAGAGTGCAGACTCTAAATAAAAAGGCGCATTTAGCGTCTTTTTATTTTTCTACTTCTGTCTTTTTGTCTAAGTAGAAAAGTAGAAAAAGACAAAAGTAGACAAGTGGAATTATATTTGTTATTATTATTGTAAATAATCCCACAAAAAAAGGTAATAAGGGATAGAAAAGAGGTTGGATAATATGACGAAAGTAATAACAATTGGCTGTTTTAAAGGTGGGGTAGGTAAGTCCACGTTGACAGAAATACTTACGTACTTACTAGCTAAAGAAGGATATAAAGTTTTAGCTGTAGACACAGACCCACAAAGTAATTTAACAGAAAAAATTCAGAGGACTTATCAGAAAAAGTTTAGAAAAAATCCTTCTTTTATGGAAGGGATTAAAAATTTAAATATAGAAAGTTGTATTGAAAAAGTAACTGAGAACCTGGACATATTAAAAGGAGATTGGTCATTAGAAAAATTTGATAAATACGTAATAAAGAAATTTGATGAAAGGGCAGAATACTTTTTATTAAATTCTCTTTTAAAGCCTATTAAAAACGATTATGACTATATAATTATTGATACGCGACCTTCAACGGGGATTTTATCAAATAATGCTGTATGTGCTTCTGATTACGTTCTAATAACATCGAAAACTGAAGAAGATAGTTTTACTTCAGCTAAGAAGTATTATAGTTATTTGGGAAATATTCAGCAGAACAAAAAACCAACTTTAAAGTTCTTAGGTTTACTACCGTACTTAGTAAATCAACGAGGATCAACTAATAGAAGTATTATGAATAAGATAAATGAATTATTTGGAGATGATGTATTTAAAAATTATATACGCTCTAGTGATCGTGTGGTTACATGGGGCGAGCATGGAGTAACAGAATATAAAGCGCATGATAAAAAAACAATGCAAATGTACATTAATGTAAAAAATGAAATTTTAGAAAAGTTGGAGAGTGAATAACATGTCAGATTTTAATAATGAAGCAGTGAAAAATGAGTATAAAGAAGAAGATGTATTCGATGAAATGATAGCAAAAAAGAAAGAAATACGACCTACCAAATCGGTAAAAATGTATAATGAAGACTGGTCAATTGCTTATCAAGTTAAAGCTAAAACCGGGGAAAACTTAGTTGATATTGTTTCCGAAGCAATGGAATTATTGAAAGAAAAATATAATCTTTAATTTTTATACAATTACTTGAGAGGTAGGTTTTTGAAATGCCCTTAGTTGTTATTATATCTTTATTTACTATTTTGATTATTGCATTTAAGTTAAATGAAAAACGTGTTATAAAAATAAATATGAAACACGATCAAGAAGTTAAAAATATCATTGAAGCATATTATACGGTTGATAAAGTTGAATGCATATATAGAGAAAATGGAAAAACTGAATTAGTATTTCAAGACAACTCACTAAATTTAAATAGTTATCAAGTAAAAATTGTTAATAAGTTTGAAGATGAAAAGGTAGAAATAGAAGCGCCTTTGTATAATGAACGTGATTTAAATAATCTATTTGAACGAATACTATCTGAAACTAATTTTTATATTTCTAAGGATAGATATGATGGTTTGATACAATCTAAGGCTAAAAGGTCTATATAAGACCTTTTAATTTTTAAACTAAATTTACACTTTGTAAATTATTTACTTGCCAAAACGTAAAATAAGTGATAATATAATAATTGAAAGGAGGACGAAACAAATCAAACGCTATAAATAAAAGATATAGCAACTCACAAAAAAAGGAGTGTTACAAATGTTTGTAACTAAAGAAGAATTTAAAAATATTGATGTGTAAATGTCAATATAAAAATGTACATAAATGATTGTATAAGAATGTACAAAAT
>OMJG01001348.1_pt1 | contig 14378 bp, 9 predicted proteins | sample 1646431 | NCBI WGS metagenome assembly OMJG01 (sample SAMN03771674, study PRJEB25209) | food metagenome | isolation source: Cotija cheese | place: Mexico:Jalisco,Michoacan | collected 2011-12-12
ATCCTCATCTGAGGCACGTGCTGCCGCATCCGGACCTTTTACGTGAGTCTCGTCGCACGATTGACCCGTCAAACATCGACCGTCTACTCTAGGAGTCACCGCGGGAACTCCCCCCAGATCCCGCGAAGGGCCCGATATGCCACCCCCTCCCCCGGCGGTGGCGGGCCGCGGGAGGCTCGGGCTTCGGACCGAGCCTCCCGCTTCTTCTTTCCCCGACATCCTGCTACTTGACGACGTGGAGCTTTCGCAGGATCGGGGTGACGAGGCTGGCGACCTCCTCGATCTTCAGCAGCTTCGCCACCAGGAGGAACAGGCCGACGAAGAGGCATCCCCCGACCACCAGAGTCAGCAGGCTCATGAGACGCCCTTCGCCGATCAGCCCCATGGCCCAGACCGCGACGCCGGTCGGCACCCCGGCAGCAACGGCAGCGGCCAGCAGACGCAGCCACTGCCTGGCGATCGACCGCATTCCCAGGCCGTTCATCTGACGCGACGCCACCACGATCCAGACGACGGACACCACGGTGTTGCCGATGGTCTGGGCCGCGGCCACCGTCCACAGCGCACCGTTTGCGGGAAGCACGAATACCAGGCAGACGAGCACCAGCTGTGAACCCGACAGGATGACCTGCATGAGGAGATTCTGGCGGCCGTCCTCCCTGGCGAAGCAGTAGCGCTGCTGAAGGGTGGAGATGCCGAAGGGCAGCAGTCCGATGCCCATGATCGCCACAGCACCCGCGAGCGGCATGATCTGCCCGGGCTGCAGACTCCAGATCGTCTGGACGCCGGGACGGGCGAGCACCACCATGGCGATGGAGCAGGGGATCACCGCGACCGCCGGGGCCGTGAGGCCACGGCGCACCAGGGACCGCAGACCGTCGGTGTCGCCGTCGGCGTGGGCCGAACTCATGCGCGGGAACAGGGCGGTGAGGATCGACACCGTGATGAGGCCGTGGGGCAGCATGAAGATGAGGAAGGCGTTGTCGTAGGCGCTGATCGAGGACACCTGGGGATTGCGGACGCGAACCCAGGAGAGGATCTTCTTGGTGGCGATGCCCACCATCTGCGCGATGAGCAGGGCCGAGAAGGTCCACACCGTCAGACGCGCCGCGGCCCCCAGGCCGTAGCCACGGATCCCCCACCGCGGTCGCCAGCGGAATCCGCCGCGCCACAGCGGGATGACGAGGAACACACCCTGGACGGCGATGCCCAGAGTCGTCGTCCCGGCCACCACCCAGACCATTGACGCGGTCCATGTCGCCGGGTCGCCGTGGGCTCCGAACTGGACGAGGAACCACACCAGGCCGCTGATCTGGATGACGTTGGCCAGCACCGGACTCCACATGAAGGCGGCGAACTGCCCCCTCGCGTTAAGCACCTGCCCGAGGATGGCGTAGAGACCGTAGAACAGGATCTGCGGCATGCAGACGAAGCCGAAGAAGGTGGTCAGCGTGCGGGCGGAGCCCGACCCCGAGAAGTAGATGTGCAGCAACCACGGAGAGGTGAGGGTCGCGATCACCGTGATGAGCAGGACGGCCGCGAAGGAGACGGTCAGCAGACGGTCGACGAACTCCTGGCCCCCGTCCTTCCGCTTCATCGCCTTGACGATCTGCGGGATGAGGATGGCGTTCAGGACGCCGGCCGACAGCAGATTGAAGATGACATTGGGCAGCGTGTTGGCGGCCTGGAAGGTGTCCAGGGCCAGCGAGGTGCCCAGCATGGCAGTGGTCAGCAGGGAGCTGCGCACCAGGCCGAGGACGCGCGAGATGAGCGTCCCGGCGGCCATGATCGAGCTCTCCCGCTTGAGGGACGCCGTCTGCTCGGCCTCGCTCTTGGCGGCCTCGCCGGGCAGAGTGCCGGCGGCGATCTCGGTGCCGTCTGCAGCTACTGGTGTCCCGACAGCCGGAAGACCCATCCCTGTCGTGGCTGAATCCGGGGAGGCGGCCCGCCTCGGACCGCGGGCAGCCTCGCGCCGCATCCGGGCCCGGCGCTCCTGGTCCTCGGCCCTCTCGATGGCATGGATGCGCGCCACCAGATCCGAGCGCAGCATCGTGGCGTCGACGTCCAGAGAGTCGTAGACATCGAAGAATCCGGTGGGGCTGCGGGGCCCCTCGGGCACCTTCAGCAGGTCGTAGACGTCGGTCTCGGCGGACGACGACCCCACCCCTTGCGGACCGTCATTGGTCCTGCGGGGTGCCCGATCGTCGTCGGGCAGGCCGGAGCCCGCCCTTCTGCGCGGAGTCAGCGTCCTGTCCCCGCGTAGACGACAGCCTCACCCTCGGAGTCCAGCCCGAAGGCGGTGTGGGCCACCCGCACCGCCTGGTCGACCTGGTCGGCGGCGACCACGACCGAGATGCGGATCTCCGAGGTGGAGATCATCTGAAGGTTGATCCCCGCGCCGGCCAGTGCGTTGAAATAGGTGGAGGTGACGCCGGGGTGGGAGCGCATCCCGACCCCGATCACCGACACCTTGCCGACCTGGTCGTCGTAGAGCAGCTGCTCGAATCCGATCGACTCCTGGGCGTTGTTGAGGGCCTCGACAGCGGTGCGCCCGTCGGACATCGGCAGGGTGAAGGAGAGGTCGGTGCGGCCATTCATCACCCGCGACGCGTTCTGGACGATCATGTCGATGTTGATGTCGGCGTCCGCGATGATCTGGAAGATCTGCGCAGCCCGGCCCACGGCGTCCGGAATGCCGGCGATGGTGATCTTCGCCTCCGAGCGGTCGTGGGCGACTCCGGAGATGATGGCCTCTTCCACAGCTGATCCCTTCGTGATGTCTGCCAGGTCCCGGACCCAGGTGCCCGGCTTGTCGGAGAAGGAGGACCGGACGTGAACGGGCACGTCCTCGCGGCGCGCGTACTCGACGCACCGCAGGTGCAGGATCTTGGCGCCGCAGGCGGCCATCTCCAGCATCTCCTCGTAACTGATCTCGGGTATCCGCCGTGCTCCGGGCACGATCCGCGGATCGGCGGTGAATACGCCGTCGACGTCGGAGTAGATCTCGCAGTACTCGGCACCCAGTGCGCTCGCCAGCGCGACGGCGGTGGTGTCGGAGGCGCCTCGGCCCAGGGTGGTGACGTCCTTGGTGGTCTGCGAGACCCCCTGGAAGCCGCACACGATGACCACATTGCCGGCGTCCAGGGACTTCTCGACCCGGCCGGGGGTGATGTCGATGATGCGGGCGTTGCCGTGGGCGGCGGTGGTGATGACGCCGGCCTGCGATCCGGTGTAGCTGCGGGCCGGCACGCCCAGATCCGACAGGGCCATCGCCAGCAGGGAGGCCGACTGCCGCTCGCCGGTGGTCAGCAGCATGTCGAGCTCCCGGGGAGCGGGCTGCGGAGACACCTGGAGGGCCAGGTCCATGAGGTCGTCGGTGGAGTCGCCCATCGCCGAGATGACGATCACGACCTCATTCCCGGCCTGCCTGGTGGCGGCGATCCTCTTGGCCACCCGCTTGATGGAGCCGGCATCGGCCACCGAGGACCCACCGAACTTCTGGACGACGCGCGTCATCAACCCTCCCGTGAATGCGGACACTGCAGTCTATCCAGCTGCTCTGCGCGGAGCTAAGGGGACGACCCCTTCGAAACCCCGTGGCGACGGCTCTGAACTACTCAGAACAGCGTCGCAGGCCTCCCGCTGCGGGTTCAGACAGTGTCCGCGTTCAGAGACAGGGGTCTGGACCGGACCGTCCTACCCTGTTCGTCATGGACCCCAGTGAGCAGCGCATCGGCGACGCGGAGCGGGACGCCGCGGTGGAGGCGCTGCGCGACCACCATGTCGCCGGACGGCTGACCCCCGAGGAGTTCGACGAACGGATGAGCGCTGCGCTGGCGGCACGCACCCGCGGGGACCTCGAACCGCTCTTCGCCGACCTTCCCGACGATCGGCCGGCACGGGCGAGCCTGGCGAAGGCCCCGACGGCCAAGGAGGTCGCTCCCGCCGACGGGGGGAATCGCTACCACCGGGTGGTCGAGGTGCTCAGCGCGATCGCCTGGCCGGCGGCCCTCATCATCAACTTCGCCACCGGATGGCAGTGGTGGTGGATCATCTTCATCCCGATATTCCTGGTCCCGGCGCTGGTCGGCGAGGACCGCGGCCACCGGGCGCGGCAGCGTCGGCAGATGCGCGAGGACCGGCCCCGCCAGATCGGGACCGGAGGCGAGGGCGACCAGGACGACGATCCCCCAAGCCGCTAGTCGCACCGCGAACCGCGGCTGTCGGCGTCGTCCCTGAATATCGCATCGACGAGTTCCCTCGTCTGCCGGACGCACGGCGCGCGGCGCGCCTACAGTTTTCCCCATGGACACGATCGGATGGGGTATCGCGGGCACCGGGCGGATCGCTCGCACCGTCCTGCCCGATTTCGCCCATGTCCCGGAGGCGCGAGTGGCCGCCGTGGCGTCCCGCACACAGGAGCACGCCGACTCTCTGGTCGGCCTGGCGGAGTCCACCCTGCCCGGCCAGCCGCGGCCGAAGGCCTACTCCTCCTACGCCCGGATGATGGAGGACCCCGACGTCGACGCCGTCTACGTCGCCACTCCCCATCCCCAGCACAAGCCGATCGCGCTGGCGGCCCTGGCCGCCGGAAAGGCCGTCCTGGTGGAGAAGTCCTTCGCCGCCACCTACGCCGGCGCAGGACAGATCGTCGCTGCGGCCAGGGACCGGGGCCTGTTCGCCATGGAGGGCATCTGGAGCCGGTTCCTGCCGGTGATCCGCGAGATGGATCTGGCGGTGGAGGCCGGGGAGATCGGCGAGGTGACGTCGGTCCAGGGAGATCTCTTCGCGCTGCGGGACTTCGACCCTGAGGACCGCCTCTTCAACCCCCAGCTCGGCGGCGGCGCCACCCTGGATCTCGGCGTCTACGCCATCAACTTCGCCGTAGGCCACCTGGGCTGCCCCATCCGGGTGACGGCGTCGGGCAGCCTGTTCCCCAACGGCGTCGACTCCGACGTGGCCATGCTGTTGGAGCACCGCGGGCAGCGCACCGCCACCCTGGCGGTGTCCCTGCGGGCCGACGGGCCCGGGCGCATGACCATCAACGGCACCAATGGCTGGATCGAGGTGGAGCCGCGGTTCCACCACCCGAGCCGGATCGTGGTTCACCGCCGCGGCGTCATCCCGCAGGTCCATGAGGCCCCGCAGATGGGCCGCGGATACGCCCACGAGTTCATCGAGGTGGGCCGATGCCTCAGAGAAGGGCTCACCGAGAGCGCCATCATGCCGCTGGACGACACCCTGGCGGTGTCGAAGGTAATGCAATCAGCACTTGAACAGGTGGGGGTCACCCACCACGACGACGAGGAACTACCACATGGTTGATCTCCACCACGATCTGAAGGTCCGGTGGAATCGCTCGGCGACGGCCGTCAACGGCGACCGCACGGGCGAGTTCGTGCTCACAGTGGCCGATTCTGAGGCCGCCGGAATCGCCCTGGAACAGGTCGAGCCCGGGGTCGTGAAACTGCCGGCCGCCTATGTGCACCCCCGGTTCGGATCGGGAATGCGCTCGGCACTGGTCAAGGCCACCCTGGACCTGCTGCGCGACGACGGTTACCGGGTGATCCCGGTCTCGCCCTATGTGACGTCCTGGATCCAGGACCATCCCGGCTACGCCGACCTGGTGAAGTAGCGCGGAGAAGTAGCTCCCCGCCATAGCGCGGTGAAATAGCTCCGGACGCCGGGAGTTTTTACTCCCTACACACCGTCCCGGAGCCCCCACGGGCTCGAGGACGGCGTGTTGGGAGTAGATTCCTCGCTCAGGCCTTGACGACGCTGATCGACAGGCCGAGATCGGGCTCGGTGGCCCAGGCGTCGTCGGGAGTTCCCTCCCCCATCGACGTGGCCAGCACCTCGTCGGCGATCTCACCGGCGTGATCGCGGATCGCCTCGGCCAGGTCGCCGTCGGCGTGCCAGGTCAGAGAGATCCGGTCGGAGACCTCCAGACCGACGTGCTTGCGGGTGTCCTGGATGAACCGGACGGCCTCGCGGGCCAGGCCGGCGCGCGCCAGTTCGGGGGTGATCTCCAGATCCAGGGCGACGGTCTCGCCCTGCTCGTTGACCACACTCCAGCCCTCGCGGGGCCGCTCGGAGATGATGACGTCGTCGGCGCCGATGGTGGCCTTCCCGCCCTCAGCCTCCGGGACGTCGAGGGTCACCTCGTGGCCCGCGGCCAGCTCAGTGGCCAGCATGGAGGCGTCGCAGGCCGCCACGGCGGCGGCGACCTTCGGCGTCGCCTTGCCGAAGCGCTTGCCCAGTGACCGGAAGTTCCCCTTGGCGGAGTGATCCACCAGGTCGCCCGAGGAGCCGAATGCCTCCAGGGCGCCGATGTTGAGCTCGGCGCGGATCTCGGCCTGCAGCGGCTCGTCCAGCTTGGCCAGAGCCGAACCGGCGATGAGGGCCCGGCTCAGCGGCTGGCGCACCTTCATCTTCGCCTCGGCGCGGGCGCCGCGTCCCAGCTCGACGACGCGGCGGGCCAGATCCATCGCGTGATCCAGATCCTCATCGATGACCGACTCGTCGGCGACCGGCCAGGAGGCCAGGTGCACCGACTCGGGTGCGTTCGGATCCGTGGGGACGAAGAGGTCCTGCCAGACCCGCTCGGTGATGAACGGAACCATCGGGGCCATCAGCCGGGTCAGCACGTTCAGCGTCTCGTGAAGGGTCCACAGGGCGCTGGGATCCCCGTCCCAGAAGCGGCGACGGGACCGGCGAACGTACCAGTTCGACAGCTCGTCGATGAACTCCTGGATGAGAGCGCCGGCGTGCTGGGTGTTGAAGTCGTTGAGCGAGGCGGTGACGTCACGGACAAGGACATTGGTCGCCGACGTCAGCCACCGGTCCAGGACGTGGCGATCCTCCAGAGCGGGGGGGACGACCCCCCCGAGCCCCCTCGGCGCACCAGTCTGCGCACAATCGCCTTCGCCCGCGGTGGCCGCTGCAGGGCTCCAGTCATTCGCCCGGGCGTAGAGAGCGTGGAAAGAGACGGTGTTCCAGTAGGTGAGCAGGATCTTGCGGACCGTCTCCTGGATCGTGTCATCGCCCACCCTTCGTGCGCTCCACGGGGAGCCGTCGGCGGCCATGAACCAGCGCACGGCGTCCGCCCCGTGCTTGTCCATCAGCGGGATGGGCAGCAGGATGTTGCCCAGATGCTTACTCATCTTGCGGCCGTCGGCCGCCAGGATGTGGCCCAGGCAGAGCACGTTCTTGTACGACGACTGGTCGAAGACCAGGGTGCCGACCGCCATCAGCGTGTAGAACCAGCCGCGGGTCTGGTCGATGGCCTCGCAGATGAAGTCGGCCGGGTAGTGGGCCAGGAACTTCTCCTCAGAACCGGGCACGTGCGGGTAGCCCCACTGTGCGAAGGGCATCGAGCCCGAGTCCAGCCAGGCGTCGGCCACCTCGGGGACGCGGTGGTAGATGTGGCCGTTCCGCTCGAAGGTGATCTCGTCGATGAAGGGACGGTGCGGGTCCAGGCCGGACAGGTCGCGCCCGGCGTACTCGGAGAGCTCCTTGAGCGAGCCGACGCAGATGACGTCGTCGCGGTCGTCGTCATTGCGCCACAGCGGCAGCGGGGTGCCCCAGTACCGGGTGCGCGAGACCGCCCAGTCGATGTTGTTCTCCAGCCAGTCGCCGTAGCGGCCGTGCTTGATCGTCTCGGGGTACCAGGTGGTGGCCTCGTTCTGGGCCAGCAGCTGCTCCTTGATCTGCGTGGTGCGGATGTACCAGGAGGGCTGGGCGTAGTAGATCAGCGGGGTGTCGCAGCGCCAGCAGTGCGGGTAGGAGTGCCAGTGCATCTCCAGGCGCCACAGGATCCCGCGCTTCTCGAGGTCCTCACACAGGGGCTTGTCGGCGGTCTTGAAGAAGACCCCTCCGACCATCGGGATGTCGGCCTCGAAGGTGCCGTCGGGGCGCACCGGGTTGACCATCGGCAGCCCGTAGGCGCGGCAGGTGGCGAAGTCGTCGGCGCCGAATGCGGGGGCCTGGTGCACGAGGCCGGTGCCGTCCTCTACGGTGACGTAGTCGGCGAGGATGACGAAGTTGGCGTCGGCCGGGGTTTCGCGGCCGTCGAGGGTGCGGTGCTCGGTGGCGGGCCACTTCACCCAGTCGTAGGGGCGCTGGTAGGTCCAGAACTCCATCTCGGTGCCCTGGAAGGACTCGCCGGTGCGCGACCACTCGTCGCCGAGCACGGCGTCGAAGAGGGGTTCGGCGATGACGAGATCCTCCCCCGGATCGGCCTCGGCGGTCGTCTCGGAGGCGTCGTCGGTCTGGGGGGCGGGATTGCGGTGGGCGACGACGTAGGTGACGTCGGGGTGGACGGCCACCGCGGTGTTGGAGACCAGGGTCCACGGGGTGGTGGTCCACACCAGCAGCTTCGCCCGACCGGCCAGCGGGCCCGAGGTGATCGGGAACTGCACGTAGATCGAGGGGTCGCGGTCGTCCTGGTAGCCCTGGGCGAGCTCGTGGTCGGACAGGGTGGTGCCGCAGCGCGGGCAGTAGGGGGCGACGCGGTAGTCCTCGCCGAGCAGGCCCTTGTTGAAGACCTGCTTGAGGCCCCACCACACCGACTCGACGTACTGGGGGTGCATCGTCCAGTAGGCCTCGTCCATGTTGACCCAGTAGCCCATCCGCTCGGTGAGCTCGGAGAAGGCGTCGACGTGGCGGGTCACCGACTCGCGGCACTTGGCATTGAAGGGCTCGACGCCGTACTTCTCGATGTCGGGCTTGCCGGAGAATCCGAGCTCCCGCTCGACGGCCAGCTCGACGGGCAGGCCGTGGCAGTCCCATCCCGCCTTGCGGTCGACGCGGTAGCCCTGCATGGACTTGAACCGGGGGAAGACGTCCTTGAAGACACGGGCCTCGATGTGGTGGGTACCGGGCTGGCCGTTGGCGGTCGGCGGGCCCTCGAAGAAGGTCCAGCGCTGGCCGTCCTTCGTCTGCTCGAGGGACTTCTCGAAGGTGTGGTTCTCATGCCACAGGTCGATGATCTCGTGCTCCATCGCCGGCAGATCGATCTGCGGCGGGACCGAGTTGTAGCTCGCGGTCGGGGTACCCGGGCTCTGCTGTGCGCTGGTGGCGTCGCTCATCGCGATGGTCGCGTCCTTCGTCGTCGTCTCGACGAGGGACGGGAGGCCGGAACGTCTCCGGAGAACCCGCGGTACCACCCTCATTGCATCGAAGCCCCGTGTCGGGGCCGATGCCGCTTCCTTGGCCGCCGCTGCCGGTTCTAATGAGGTCCCCGTTCTGGCGGGCGGGCCCGTTCTTCCGGCGGCTCCGGGGTGATGGCCCCATCCACGCCTGCGACGCTGGCGATTCTACGACTCGTGTCAATCCGGTCGGCCGAGGCGTCCACCGGCCGCTCCAGCCGTCTCGGCCCCGCGGTGAGGACGCATGGCCCCGATTCCTGGGACCAGATTCCCGGTCAACGGCCTTTTTCGTCTCCGTGGAGCTGAGAACACCCGTTGACCGGGATTCCGGCCCCCGACCTCAGGCCACAGCACCTCAGACCACAGGAGCGATCCGCTGCTCCAACAGCTCCTCGATGATCTGGGCAACCCCGTCCTCGGCGTTCGAGCCGGCGATCTTCCCGGCGGCCTCCAGGGCGGCCGGGACGGCATTGGCCACCGCCCAGGATCTCCCGGCCCATCGCAGCATCTCGACGTCGTTCTCCCCGTCCCCGAAGGCCACCGCGTCGGCGCCGGTCATGCCGAGGTGGTCGGCGAACATCTGCAGCCCCGCGGACTTCGTCACCCCGGCGGCGCTGATCTCCAGCATCCCGGCGCCGGAACTGGTGATGTGCACCGCCGAGGCGCTGGGCAGCCGGCGGGCCACCGCGGCCAGCTCCTGTACCGAGAGGCTCGGATGGCGCGCCACCAGCTTGAGGGTCGGGGCCCCCACGACCTCCTCGATGCCGAGCCTGGGCATGTCGGCGGGGTCGCGGTGGTGGTCGGTGAACACGCACAGGTCGGCGTACCCGGCCTGGGAGGCGAAGAAGGCGCCGTCGCGCTGGATGGAGGCGAAACGGGTCCGGGGCTCGACGGCGAGCAGCTCGCGGGCGAAGGTGGAGGCCACCTCGGCACTGGTCTCCAGGTGGAAGAGCACGGTCTCGGCGTGCAGGTCCCAGCACACCGCGCCGTTGCTGCACAGCGCCCAGCGGCCCAGCCGGGAGCGCAGATCGTCCAGGCCGTAGAGCTGGCGGGCGGTGACCGGCACCACGGGGACGCCGGCCTCCTCGGCGGCGGCGATGGCGGCGGCCGAGCGTGCCGAGATGGTGCCCGAGGGGGTGAGCAGGGTGCCGTCAAGATCGGTGGCGATGAACATCAGAGGGTCTCCAGAAGGGACTCGACGACCTGGGCGAAGCCGTCCTCGTCGGCCGGCGGGGCGACGTCGGTGGCGGCGTCCCTGGCCACCTGCTGGCCGTCGGCCATCGCGAAGGAGCGCCCCGCCCAGCCGAGCATCTCGACGTCGTTTCCGCCATCCCCAAGGGCCACGACATCGGCCCTCGTCATCCCGAGCAGCCGGGTGAGACGATCCAGCCCGGTGGCCTTGGTGAGCCCGTCGGCGCACATCTCGACCATCGGGAAGCCGGACCATGAGGTGTGGGCGCCGGCGACCCCCAGCCCCAGGGTGCGCGCGACGAACTCCTCGAGGGGCATCTCGGCGCTGCGCACCATGAGCTTGAGGCAGTCCTGGGTCCCGATCTCGGCGACCTCGACCCGCCGGTACTCGGCCGGGTCCTTGATGAGCTCGTCGGGGCGGGTGAGTCCCAGATAGCCGTCGGTGTGGGCGAAGACCCGGCCCTCCTCGCGCACCGCGGCGAAGGAGGCTTTCGGGGAGTACTCGCGCACAGCGTCCACGAATGCCGCCACGGTGGCGGCCGGGGTGGTCTCGCAGAACATGGTCCGCTGCCCGTCGGCCAGGTCGACGCCCATCGACCCGTTGTTCACCAGGGCGTACCGGGAGAAGGCGCCGAGGATGTCCCGCAGCCCGCCGAACTGGCGACCGGTCACCGGCACCACCGGCACCCCCGCCTCCTCGGCCGCGGCGATGGCCTTCAGAGCCCGCGGTGAGATGGTGTTGTCGGAGCGGACGAGGGTCCCGTCGAGATCGGTGGCGATGAGCACCCCGACAGCCTATCGGGACCCCCGCCGGCGGCGCACCGGAGCGGGTTTGTGGGGCCCGCCGCGATGTGCTGAAGTGGCCTGCTGGAATTGACGGTGGACGGACCCGCGGCCGGTGGAGGAATCGGACCTGCGGGACGACCCGAAGGGGTGGTAGCGGTGTCGGGGACTCAGGGCGGGACGCCGTCGCGCAGTCGGCGGCTGTGGCGGGTGCCTCTGGAGAGGTATCTGCGCGACGCTCGTCCGCTGCCTCCCAGCCGCGATCTCGAATCGGTGTGCGAGGACGAGATGGCCGCCGCCCAGGCCCGGGAGGTCTTCGACCTCATCATGCGGGTAACGGTGGTGGCGGTCTCGGTGGGCGCCTCCTCGGCGGAGGCCATCGCGATGGGGCTGCGGATCGCCGACGCCTACGGCATCAACGTCCACATCGACATCACCAACAGCTCGGTGATCGTCACCCAGCACCGCTCCCTGGACGACGACCCCATCACCGCGCTGCGGGTGGTCCGCACCCGCACAGCCGACTATCAGCGACTCGGACGCCTCGAGCAGCTGGTCGCCGACGTCAGCGCCCGGCGGATCGAGCCGGCCCCGGCCCGCGAGCGCCTCAATGACCTGATGACGGCCCCCAGGCTGTACAAGAAGTGGTTCGTCACGGTGAACATGGGCGTGATGGGGGCCGCGATGGCCGCCCTCTACGGCGCCTCGGTGCTCGACGTCGTCATCGCCTTCGCGGCCATCTGCCTGGTCGACATCGCCGTCCAGGGGCTGGCCCGGCGCCGGGTCGCCAGCTTCTTCGTGCAGGCCGTCGGCGGGGCGATCCCGACCGCCGTGGCGCTGGTTCTGATGCTGCTGCGCACGGCGACCGGCATGAGGCTGGACCTCTCCCCCTCGCTGGTGGTCGCCGTCGGGATGATCTCCCTGCTGGCCGGCACCGGCGCGGTGGCCGCCGCCCAGGACGCCCTGGACGGCTACTACGTCACGAGCGCGGGACGTTTCCTCGAGGTGCTCTTGCAGACCGGCGGCATCATCTTCGGGGTCATGACCACCCTGTGGATCGGCCTGAAACTCGGCGTCCCCGGCTACATCTCCCCCCAGCTGGTGTGGACCAGTGCACCGTGGGTGCAGATCGTCGCCTCCGTGATCGCCTCGATCGCCTTCGGGGCCACCGCCCACTCCGGGCCGCGGACCCTGGGGGTCTGCGGGATCCTCGGTGGGCTCGGATGGAGCGGGTACCTGGTCGGCATGTGGCTCACCGACTCGATGGTCATCGCCTCGGGGATCGGGGCCGTGGCCATCGGCCTGGTCTCGGCGGCGGCCGCGAAACGGTGGCGGGTGCCGCAGGTGGCCCTGGTGACCATCTCCGTCGTCCCCCTGATGCCCGGCATGATGCTCTACCGCGGCCTGTACATGACGATGGCCGGTCAGCTCGGCATCCCCGCCCCGGGCACCGGCGTGACGGTCCTGGCCCAGTCCCTGCTCATCGGCGTGGCCCTGGCGGCCGGATCGAGCCTGGGAGCGCTGGCCGCCCGGCCCTTCGCGATCCCGTCGGATCACCGCACCCGCCGAGCGGTGATGGCGTCCTGGTTCCGCGGATCGGCGGTGCCCCGCGACTGGGTGCCTCGTCGGCACCGTCGCCGGACCCCTCGGCCGGTCCCCACGGCTGAGCCGGACGGACCCGAGGCGACGGCGTCAGTCCCGGCGCCTCAGCATCGGACGGGCGGCGGGGACGAGCGCCCGCACGGCGAGGCCCGTGAGGGCCGGGACGCCCAGTGCCAGAGCGACCAGGTATCCCCAGGGGATCGCGAGGGTCATTGAGGGCCCCGCTCCCCAGATGGCCAGGGCCATCGGCGCGGCTCCCACGAGAGCTCCGAGGACGCTTCCGAGCCCCACGGTGACCAGGGCCTGGACGGCGGCGATCCCCCTCAGCGATCCGCTCGAGGCCCCCACCGAGGCCAGCGCCGAACGGGAGGCCCGCGAGTCCGACAGGCTGAGAGCCAGCACGACCACGGCCACCGTCAACGCCAGCACCGCCGCCAGGCCGGCACCCCAGCGCAGATATGCCAGGGCGGTGCGGCTCGGCCCGGTCTCGTAGCTGAATCCCTGCTGCAGCGACGTCGCCCGCGCGATGGAGGCGTTGATGCGGTCGGACTGGGCCTGGGTCGGGGTGTCCTGGAGGCGCATCCAGGTGCGCCCTCCCGCCAGATTCAACCTTCCCGGGGCGACGCCCATCAGGCGGGCCGCGGCGTCGCGCCCGATGAGCGCGGGGACGCCGCTCCCGGGGGTTCCCGGGACGACCGTCGCCGGCACCACGGTGCGGGTGATGGCGAGGTCCTCGGCCGAGGTGCTGCGCTCCGCCACGACGGTGGTGGTGCCCCTGGGCGCGAAATGCCGGTCGAAGACGACGACGCCGCGGCTCAGCGCGGCCTCCACCCGCTGATCGGGCGCTCTGCCCGTCAGCACCCGGTAAAGGGATCCGTCATCGACCATGAGGTGTTGCGAGTCGAAGGAGAAGGAGCCCTCGGCGTCGGGGTCGGTCGCGCCGGCCCCGGCCACCGCCGAGGTGCGCACCATGATGGTCATCGCCTCCTCGCAGTAGCGGCGTCCGGTGTCGCCGATGTGCTGATCGGAATTGCCGGAGGCGGCGCATCTCATCACCGCGCTCTCCCGCACCGGTTCCCCGGAGACGCCGACCTCGGCTCGCACAGCCGCCAGCTGCTGATCGGCCGCCCGGTCGTCGATCGGGTGCATGGAGTCGTCGCTGCCCTTCAGGACGCCGACACCGGTCGGGAGGGAGGGACGGTAGGCCGCCACGTCGGTGCGGTCCTGGGTGGCCATCAGCACGAGCACCGCGCTGAACAGCGTCATGACGGCCATCGAGGCGGCGACGCAGGCGACCCCGCGGCCTCGGTTGCGGGCCAGGTCGCGCAGCGCGAAGCGGAGGGCCAGGGGCCCGCGGAAGCCGGGCCGGGCGATCCTCGATAGCATCCACGACAGGCTCGCGACCGCCCCGACGAAGAGCGCCACAATGCCGATCACCAGCGGGATCATGAGCTGCTCGGTGCCGGAGAGGTCATCGGGCGAGGGATGGCTGCGGTGATAGCCGACCACAGCCCAGGTGCCCACCGCGATTCCGACCACGATGAGCCCGAGCCCGCCCCACGGGAACCGGGCCGGCCTCGATGCCGTCTCGGCGCTGCGCACCCCGGCCAGCACGTCCTGCCGGGCGACGGCGTGCGCGGGAACCCAGGCCGC
>OMJG01001350.1_pt1 | contig 14347 bp, 16 predicted proteins | sample 1646431 | NCBI WGS metagenome assembly OMJG01 (sample SAMN03771674, study PRJEB25209) | food metagenome | isolation source: Cotija cheese | place: Mexico:Jalisco,Michoacan | collected 2011-12-12
ATTCGCTGGTGCAGCCTTAGATAAGCTGCAGGTTGTGATGTTTACGTCGGCCGAAGTGTCAGATGGAAAGACAACGGTTGCATCTAATGTCGCTGTCACATGGGCGCAAGCCGGCAAAAGTGTCCTTTATGTTGATGCAGATTTGCGTCGTCCAACAGCACATTCGACATTTGATTTGTTGAACACACGCGGATTGACGACGATTCTGACTAGCAATGCTCAACCCAAAGATACTGTACAAAAAACCTTTGTGGACAATCTGGAAGTACTAACATCCGGACCAGTGCCGCCTAATCCAGCAGAGTTATTAAGTTCAGCCCGTATGGCATCTGTAATTGACTGGATGCGCAATAATTACGATGTTGTCGTGTTTGATGCCCCTCCAGTGATGGTAGTTACGGATGCGCAAGTATTGATGCCACTAGTGGACGGTGCAATTTTGGTTACAACATTTGGTAAGACATTAAAGGCTAATTTGCAACGAACAGTCGAAACGTTACGATTGACTAATACGAAAATACTGGGAACTGTTCAACGTGTACGTGGTGGTAAAAATGACGTGGGCTATGGGTATGGCTATGGGTATGGCTATGGGTATGGCTATGGTGAAACGGAATCAAATTAAGTAAGAGTAGGTGAGTGAAATATGAAAGGGATTATTCTAGCAGGGGGATCAGGTACGCGACTATATCCTATTACAAAAGCAACTAGTAAGCAATTGGTTCCAATTTACGATAAGCCAATGATTTACTATCCAATGTCTGTTCTTATGTTGGCAGGAATTAAGGATATTTTAATTATTTCTACTGATGAGTTTATTGGTCAATTTGAAGAACTATTTGAAGATGGACAGGAGTTGGGCCTAAACATTGAGTACAAAGTGCAACCAGCTCCAAATGGTTTGGCTGAAGCTTTTATTCTTGGTGAAGAATTTATTGGTGACGACTCGGTGGCACTAGTTTTGGGCGATAACATTTATTACGGTGCGGGCTTGTCTGATCTTTTGCAAGAGGCCGCATCAAAAGAAACAGGGGCAACTGTGTTTGGGTATCAAGTGCATGATCCTGAACGATTTGGTGTTGTTGAGTTTGATGAGAATAATAAGGCAATTTCTATTGGTGAGAAGCCTGAACACCCTAAGAGTAACTACGCTGTTACGGGTTTGTATTTCTACGATAATGGTGTTGTTCAGATTGCCAAGTCTATTGAGCCGTCACCTCGTGGAGAGCTTGAAATTTCAGATGTGAATGCAAAGTATTTGGAACGTGGTGACTTAGATGTGCAAGTTATGGGACGTGGTTTTGCTTGGCTAGACACAGGTACACACGATTCGCTTCTTGAAGCGTCAAGCTTTGTTGCGACAATACAAAAGCAACAGAATTTGAAAGTGGCATCACTTGAGGAAATTGCATATCGAATGGGCTATATTTCAATTGATCAACTTGAACAATTGGCAAAACCACTTAAGAAAAATGATTACGGGCAATACTTACTACGTATTGTTAAGGAGGATATGAAAAATGGCGATTAAGATTATTCCTACAAAGTTACAGGACGTTAAGCTTGTTGAAACAGAGGTTTTTGGTGATCACCGTGGCTTCTTTACGGAGACTTACACACGTAACAAGTTTGAAGAAGACGGCATTGACTTTGACTTTAATCAAGACAATCAATCATTGTCTACGCAACCAGGTGTGCTACGAGGAATGCACTACCAACTAGCGCCTTATACACAAACAAAGCTGGTTCGTGTTGTAACTGGTGCGGTATATGACGTATTGGTTGATATGCGTAAGGAATCACCTACGTATGGAGAATGGGAAGGGTACATTCTAAGCGAATATAACCACCGTCAATTGTTGGTGCCACGCGGATTTGCCCATGGTTTCATGACGTTAACACCAAATGTAAACTTTGCCTATAAGGTGGATGGATACTACGAGCCGAAGGCAGATCGTGGTATTGCGTTTGACGACCCAGAAATCGGCATCGAGTGGCCAATGTCTATTGATCACTTGATAATGTCTGACAAGGACAAGGTGCATCCTTCTTTGGCGGAGGCAGAAAACAACTTTATTTACGGGGAAATCTAATGACACAATACAAGCATATTCTAGTTACTGGTGGCGCCGGATTTATTGGCGCTAATTTTGTTCGTTACGTTGTAGATGAACACCCGGATGTTTTTGTTACCGTTTTGGATAAGTTAACTTATGCAGGTAATGAAGCTAACCTTGCCGGGTTGCCTGAAAATCGTGTCAAGTTGGTTGTTGGCGACATAGTGGACGCTGAGTTGGTCGATTCACTTGCGAAGAATGCTGATGCAATCATTCACTATGCAGCAGAGAGCCACAACGACAACTCATTGAAGGATCCATCACCATTTATTCAAACTAATCTAATTGGTACGTATACGTTGATTGAAGCCGCACGTAAGTACGACATTCGTTTCCACCATGTGTCAACCGATGAAGTATATGGTGATTTGCCTCTTCGTGAGGATTTGCCAGGGCATGGTGAAGGTGAAGGCGAGAGGTTTACACCAACGACTCGCTACAACCCGTCATCACCTTATTCATCAACGAAGGCTGGATCAGATTTACTTGTTCGTGCCTGGGTTCGTTCTTTCGGATTGAAGGCTACAATTTCAAACACGTCAAACAACTATGGACCTTACCAACACATCGAAAAGTTTATTCCACGTCAGGTAACAAATATTTTGAGTGACATTAAGCCAAAGCTATATGGAAGCGGTAAGAACGTTCGTGACTGGATTCACACCTATGATCACGCTACTGGTGTTTGGGCAATATTGGAAAAGGGACGTATCGGCGAAACGTACTTACTTGGTGCGGATGGTGAAAAGGACAATTTGACTGTCTTGAAAATGATCCTTAAGGACATGGGAAAGGCAGAAGACGATTTTGATTATGTTCAAGATCGTGCCGGACATGATTTGCGTTACGCAATTGATGCAACAAAGACTCGCGAAGAATTGGGATGGGCGCCAAAATATACTGATTTTGAAACAGGACTTGCGGATACTATCGCTTGGTATCGAGCTAACCAAGCTTGGTGGTCAGAAGAAAAAGCCGAAGTTGAATCAAAGTATGCGCAAAATAACCAATAATTTTTGGTGATAAAAAGGCTCGGATATCCGAGCTTTTTTATCACCAAAGTTGAAATGGAGCTTAAGAAATGAAATATCTTGTAGTAGGTGCAAATGGTCAACTTGGCCAAGAATTGGTTAGGTTGTTAAATGAACGTCAGGAAACGTTTGTTTCCTTCAACTCTCGTGAAATGGATATCACAAATCGCAATCGTGTGTTTGAAATTTTCGAAGCGGAAAATCCAGATGTGATTTTAGATGCAGCTGCCTATACGGCGGTTGATGCAGCTGAAGATGAGGGAAAAGAAATTAATTGGGTGGTTAACGCCGTTGGTTCAAAGAATTTAGCTGATGCCGCAAAGAAAGTTGGCGCAAAATTGGTATTCGTCTCAACTGACTATGTGTTTAATGGTACTAAAAATGGTGCTTACCTAGAAGCGGACTTGGTAGACCCAAAAAATGAATATGGCAAAGCTAAGTTAGCTGGCGAGAAGGCCATTGAAACTAGTGGAGTCGCCTTTTATATTGTGCGAACGTCATGGGTTTTCGGAGAATTTGGCCACAACTTTGTTTTCACAATGCAAAAATTGGGAAAAAAATTAGACAGATTAACGGTGGTCGACGATCAAATAGGGCGCCCCACTTGGACTCGAACATTAGCCGAGTTCATGATGCATTTGATAACGGTGAACGCTGAACAAGGAATTTATAATTTGAGTAATGATAACAAAGCGAGCTGGTATGAATTTGCGAAAGAAATACTAAGTGATGAAGATGTCAAGATTGATCCGGTTTCATCAGATAAATTCCCAACAAAGGCGTATCGACCTGCTAACTCTGTTTTAGATTTGAATAAAGCAAAAGCAACAGGCTTTATTATTCCCACGTGGCAAAAAGTTATCAAGCAATTTTTGGAGAATTCTCAATACAAATAGAGAATTCTCATATTTGTGAATGCGAAAGAATATATATTTGGTAATAGTAGGATGTATGAAAAAATATTTAAAAGATGGTTTGACTTTGTTTTTAGTCTACTGCTTCTGATTGTCGTTGCTATTCCGATGGTAATTGTCGCTATTGGAATTAAAAGTACTTCCAAAGGTCCTGTACTTTTTAGGCAGAAACGATACGGAGTGGGGTCTAAGCCGTTTGTTTTTTATAAATTTAGAAGCATGTCGGTTGACGCGCCTATCATATCTGCTTTAGACGGGCATGAAAAACTTGAAAAGCACATAACTCCCTTAGGTTCATTTTTGAGAGCTTCATCTATTGATGAACTGCCACAGCTTTTTAATATCTTAATGGGTCAGATGAGTTTCATTGGCCCCCGTCCTTTAGCGGAAACGGATATAAAAACGCTTGAACTCAGAAAAAAATTCGGCGCCGACAAAGTTAAACCCGGAATTTCAGGTTTAGCACAAGTGAGTGGTAGGAATTCTGTTGATGCGGTAAAAAAAGCAGAGTATGACTACTGCTATGCAAAGCGAGTGAGCTTTTTGTTTGATGCTTGGTTAGTATTGCTGACAGTGTATACCGTTATCAAGCACACTGGGATTAATGCTGGTAAAGGTGGAACAGATGAACAATAAAATTAATGAAAACGGTTTTCCTATTGATTTTGTAGTTACTTGGGTTGATGGATCAGATGAAAAATGGCGCCGGAAGCTCCAACAATTTCAATTGAATAAAACGGATATGGATAATGGCGACAGTCGATACAGAGAATTTGGCTTTTTTAAGTATTGGTTTCTAGGCGTTGCTAAATACGCATCGTGGGTGAATCGAATTTGGGTTGTGACAGACGGCCAAATGCCAGACCTTGATTTAGTAGACAAATATTTCCCAGAGTTTGCTACAAAAATTACAGTGGTGGATCACAAAGAAATAATCCCAAATCAATATTTACCAACATTTAATTCGAATACTATCGAACTCAATGCGTATAAAATCAATGGTTTAGCTGAACATTTTGTACTCTTCAATGATGACTTTTTTATTGCAAATTGGGTATCGCCGCTGGATTTTTTTGATTCAAAAGGAATGCCAAAAGACTATGGAATTATGGGTATTGTCCAGCCATCAGAAGAATTTCAGCGTATTGTTTTGAACGACCTTATTATTATTAATAAGAAATTTAATAAAAAGCATTTTTTAAAAGATAATTTCTTCAAAGTGTTCTCAATTAAATACGGAGTAAGAAACATTCAATCACTCCTGGCACTTCCATACTGGACAATTACAGGATTTCACAATCCTCACACACCTACGTCTTATTTAAAGCAGACGTTTAAAGAGGTTTATGATGAATTTCCTGATTTATGGGAAATTCAAAATCAAAATAAATTTCGAATGGAAAATGACGTGTCACATTGGTTAATGAGATACTGGCAGCTAGTTAACGGAAAATTTTCTCCTCGAAGATATTCAAAATTTGGCGTGCTTATGCGTGTAAATGATGATATGAATCGTATAAAAAAGCAGTTTGGTAATAAAAAGATTGTTGTTTTGAATGACGTTGAATTAGAGGCAGAAGAATTTAACACAATCAGAGAACGAATTGAAAATGTACTGGAGAATAAATATATAAATGATTAAGATACAAGCAGCAATAGTCACTTATGGAACAGAAAAAAGGTGGCATGGTCTCAAGGAATCCTTGAAAGGCTTGAACGATAATGAGGATATTGATTCAATAACAGTCATTGACAACGGAACGTCATATGATTTGAAAAGTAAAATTAACGATGCGAATTTCGAAAAGCAAGTGAATGTAATTCGGTCAAATACTAATTTGGGGTCGGCATACGGTTTTAAAAAGGCGATTCAATCATTCGATTTTTCAAACACATCTGCTTCATGGTTATTATTGCTTGATGACGATACAAAAATCGATGAAGAAACGTTTATTGACGTGCAACAGTTAGAGAAGCGTTTCGAAGGCCGTAAGCATATTTGGTCGCTGTACAGAACTTCTCGATACCCAGACATGTTTGTTCGCGATTGGGACTGGAATATTAATGCATTCAAAAATAGATTTGTAGGGGTCTCAGTTGCGGAAAAACTTAACAAAAAAAAGACCAGAAATAAACGGATTTATTCGGACACAGCTTCCTTAATGTATGCGCCGTATTCCGGCATGCTCATACCTGCTAGTGTGCTTAAAATCGGAATCGAACCGGATGAAAGGTTTTATTTATACGATGATGATATCGACTATTCGTTTAAAGTTAAAAAAAATGATGTAGATATTTTGAGTAATAGGAACTTCGTGTTAAATGATTTGGAACAGTCATGGTCTGCATCTTTTAATCATGGATTAACCGCGTATTTTGGTAGTGAAGTGCCAGTTGGTAGATATTTATATCACGTCCGTAATTCCGTTTATATGATCAATTCAATGGGTCTAAAGACATCTAAACTTCAATATATGATAAATAAAAGTCTTTTCATCATAATAGCGTTCATCTTAGCGTTTAAAAATCGAAAAATTAATAGATTTCAAATGCTAGTTAGTGCCATTTTAGATGGGGAGAATGGAACATTGGGATTTAACAAAGATTATAAACTGTGATAAAGAAAGATTGATAACGATGAAACAAAGATTGAAGAAACTGAAGATTATTTTTTTTCTTGTCGGATTGTATCGATTTATTCGATACTCAATTACTAGACAGGTAGACAGAAATATACTTAAAACAGTAAATGTGCTAGATTCGCTGGAAACTCTCGATTTAATAGTGGCAAACAGATTGTCTGTGTCTCGTTTTGGAGATGGTGAATTTGGCATTATGTTTTCTAAGAGAAATATCGGATTTCAAAAAACAGATGAGCATTTACGCACAGAGTTATTAAAAACCTTTCGAGGTGGCGGAAATGGATATTATGTTGCAGTGCCAAGATATCTAGTGAATGTATCCGGAACGACTTTGTGGGTGGCTAGTTTTTGGCTAGCGGCGACACATAAATTTTCAAAAAAAATTGTACAAAATCTGCCAAAAGGTCAAAAGGATTTTCTGAACACTAATTTCACACGAACTACAACTGAAGAGCGGGGATCATTCAATCAGCGTGAATATTACTCAAGAATTAAGAAGTTGTGGGATTCAAGAACGGTGTTGATTGTTGAAGGAAATCAAACCAAATTCGGTGTTGGAAATACGTTACTTGATAATGCTTCTGAAGTTCTGAGAATTGAAGTTCCAAATACTGATGCCTTTCAATACTTTTCAGATATTGTTGATGTAGTTAAGCAGTCTTTGGATAACATTGATCATGAAAATGTTTTAGTATTACTAGCAATTGGTCCAACGGCAACCGTTTTGGTTCCAAGAATTGCGAGCTTTGCTCAAACAATTGATATAGGACATCTAGACATGGAATATGAGTTGTATGTGCGTGGCATGAATAAAGTTGGACGGATCACAGGGAAATATGTCAATGAAGCACCAAATGGTGATTTAGTCGAAAATATTTATGAGACTGATACCAAATTTTCTAATCAGGTAATAGCAAGGATAGACAAGTGATTTATTACACAATATTGATTATAAATGGGCTGCTGTTCTTTTCTAGATTGAAGAGCAGACTTATCCCGGTTATTAGTTTAATTGGTCTTGGCTTTTTAGCTGGATCTGCAGATATATACAAGATTAATGACGCCGTCGTCTATCAAAATGCCTACAATGCTTTGGCAGTCGGCGCACCAGGAACAGATAAGCGATTTGAATGGCTATATACTGCCACTGAAAAAGGAGCTCAATTATTAGGGCTGAATTTTACTGATTTCAGATTTTATTTTTTGATGAGCATATTCGTATTAATCGCCACCGCCTTGGTATATGTCACGCCAAGGCCTTCACTTTTTGTTTTTTTGTTCGCTATCTTTCCGTTTTTTAGCGAAATTACTCAAATTCGAAGTTTTGCGATGTTGGCGGTCATGATGTGGGCACTTATTTTTTCAGCAAAGTCCGGCAAAAAATGGCAAATCGTATCTTTTTTAACTATGTTGTTAGCCTCAGGGTTTCATTCAACCGGGTATCTTTTTTTACTTGTTTTCGTCGTTAGAAAGTTTAGTATCCGAAAGATTGTGAATTGCTCGGTTCGCAGCGTGGGTGTACTGGTGCTTGTAGGTGTTGCGATTAGATTGTTTGCAACTAACTTATTTCAAGTTTTGCTTGGTGCTCTACTAAATTTGATGGGACGAGAAAATTTTGGGAGCGATAGCACTGTTAATGCCTACTCGGCTGGTTTGGGATCTAGTTTTTTTCCGGTTTTAATTATGATTTTGATATATGTGCTGGTCTTATTCGTTACTGCAAAACTTTACTTTTCTAAATCCATAGAAGGACCTGATGGCAGTTTGTTATCCGTATTGTTGATTTCGGAAATTGTTATGATTGTCGGAATTCCGCTTATGTTTATGTCGGTTAACTATCAACGAATTTTACGTTTTGGGATTGAGATGGGGTATTTATTCTTTGCAATCTACTCCGGAAAGTACGTCACGATTATTTCAAATGGAAAAGTAAAACTGTTGCCAATATACGTGAGCCTTTTGATGGTTATAAGTGTGTTGATAGCGCTATTAGTATTTGATGGTGGGGTAATCTCCGGTCCGTTCGCTGACACGATTCCATACTTTATAAACTCAGTATCGATAAGCCAGTAGGCTAGGAAGGAATAATCAATGGGTCATCAAGAAGTTGCGGTTATACTTTCAACATTTAATGGAGAAAATTATATCTCAGAGCAGATTGAAAGTATTCTTATTCAAGAAACTGATAGTTTGAAAATTTCGATTTTTATTCGGGATGATTTATCTAGTGACGGTACTAAAAAAATATTGGACGATATAATTTCTAAATCAGGTGGCAAAGTAGCTCTTATTGAAAATCAAGGTGAAAATGTAGGCGTCAAGATGAGTTTTTGGAATCTAGTGCAGCAGATTCCGGATGAATTCGACGTCATATTCTTTAGCGATCAAGATGACATTTGGAGTGAGAATAAAATCAGTAGACATATTCAGGAGTACGAAAAAAATAATACAGACGTACCAACTGGTGTGTTTTCAGATTTATGGATTGCTGATGCGAATGGGCAATCTACGGGACGAAAAATGTCTGAGCGTAATCATTGGGAGAATAGTGAATTGTCGACAGAATTTTTGTCATTTGATTATAGGGTGACGGGTGCGGCATTTTCATTCAATCAGGCTGCGCTGAGGTTTTTAAGAAAATTAAATATAACAAATATCGACAGCGTAAACATGCATGACTCTTTTATTGCATTGTTATTACAAGCAAGAGGGCGACTGGTTCAAATCAACGAGCCACTTGTTTTCTATCGTCAACATAATAACAACGTCATAGGAAGTCGAATAAGAAATAGATCAGTGTTCGAAAAAATTAATAGATTGCGAGAGAGCGCTGAGCAACTGATTCATGATGATTCTCTTGCATACACAGTCTTGAAAAATGAAAGCGAAGTTCCAACAAGCAGCTTACTTGTACTGGAAAAATTTTATAAATATCAAGAAAGTGTGAATGTCTTACAACTAATCTTCAGAACTATGCAAATAAGCAAATATATTCGAGGAAAGATGAAGATCCCGTATCTTATCCTCTTAGTTGGGACTAAAGTGAAAAGGAATCGACAGGAAGTAAAAAATAATGATTGATGTATCTGTAGCCGTTGTGGTTTTTAATCAGTCGTCGGATGAATTGATGCATATTCTTGCTCAGTTTAATAAACTAACCGAGAACTCCAAATATTCTCATGAATTTTATTTGATTGATAACTCTTCGGATAATGAGGAGACTATAAAATTTTTTAATCAGAAAAGTCTGCTTGAAAAAATTAATGTAATTAAGATGGATGAAAATTTAGGTTTTGGATTTGGACATAATGCAGTTCTAAACTTGTTGGAGAGTAAAGTTCATATTTTTATGAATCCGGATATTCAATTTGATTCATTATCACGATATGACGCCATGATTGATTACTTATTAGAAGACGAAACGATTGGAGCAGTTTCGCCGTTGATTTTAAATCCAGATAAAACTCCCCAACATCTTGTTAGAAACGCCCCGACTGTTTTTGATTTGGCTATACGATTCATCGGACCTAATTTTTTTAAAAGCAGACAAGAAAAGTTTATGCAAATCGAACTAGGGTATGACAGTCCAAGGTTCTTTACTAACGCTTCAGGATCATTTTTGATTGTTAAAACTGAAGTATTGAAAAAAATTGGAGGATTTGATACACGGTATTTTATGTATATGGAGGATACTGATTTAAGTCGAACGATATCAAACAATTGGAATGTGTTGTTCTATCCTTATTTTTCAGTTATTCATTTATGGGCGAGAGAAAATCATAATATCAAAGGTATGATGAGGATGATTCGTTCTATGGTCATGTATTTTAATAAATGGGGTTGGAAGGTATTTTAAAATAAACGATGGAAAATAGGACTAAATTGGCTTTTTTGAATGTTTTTGTTACATTCGGTACCTTTTTTGGAACAATGTTAATGACGTTCATTGTTAGAACGATTTTTATACGAACTATGGGTGACGTTTATCTTGGATTAAATGGAGTAGTTACAAGCATCCTGTCAACTCTCTCAATCATGGATCTAGGAATGGAAAGCGTTTTTGCGTTTGCTTTTTATAAACCTTTGGTGGATAAAAACTACCTTAAGTTACAGGCGTATTTAAATCTGTTCAAGAAAATATACAGAGGTATTGGAATAAGTGTCTTTGTTTTGGGAATGGCTCTCTTTCCTTTTCTAAATAACATATTAGGTGTTGATGCGGGTATGCTAAACGAAGCCAAAGCGTTTTATCTAATCATGCTAACGGCTACCAGTAGTTCGTATTTTTTTACATATAATCGTACCATTTTAAATGCAGATCAGAAAAATTACATAGTGGTTTTAATCACGTTCATCATTAATTTCTTAGGGAACGTAATTCAAATCATAGTTTTATTGTCTGTAAAAAATTTGCTTATTTATGCAATAATTCAGCTGGGCATGAATGTGATAGCAAATATATTAATTACGCTGGTAACCAATAAGAAATATGGAAAATACTTTGAATCTGCTTTAGACGAAAATGCGAAGTTGACGAAATTTGAAGTTAAACAGCTATTTAAGAACATTGTTGGTGGATTTTCAAATAAAATAGGATCTGTGGTGGTTTTTGGAACGGACAATATGATTATTTCCGCTTTTGTGGGACTAATTTCGGTCGGTAAATATTCCAATTACATGATGATTATTAATAGTGTGAGCTCAATTCTTACTAAATCCATCAGTGCAGTAACAGGAAGTATTGGGCAAAGGGCTGCAGAAAGGCCTTCCCAAATGGTTGTACTGTTCAACAGATTGGTATTTGGGGTGCATTTTGTACTTTTCATCACGGTGCCAGTGATGTTTATCTTTTTTGATTCTTTTATTTCGGTTTGGGTTGGGAAACGGTTTGTTTTACCAATGGACGTGTTAATTGTCATCATTTTGAACTTCACTCTTCAAATCAGTAGGATTCCGGCCTTAATATTTATTGATGCAACTGGTTTGCAGTGGATTCAACGCTGGAAATCTATTGTTGAAGCAATTTTAAATCTGGTCGCATCGTTAACGTTTGTTGTTATATTTAAACTTGGAATTTTAGGGGTTAGCCTGGGAACTTTGTTTTCGACGATACTGTCTGTGTACTGGTATGAACCGTGGATTCTTTACAAAAAGGTTTTTGCTAAAAATGTTGTAGGGTATTTTTTCAGAGAAGTTGTGATGAAGGGACAAATCATCGCATCAACTTTGGTTATTTTTAAGATTATACATTCCAATAGGCAACTGGGCCTAGAACAATTGTTGCTGCATGGTGCACTAGGTGTTTTGATGGAGCTTCTGTTGTTTGTGTCATTGAACTTTCGTAGGTCAGAATTTTTATATTATAAAATGCTAATTTGCAAAAAAATTGGGAGAATATGATGCGGTATAAAAAAGACATGAATGTTGTTAAATTTTTTTTATTAACAACGATGTATCAGATTATAGATCGTTTAAAAACTTGGAAACGAATTTTGCAAAATAAAAGACCACCCAACGATACTCAATTAGATGTCATTCATGACGATATTTCAGCCGTTGTAGTGGTAAAAAACGAGGCGAAATATATTGAGGAATGGATTGTTTATCATTCAATGATTGGTGTTAATCATTTTTATGTTTATGACAATGATTCAAACGATAATTTAGTTCAAGTATTACAACCGTTTATTCAAGAAGGATTAGTAACCTTGAAAAAATTATCTGGGAATTCCGTGCAAATGATTGCGTACGATGATGCTATACAACGCTATGGTAGTCGAACGAAATGGATGTTGTGGTTAGATGCGGATGAATTTATAGTTCTTTTAGACAACCAAACACTAACAGAATTTCTTGGTCAATTGGACGAAAAAGTACACGAGCTATTAGTTGGATGGATGATTTACGGATCTAGCAATTTAGTTACCCAGAATGAAGGACTCGTGATAGAGCGTTTTAGAAAGCATGCCACAGAGGACTTTATCGCGGATTACAAGCCAATTTTCAAACCACGTTATGTAATTGAAAAACCGAAATTTCCACACTGGGTATACGTATCAGGCAGAGTAATAGACGAAACTGGAAGGCGACTTTATGGATACCCATTTCATACGCGAATTACAGCAGTTCCCGCGCCAAAACAACACATCAGAATTAATCACTACTATAGTAAAAGCTTGCAAGAGTTCGAGGCAAAACGAAAAAGAGGATATGCCGATCATATTCAAAATAAGGAAAACATCCGCAATATAAACGACTTCAATGAGCATGACCGAAATGAAATTGAAGACCCGATTCTTGATAGCTTTGTGAAAGCTGTCAAGCTAAAAATTCGTGCGTATAGAGGGGAAGCCAAATGAAAAAGGAGGGAAAATAGTTCAACTTTTCGGCCGAGCTTAGAGTGCGTCTAGTTACTGTTTTTCGTATGGCGATTTATAATGGGTTGATGAAGTTCAGCAAAGTTGTCGATAAAATTCAAAATGCCGCTAGGTAAACCGATCATCATTTCTGAGTTTAGTTTACCTGGCGGCATTTTAGTTTAAACCCGCGTGAGATTTATAGGCTTAAAAAAACAACAGGTAAACGCATTTGCTTGTTGTTTTTAACAGATATCAGGGTTTGGTTAAAGATTTAAAGTTATTTCTTTGCATTCACAATTTCATTATGAACACGAGTAATTTCATCTTGAGACATCTCTTGGTAAGAAACACCATCAATCATCACGCCAGCACCAGTCATTTGGTCACGGTTGATTGTTGAACCTGCATCGCGGTACTTAGTAGCCAAGTTACGCATTGAAGTCAGTGAGATGTTTGAACGAACGTTATCTGAAACAGCATCAAGGAATTCATTGCTCAGAGCTGACTGCGGATTAGCCTTCAACTTGTTCAGGACGGCTGCGATCACTAATTGTTGACGAATTTGACGACCATAGTCACCGCTGGGTTCATTATAACGCATGCGAGAGAATGCCAAGGCTTCCGTACTATTCATTGTGTCATATTGGTTTTCAGTCATACCATCGATAGTAATCTTAGTATCACGTTGCAAAGAATCAATTTCATTGTCTTTTTATTAGGGTTAATCATCATTACCATAATGGTATCTGTATGACCCAATGCACCGGTGTCAGTTCCCAACACGAGGTAGGAACCTGTTTTGTCAGCGGACGTTTTTGTATCTGAGTCCTTGATCAATGAGCTATCCATTTAGTGAATCTTAGAAATTTTATATTGCAAATGCAGCGACGCCACCACCGATCAAAATCAGGGTAACAGCGATGCTTAAAATCCAAAGTAACCCCTTTTTAATCATGGGAAAAACACCTTCAAATGTGTTCAAAACATGAATAATTAGGGTATAGTTAAAGAAAGATAAAAAGTTTAAGGAGACGGACATGATCGATATTCACAGTCACTTATTACCCGGTATTGACGATGGGTCAGAGAGTCTTGACATTTCGTTGCAGATGGCGCGCGATGCGGTTGCAGATGGCGTGACGCACGCGCTTATGACACCACACCACATGAACGGACGTTATGTGAATCATGCATCAGACGTAATCAAGCTAACAGCTAATTTTCAAACTGAATTGAACAATGCGAATATTCCATTGACGGTTTTCCCATCGCAAGAGGTTCGCA